>VFQQ010001297.1_pt1 | contig 36499 bp, 33 predicted proteins | sample 3512341 | NCBI WGS metagenome assembly VFQQ01 (sample SAMN10412373, study PRJNA504923) | tailings metagenome | isolation source: Relicate 2 Philex TSF1 revegetated site | place: Philippines: Tuba, Benguet | collected 2017-08-29 | reverse complement strand
TCATCGAGATCAGGCTCATGTCGGGAAGCCCGTAGAGCGCCGAGAGCTCGAAGCCGGATGCCCATAATCCGTCGAACCCGGCCTGCTCGGCAAGGATGGCCGACAATGGGCTGTGTGTCGCCATGACATGGACCAGGCCCTGCTCGACCATTGCCCGGCGCAAGCGTGTCGCTTTGCTCATGATCGAAATCCTCACCTCAGTGCCTCACACGCATCGATGATGCGTTTGCAGGCCAGATCGAGTTCTGTCCGCGACGACGCATATGAAATTCGCAGGAAGGATGGCGCCAGGAAGGCAGACCCTGGCACGGTCGCGATACCGAAGTCGTCGAGAAGATAGTTCGTGAAGTCGGTGTCGCAGGTGATGAGCTTCCCCTGCGCGGTGCGTTTGCCGATCAATCCCGCGCATGACGGAAATACATAGAAGGCGCCGTCCGGCACGGCACAGGTCAAGCCCGGTGCCTGGTTGAGAAGGTCGACGACAAGATCACGCCGCTTCTGAAATTCTGTCCTGAAGTCCGCGACATGACACTGGTCACCGCCGATGGCTTCGATCGCAGCGTATTGGGAGATCGAGCTGGTGTGTGATGACGTCTGGCCCTGGATCGTATTCATCGCCTTGATGAGGTGCGTCGGTCCGGCAGCGTAACCCACCCGCCAGCCGGTCATCGCATTCGCCTTCGAGACTCCGTTGACGATCAGCACGCGCTCGGAAAGCTCCGGAGCGACGGCAAGGATGGTGGCGAAGGCAACATCATAGACAAGCTTCTCGTAGATGTCGTCCGAGAGGACATGCACCTGCGGGTGATCCCTCAGGACCTCGGCCAATGCCGTAAGCTCACGTGCCGAATAGACGGCGCCGGTCGGGTTGCTGGGCGAATTCAACACCAGCCACTTCGTGCGTTCCGTGATGGCGGCTGCAAGGGCTTCCGGCCTGAGCTTGAAGCCGTGTTCCGGTTCGCATGGCACCAGGATTGCCGTCGCACCTGCCAGGGCCACCATATCGGGATAGGAAACCCAGCATGGGGTTGGAATGATCACTTCGTCGCCAGCGTCCAGACTCGCATACAGTGCATTGAAGATGACCTGCTTGGCGCCGCAGCCGACCGTGACCTGATCGACATCGTAGTCCAGCTGATAATCGCGCCTGAGTTTGGCGCAGATTGCCTGGCGCAGCGGCAGGACGCCGGCAACTGCCGTGTAGCGCGTGAGGCCTTCGCCGATGGCGCGCACGCCAGCATCGCGGATCGATGGCGGAGTCGGGAAATCCGGCTCGCCCTGGCTGAGCACGATGACACTGACCCCGCCGCTCCTCAGAGCCGTGGCGCGCGCGGTCATCGCTTTCGTTTCAGAAGGTCGGACAAGCTGGAGACGGCGTGAAACGAGTGTCAATGCGAATACCTCGGCCAAACGGTGCGGCCGGTCTGACGTATTTCATTCTCCCGGATCAACCCGGCCCATCTAGCAACTGAATGCTGCCCATCGACAATTTCGATGTGACTTCAGCCCGACTTCGCCGTTGCCGGCTCCTCGCGGCACAGGCGCACCAACCACCTGCAGAACATCCGTGCCAGGTCCAGGTTCTGGCTGCGATCCACCGCATGGGCGTGATACTGCATGCCGCTCGGTGTGCGTGTGCCCCTGACGATCTCCAGCAGTCCCTGCCTGATCAGGTCGCGAACAAGGACTTCCGGGGTTACCAGCAGGCTTCTGCCGTGTGCGATCGCCGGAAGCGCCAGATAATGATGATCGTAACGGGCCCCCAGCTTGATATCGTCCTGGCGGATGTCCATCCCCCTCAGCCAGGTGGGCAGGACATCGGGGCGTGACGTTATGGAAACGATCGGAACGCGCGTGACGATGTCGATGTCCTTGCCGGCGACCTGTCGCGGAGACCCGACACAAACCAGATCCTCGTTGAGAAGAACCCATCTGTCGGAAGGCTCGGCAAGTGCAAGGTCGCGTGTGATCAGCACATCGAAGTTGTCGGCGGATGTCGGTTGGGAAAGGGTGGTGACAACGTCCACGACGGCACCGCCGGCCTCCGTTGAAAACGCCTGGATATTCGGGATGAGGAGCGTCGAGGCGAAGGTTGGCAGCGACGTCCTGACAAGAATGCGGTTCACGTCCGATTGCCGGCGCTTCATGCGCTGCGCTGTAAAATAGATCGTGTCGAGCGGCTCGCTGACCGCGGTTGCGAAGAGTCTGCCGAAAGCGGTGAGTTCCGAATTGCGTCCCCGCCGCTCGACAAGTTTCGAGCCAAGGTAATCCTCGAGAACGGCGAGATGCCTGCTGACGGCACTTTGCGCGATGCCCAGCACCGCGGCGGCCCGCGTCACGCTTCTCTCGCGCGCAATCACGGCAAAAGCGCGCACGGAATTGAGCGGCAACGATTCTTGTCCCTCGGGCAAAACAGGTCTCTTTCCGGAAACGACGGCGGATCACAATCGAACGTATTTGGTTCGAATTATTCGATGATTGTCACAGGAGCGTAACAGCAGGCCGATAGCCCGAAAAGCGTCAATTGCACTGCGGCCGATGGGGCAAGACGAGTCGCCACCCATCCATATCCAGGCCTGCAGATAGGTTGCGATTGAAGCACGGCAGGCGCCGACATCAGGGCAGACGGAATGCACATATTGACTGCAAATTCTCAGGGCCGGCGTGCCGGCCTCATTGGTCCGGACGTCGGGCCGAACATCGCCCGCCTGCACCCCCGGCCGGATGAGGTGCCTGTTGCCAGTTCCGTTCCGTTGATCGACATTCGAAATCTGACCGTTTCCTTTGGTGGCGCGCGCATCCTGCGCGGCATCGATCTCGCCGTCGACGCTGGCGAAAGCATCGGCGTGATAGGCGGAAGCGGTAGTGGCAAGTCGATAACCTGGCTCGCCGCAATGGGCCTTTTGCCCAAGACCGCACAGATCGGCGGAAGTGTCCTGCTTCGCGGCAGTGAGATACTCGGCGCTTCCCGGTCGACGCTGGAGCGTCTCCGCGGCGGGACAGTCGGCATCGTTTTCCAGGATGCTGCGGCAGCCCTCAACCCGGTTCGTAGCGTCGGTTGGCAGATTGCCGAGGTGCTTCGGCTGCATCGGGGCATGACCGGCCAGCCTGCGCAGGAAGAAGCGAAGCGGTTGCTGGACCAGGTCGGAATTCCGGAAGCCAGACGGCGGCTCAGCTCCTATCCATTCGAACTCTCGGGTGGTCAGAACCAGCGTGTCATGATCGCGATGGCGCTGGCCGCACGACCGGCGATCCTGATCGCTGACGAGCCGACGACCGGTCTCGACGTGACGATCCAGGCCCAGATTCTCGATCTGCTGCGGGCGCTTCGGCGGGACATGGGAATGGCGCTTGTCATGATCTCACACGACCTCGGCGTCGTCGCTGATGTTTGTGAGCGGACCTATGTCATGGATGCCGGTGTTGTCGTCGAAGAGATTTCGATCCGGGATCTCCACAGATCGGCGAAGCATTCGTACACAAAGCGGCTGGTCGCTGCAGCTCCGGCCTGGAACACCGGCAGGAACCCGGCGGATCACGCACCATCGCCAGACCGGGTATCGGTCAAGGCTACTGTCGAAAACGCCGCATGAGCGCCGTTCCCCTCGTCGAGGCCAGAGACCTCGTAAAGACCTACGGATCGCGCAGGCGCCAGACGAGCAAAGGGCAGCCGGTGCGCGCGGTCAACGGCGTCACGTTGAAGCTTCAGCGCGGCGAAACGCTCGGTCTCGTCGGAGAGTCCGGGTGTGGCAAATCCACGCTCGGGCGCCTGATTCTTGGCCTTGAGGCAGCCGATAGCGGTAGCGTGGACTTCGATGGCAGCCCTCTCGCCCCGCCTGGCAGCGCGGAATGGCGCCGGTCTCGCGCGCGCATGCAAATGGTGTTCCAGGATCCGCTGTCGGCGCTGGACCGCTTGCTGCCGATCGCTGCGCAGATCCGTGAACCACTGGTGATCCACAGGTTCGGATCGCAGGCCCAGATGGATGAGCGTGTGGGCGACCTGCTAAACGCCGTCGGCCTCACTGCGGCTCAGGGAAAGCGATTGCCCGGCGAACTGTCAGGCGGCCAGAGGCAGCGCGCCGTGCTGGCAAGGGCGCTGGCGACGTCGCCGGATCTGTTGGTGTGCGACGAACCGACCTCGGCACTGGATATGCTGGTCCAGGCGCAGGTTCTCGACCTTTTCGCAGAAATCCAATCGGTATCGGGCGTGGCGATCCTGTTCATAAGCCATGACCTGCGCGCGCTCCGCCAGGTCAGCGACCGCGTGGCAGTGATGTATCTCGGCGGCATCGTCGAAGAAGGGCCGACCAAACAGGTGCTGGAGGCGCCACGCCATCCCTACACACAGGCCCTGATCTCATCCGTGCCCGGTGTTCACGGATTGAACCCCAACCGTATCCTGCTTCGTGGCGAGCCGCCGAGTCCGACGCAGCGGCAGCCCGGCTGTGCATTCCATCCGCGCTGTGCGGGTGCTGTCCACGCTTGCGGCCAGACGGTTCCGGCATTTCGTCCCGCTTCCAGCCCGTCCCACCGGGTCGCGTGCCACCTGCTGCCGACGGGCGGCACGCCGGCGGCCATCGCGAGGACAGTCGCATGACGTTCGTGGTCGTAAGACTGGCACGCGCGCTGCTGACCATCCTGATCGTGGTCAGTTTCGCCTTCGTCGTGCTCCGACTGTCGGGCGATCCCGCGCTCGCCATTCTCACCAATGAGGCGCCGCCCGAGGCGTTGCTTGCGTTCCGGCAATCCTGGGGCCTCGACCAGCCTGTTCTTGTTCAGTACATCACCTATCTTCGCACCATCCTGGGCGGCGATCTTGGCGTGTCGATGCGGGATGGGCGCGATGCGTTCACCGTCGTCGCCGAGCGTATTCCAATCACATTGGCGATAACTGTCCCGGCGCTCGTGATCAGCATAACGATCGGCGTCACCGCAGGCATATGTGCCGCCTTCAATCCCAACAGCCGTCTTGACCGTGGCATCATGCTGGGTGCGGTCGCGGGGTTCACGGTTCCGTCTTTCGTTCTCGGGCTGCTGCTCGTTCTGGTGTTTTCCGTATGGCTGGGCATCCTGCCATCCGGAGGTGCGCAGCATTGGACGAACGCGATCCTGCCGATCGTGACGCTTGGCGTCGGCAGCGCGGCAACGCTTGCCCGGTACACCCGTGCGGCGCTGCTCGAAGTCCTCGATCGACCCTATGTCCGGACGGCAAGTGCCAAGGGAGTGCCGTGGCGGCTGACGATCCTGAGCCATGCCTTGCCCAACGCGGCCATTCCCATGGTGACAATTCTCGGTTTCCTCGTCGGGCAGCTTATCGCCGGCGCCGTGGTGGTCGAGAATGTGTTCTCCTGGCCTGGTGTCGGTCGCTTGCTCGTGGCGTCGGTGGCGAGCCGCGACCTGGCCGTCGTTCAATGCCTGCTGTTTTTCGTGGCAGCAACGATGATCGCCGCAAACATCCTTACTGATATCCTCTACAGCCTGTTTGACCCGCGTCTTCGCGCTTCTACCCATGGAGGTGGCGCATGAGCGACGCCGTCAAACAGGAAGAGCAGCTTGGCATGGAGCCGCGGCGCCTTCCTTCCGCGAGCATATGCTGCGCGATTGGATGGCTCGGCCTGCTGCTGGCGTTGGGCCTGTTCGGTCGATGGCTGGCGCCCTATGACCACACGGCAATCGATCTGCTCGACCGGCTTGCCCCGCCAGTCGGATTTGGCGGCAGTTTCGCGCATCCCCTGGGAACCGACGAACTCGGTCGCGATCTCCTGTCCCGTCTGCTCGTGTCGATCCAGATGAGTGTGCTGATCGCATGCGGCGCGACGCTGCTGGGTGCGATTCTCGGGACGCTGCTGGGCTTTCTGGCCGCGCATGTGAGGGGTACAGTCGAACAGGCAATCCTGGCGCTGGTCGATTTCCAGGCGACGATGCCATTCCTCATTCTGGCGCTGGCGATCCTCGCTTTCATCGGCAACTCGCTGGTTATCTTCATAGGACTGCTGGCCCTGCATGGCTGGGAACGCTATGCGCGCATCGCACGCGGCCTTGCCCTCAGTGCCAACACTCAAGGCTATGCGGGGGCGGTCTGGCAACTCGGAGCAAGTCCGGCACGGATCTACCTTGTCCACATCCTTCCCAATGTCATGGCGACGCTGATCGTGTCGATGACCATTGCGTTTCCCGAGATCGTGCTGGTGGAGAGCGGACTGAGTTTTCTGGGCCTCGGCGTCCAGCCGCCGGCTACATCGCTTGGCTCCATGGTCGGTAATGGTCGTGACTACCTCGCAACCGCGCCCTGGATCCTGATCATTCCCGCAGCGACCATTTCCCTGATGGCGCTGTCTGTATCCCTTGTCGGGGACTGGCTTCGCGATCGGTTCGAAAGGACCGGATTGCGCTAGGCGGTCCCAATCCCCGCAAACACCGACCTCAGCAGGAGCGCTCCCATGCCGATCACCAGAAGGACCTTGATGAAGACCGCGGCGGCGAGTGTCGCGCTTTCGGCGTTCGCCCGGCCGACGCTCGCCGAAAAGGGCAGGCCCGGCCTCGTGGTGGCCCTGCCGGCCCAGCCCGACTTCACCGATCCCGTCATGGCCAATAATACGCCGACCTTGCGGACACTCTACAACGTCTATGACGCGCTGTTGCGGCTGGACTACAACGACAATCTCAAGGTCGTGCCGGCTCTCGCCCAAAGCTGGCACAGGCTGGACGCAACCACGCTGGAATTCGTCCTGCGGCCAGACGTCAAATTCCATGATGGCTCGACGATGACCACCGCCGATGTCGTCTTTTCCTTGAGCGAGACGCGCCGCAAGGGGCCCGAAGGGAAGGGCGCTACGGTCGCCGCGCAATACCAGCGCACCATCGACAATGTTGTTGCAGCGGACTCCCGGACGGTTCGCATCACCACGAAGGCGCCTGATCCGGCAATCGAGAAGAAACTGGCAGCCTGGTCATGCCAGATCGTGAGCAAGGCCGCCTTCGAGAAGGCTGGGAGCTGGCAGGCCTGGTTTCAGGCCCCTGTTGGGACCGGCCCGTACAAGATCAAGGAAAACCGCAAGGATGTCGGCCTGATCCTGGAGGCGCATGACGACTACTGGGGCGGTCGCCCGCCGTTCGAGCGGATCGAGTTCCGTGTCGTTCCCGAAAGCGCCTCGAGGGTCAACGGCTTGCTGGCCGGAGATTACGACCTGGTCTCCGATCTGCCGCGCGACCAGTTCGATGCCATCGGGGGCAATGATGCGCTGGATCTGCTCGGAGGCGCCATCCTCAACATGCGGATCCTGGCAATCGACACCACCGCTCCCTGGCTCTCCGACCCGAACATTCGCAGGGCCATGAGCCTCGCCATCGATCGCGAATTGATCGTCAAGCAATTGTGGGCCGGCCGCATAGCGGTTCCGAATGGCGCACAGTACCCGATCTTTGGCGACGTCTACGTTCCAGAGTTCCCCGCGGTTGCCCATGATCCCAAACGGGCCGCCGAACTGGTCAAGGCCTCCGGCTATGGCGGCGAACCGATCCCCTACAGGCTGCTCAACAACTGGTATCCGAACCAGGTGCTGACCGCGCAGGTTCTGGCCGAGATGTGGAAAGCGGTCGGCCTCAACATCGCCCTGCAGCCGATGGAGAATTTCAGCCAAGTCTACCAGAAGCCGATCGGTGCTGTGTGGGATGAATCGATCGTGCCTGCCTGGCCCGACCCGACTGCGATGGTGTGGCGGCAGTATGGGCCCAGCGGTGGCCTCAACAAGCTGGCGATCTGGAATTCGCCTGAATACCAGGAGATTGGTGCCAAGTTCGAGCAGAGCAGCGATACCGACGCGCGTCGCAAACTGCAGCTGCGGTCGCTCGAGATCATCGCCGATCAGGTCCCATTCATCATCCTGCACAGCAACGGCGGCTTCTTTGCCAAGAAGAAAACCGTCGCCTGGGCGCCGTACCCCGCTTTGCCGATGGATTTCGGGCCGTTCAATGCAGCGACGATGCGGGGTATCTGATGATCAAGATCATTCAAATCACGGATATCCATCTGGTGCCGCCCGGAACGGAGCTGCGACGGCTCGATCCGGAGCGGCGTTTTCGCGATTGCCTGGAACAGATCGAGGGCGAGCACGGTGACGCCATGGCGGTGGTTGTCTCCGGCGATCTCACCGACAATGGCGATCGGCCGTCCTACGAGTTGCTGCGCGACATCCTCGCCGACTATCGCCTGCCACCGGTTTACCTGACGCTGGGCAACCACGATCGGCGGGCAACGTTCTCGCATGTGTTCCCCCGCGCGATGGATGCCAGCACGGGTTCGGTGCAGGCGCAGATCGACCTCGGCTCGCAACAGGGCATCGTGCTCGACACCTGGATGGAAGGTGAGCACGCGGGCACGCTGTGCCGGCGGCGGCTCGACTGGCTGGCCGAGCGGTTGCGGCTGGACCCACGACCAGCGCTGTTGTTCATGCATCATGCGCCGCTGCGGGTGGCTTTGAAGCGGATCGACCAGATTCCCCTTTTGAGCGACAACGAGCTTTGGGAAACGCTCGCCCCGTTCCGCGAGCGCATCCGGCATCTGTTTTTCGGGCATATGCATCGCAATGTCAGCGGCTCATGGCGGGGCATTCCCTTCACGGTGCTTTCCGGGACGACGCATCACGGCATGCTGGATTTCCAGACCGAACTGATCAGGGACACGATCCTGGATCCCTTCTATGCGGTTATCCTGGTCGACGAGCGGGATGTCGTCGTGCATTTCAGTCAGGTCCGATTGCACTGGGACGCAACGAGCCGGGGCCCGGGTCCGACCAACGCTGCGATGCGCGAAAAGTCCACGATTCCTGCCTGAACGGGGATCTAGGATCGATCTGTGTCCGCAGCTCGATGTGTGACGGCCATGGCCGCCACACCTGTCAGCACCAGTGCCAGGCCAACAAATTGCATCGCGGTCAGGACTTCGCCGAAGCAGATGACGCCGATGGCAACGCCTATCGGAACACGCAGATAGGATTGTGCAGTGGTCACGACCGAACCCAGCGATCTGAGAAGCCTGAAATAGAGCACGAAGCCGATCGTGGTGGGAAAAATCACCAGTGCTGCCAGGCCAACCAGGGATCGAACGGATGGCGTGGCCTGCCAACCATCATCGAGGATGAAACTGAGCGGGATCAGCACGATCGCGCCGCACAGCAGGGAACCCGCCGCCGGTGCCGTTGGATCGAGGTGGCGGAAGCGCCAGCCGAGTGTCGCGGAGAACGCGAAGCAGACCGCTGCGCCAACCACGGCAACCTGCTGCGGCAATCCGTCGAGCCATGCGCCGCTGGCGTTCTGACCGACAATAAGGACAACGCCGACAAGACCGAGGACCACGCCGGCGATCCGCTTGGCGCTGGACACTTCACGCCGGGTCACGAATGCGCCGATCAGGAAGGCGAAGACAGGCGTGGTGGAACTCAGGATCGTGACGACGGATGTGTCGATCGTCTGCTGGGCCCAGGCAATCAGCGTATAGGGGATTACGCTGTTGAAGCAGGCCTGCACTGCGAGCGCGCGCCATTCCTCCCGCGTCCTCGGCAGGCTGATATGGTGATAGGCCATGAATGCCAGCAGCATCGCGCAGGCCAGGGCAGTCCGCCAGGCGACGAGTGTCGCCGGGGGGATTGTCTCGACGGCGATCTTGATCAGACCGAACGTCGCTCCCGAGAAGGCCGACATCAACAGCAGCAGCACGTAGTCATTGACCATGCCTCTTGCGGCAATGTCCCGGGGCTGGGAGACGGACATCGTCATTCTCCTGCTACGGCAAGCGGATCTGCACGCCCGGCTGGCGCTCCAACGCTGTCGATGAATGTCCTGCACCAGATCTCAAACAGGATTGCATTCCAGGCGTATCTGAAATTCGTCGGTGTCAGCCCCGACCGCACATCTGCCTTGATCCTGTCGGCTGATGATGGATCAAGCAGGCCACGAGACCAGAGGGTCCTTGCAGGCAGGTAGTGTTCGAGCAATTCGAGGACCACAGTCTGCATTTCAGCGTCATAACGAAGGTGCTGGATGCCCTTTCGACGATAGCGGATCGAGGCCGGCACAATGGAACGCAGCGAACGTCGGAAGAGCCGCTTCACCCCAAGCATGTTGACCTTGTCGGCGTCACGCATCTGCAGGGCAAATTCAATGAGCTGCTTGTGCGCAAACGGCGCGCGCAGCTCGATGCCATGATGGCGGGCCAGCAACGTTTGGGCACCGGTGCGCTCGTCCCAGGTATCGAGGTCGGATTTGAGCGCATCAAACAGTGTCGAGGCATGCCCGAGCCAATGCCGAAATCCGCCTGAAGCGTTGTCGTGTCCGATGACAGAACAGGGCTCTGAACCGGGTTCAGCCTTGTGATGAACACCTTGGTCGACGGCTTGCTTGATGCCCAGGGGGCGAAGGTAACGCTCAACCGTCCTTTGCCGCCAGAGCCGGCGGTGGGTGGACATGCCAGCGAAGATCGCATCGCTGACGTTGCCGGAGTAGAGGACGTCGACATGCCTGGCAGCCAGACTCCAGAGTGCGCTGAGGCACGGCAGTTCATCATAGCCGCCGGGGTTGCCGAGGATCGCCACGGTCTCTTCGACATGATTACGAACGTCCGACGGGCCGACGAACAGTTCGTGATGGGAGGTCCCGAAATGCGCAGCCGTTGCGCGCGCGCCACGGATTTCGGGGTCGTCGGGACCGTAGCCGACAGTGAACGTATCCAGTCGTTCGCCCGGATAGGCCTCACGCAACAGGGCCGTGATGGCCGCGGAATCGATGCCGCCGCTCAGCGTCACGCCGATCCGCAAACCGCTGGTCGGGCCGCTGTCGCGAACAGCTTTCCGAATCCGGGAAAGCAGGATCCCAGGCGAGGACGCCTGCACCGGCAAAGGATAGTCGCCGGGCCGTGGATGCAAACGGTGGATCTTGTGCGCTTCCGGCGTGACAATCTCAAGGTAACCGGGCCTTACCGGTCTCACCGTCTTGAGGAATGATGTAAAAGGCGGCGCCCAGCCTTCGCGCAGGAAGTAGGCGATGGCCGACCCGTCATAGTCCCTGGTCACCCCTTCAAGTTGCAGGAGGTCTGCCATGGAAACGGCATATGCCAGCCGCGTCCGGGTGCGTGCTCTGTAAAGGGGGACCGTGCCGAACGGGTCGCGCGCCAGGTATGCGGTCCTGCTGGTGCCGTCAAACAGCGCGATCGCGAACTGCCCGTCCAGATGGTCGAAAGCTGCGATCCCGGTCTGCTCGAACAGCGTAATGAATCTGGCGGGATCGAACTCGACCGAATCCATTCCATCCAGAAGACGCGGGCGGCCAGAGACCTCAAGCGACATTCCGCCGGTTTCGATCGCGAATCCCGGGCCTGTGATCGCCTTTGTCTGATTGGCGATGCCCTGCGTCGACGATGCTGAAAGTTCTATGACGGTGAACATGCTCAACGCCCCGGGACATTCAACACGAGACTGGTCGGCGACGGCGACAGGCCCGGCGCCGCAGGTTCGGAATTTTCGGCCTGACCGGGCCTCAGATCGGGCGTCTTCCCGACCCGCCACGGACCGAAGGCAAGGGCGAGCGAGGCGGCTACGCAGAAGACCGTGACAACCACATACATCGCCCCGGCCGTTTTGGGGATCCGGACCGGTGCGACGTGCAAGGCAGCCAGTGCAAAGAGAGCCAGGGCCAGCAGATCGGGAAACGCGCCGGCTGGGATCAGGGGGCGGGCCAGGAACATCACAGCGGTCACCGGCAATGCATAGGTGGTCGGAACGCCGATGAAGCGTCCGCCGGGAGAGCCGAAGACATTGAAATAGCTCAGGCGCAGCGCGCTCGCCAGAACCAGTGTTGCCGCCGCGACGACCGACAGCAATGAACCCTGTCCGACGCCGATCAGGGTGACCGCGGGAAAGACGCCCGCGCTCACCAGATCCGCCAGGGAGTCGAGGTTCTTGCCGACTTCCCCTGTCTCGGACGCTCGGCCCCTGGTGCGCTTGGCGACCACGCCATCGAGATGGTCGGCCAGCAGTGCCCAGAGCGCCACCGCGACACCTGCTTCGGGTTGGCCGACAAGCGCCAGGCTGATGCCGACAACGGAGAGGACGAGACCTGTTCCGGTGATGGCGTTTGCGGGATCGGCAAGTTGACGGAGCATGTGCGTTCCTCCCCGGCCTGGGCCGTGCTCAAGAAGCCTGCGACAAAACGGGCAGCTCAGGCGGGGCGAAGAGGTTTTCCGCCATTTTCAGATCCGCCTGGTTGTCGATTTCATACCATTTGACGGTGTCGCAGCGCGCCGCAGCGATCTTCAGGCCGCGACCGATCAACTGCGCCAGCACCTGTTCGGTGTAGGTCGTCCCGGCCCCCGTACCGATCAGGTCGTCGAGGGCAGGGACGATGACGCCTGAAAGCGTCGCGCGGGAAAAACGGAACAGGTTCAGCGTCTTGAACAGCCGTGGCGCTCCCGGCTGGTTCAGGTCTGCCGCAGTCTGCTTCATGCGCACTTCCGCAATGGTCGAGGTCGGACCAAGAACGACGGCGGAGCCCTCCATGTCTTCCGTGAATGGCGCCACCGCGGCCACATCGCCTGCGCCCGTAGCCAGCAGCGACACCAGGGCCTGCCGTTCGAAGAAGACGTCTCCTTCGAGCAGGAAGATATCTCCGCTCAGCAGGGTGTGACGTGCCAGCCAGAGTGAATAGGCGCTGCCGGTGCGGTCATAGACAGTGGATTCGACGTAGTCGATGTCGACGCCGGCAAAGCGGTCGCCACAGGCATACTCGATTGCATCCTTGCGGTAGCCGACAACGATGGTGGCCGATTTCACCCCCATGGCGCCGAGATTGCGCAATGCGTTGTGGATGATCGAAACGCCGAGAACCTCCACGAGGGGTTTGGGCCGGAAGTCTGTCAACGGCCGCAGCCGCGACCCCATGCCTGCAGCCAGGATGACTGCGCTTTGCGGTACTTCAGTCCTGAACATGAGAGTTTTCCTTAAGCTACGTTGCGGGATGCCTTGGTCCAAGATTCAAAGGTTTCGACGAGTCTCTCCAGACCAAGGGCAAGCTTGTCGTGGGTGATCCCGTAAGAGAGGCGCAGACCCATGTGGTCGCCGAAGGCGCTGCCCGACACACCGGCGACGCCGGCCTCGGCAAGCAAGGCATTTACGGCGTCATCCGCGCTCCGCGGTGTGGCTGAACCCGGGCCGATGTCTAGAAGGCTGCCGAGATCCAGATAAAAGTAGAATCCGCCCTGCGCCGATGGCAGCGGCGCAAGCGTCTGGCGCGACAGGATGTCGAGTCCTAGCCGTCGGGCCTGCGCCAGCTGATCAGAGAGGCGTCTTTCATAACTGCCGTCACCGCGCTGCAGATGCTCAAGGACCGCGTGCTGGGCGATCACATTGGGGTTCGATGTCGTGTGGGACTGCAGTGCCTTGGCTGCGTCGATCACGCTCTTTGGGCCGGCCATATACCCAATGCGCCAGCCCGTCAGGGCAAGTGTCTTGGAATATGCGTTGATGATGACGGTTCGCGACCGAACCTCCGGCACCAGCGAGACTATGGGGTGGTGGACATGCGGCGCATGCGCAAATGCCCCGTAGCACTCATCGAAGATGATCCAGAGATCGTGGCGGATCGCCAGGTTGGCGATGTGCTCAAGGGTGGTCTGGTCATAGACGGCGCCTGTCGGATTGCTGGGCGTATTGATCACGATCGCGCGTGTCTTCGGTGTGATGGCACGCTCGAGTTCCTGCGGTCTTGGAACAAAACCGCTGGCGCGCGTGTCGACATGCACCGGTCGCCCGCCAGCGATGAGAACCTGCGCCGGGAAGGTCGTCCAATAGGGACTCGGGATGATGACTTCGTCGCCCGGATCCAGCAGGACCATTGCCGCATTGAACAGGGCCTGCTTGGCGCCGCTCGTGACCGCGATTTCGTCGGTATGCCAGACCTGCCCGGTTTCGCGGGACACCTTTGCGGCGAGGGCTTCGCGCAGTTCGCGAAGCCCGACCGTGTCGGTGTAGCGGTTCTCGCCGCGCTCAATGGCGGCCAGTGCACCCTCACGGATGCTCGGCGCAAGGTCAGACCATATTTCTCCGGCGGTAAGGTCGATGACCTCCTTGCCGGCGTCGGACGCCGCCTTGGCGGCTGCGCGCGCGGCAGCCGTTCCCGACGACGCAAAAAGCCTCGTACGTTGTGCCAACATTGTCGGCCCTCATGATGTTGTTGTGATGGTTGGTGGAGCGGATCAGACCCGACGCTACTCGGCGGCGACCGCAGCCGGAGGAAGGTAACGCGTCTCGGCTTCCGCCAGTTCGCGGTAGTTGAGCAGGTCGAACACATCGTCCAGTGTGGCGACCTCGTTTTCGATGCCGGCGATCGTCCCTTCGCGAAGGATGCGTTCGCAGACCTGGCGCATGGCCGAGACGGCCGCACGCATGTTGTGGTTGGCCCAGATCACCGTCGATATCTTGGCCGCACGGTATTCATCCACTGGCGTGCGATAGTATTTGGTGGGTACGATCACCAGTGGCAGGCGGTTGCTCCATTCCCTGGCGAAGGCCAGGATCTCGCTGGCGTCCGACTTGCGTGAATGGATGAGGATCGCATCAGCGCCGGCGTCCGCATAGGCATGTGCACGCATCAGTGCTTCCTGCTGGTCGTAACCCGCGATCAGCGCTTCGACGCGCGCGACCAGCACGAAATCCTCGGAACCGAGCGTGTCCTTCACCGCACGCAGCCGTCCGCAGAACTCGCTGATCTCCGCCAGCGGATGGCGGTCACCGACGAAGGAGTTCATCTTGGGGAAGCCCTTGTCCTCGAGGCAGACGCCGGCTGCGCCATGCTGGAACAGCTTCTTGGCCGCGAGCCGCGCGTTGTTGAAATTGCCAAAGCCGCTATCTCCATCGACAAGGATCGGGATTGAAGCCGCATCGGCCATCCGTTCGACGACTTCGACGAGTTGCGTCCAGGATGCTTCATTCGCGTCGCGATAACCAAGGCTCGAGGCAATCGACAGGCCGGACGCCCATAGTCCCTTGAAGCCTGCGCGCTCCGCGATGGTGGCCGAAAGCGCGTCATGCGCTTCCATGATGAAACCGAGTGTGTTGGCCTGGATTATTCCCCGCAGGCTCGGCTTGGCCGCTGCCGAAACGACGGTGTTTGAAAGGCCGGATTCTCCAACGTGCGACATCACTGCTCGCTCCCAGTTGAGGTGCATTGCCGTTCGTTCCGACAATTCAAGCATGAGGCGTTTCCGCCGACCTTGTCACGGGCCGGCTGATTGGGAAGCGCCACAATTTGCTTGAGCGTCACCGAACTGTCATACGTTAGTCACACCACATTATGGTTGTCAATTCTAAAAATATCCGGATTATGGATATCACTTTTTAGCCGGCTATGGACAAATGGGCATAGACTTGTCAAGCTGGGCGGTATCAGGCATTTGGGAGGCAACTGGGCCCTGAGATACGCGCTGCTGATGCCAAAGACGGTCAAAGAGACGGAGCTGGCGAGCGGGACGCAACTTCTGGACCGCGCGGTCGCGGTGCTGAATTTCGTCGGCCAGGCGGCAGGGTCAGGCGGCGCCAGCATTGCCGACATCAGTGACGGGCTGAATCTCAAGCAGCCGACCGCGCATCGGATCGCTGTCGCCCTTGAGCGTCATCGGCTGATCGATCGCGACAGCCTCACAAAGCGCTACAGGCTCGGGCTGGGCCTTTTTGTTCTGGGCGTCCATGCTGCCGACGAGTCCGGGCTGCGTACACTGGCGCAGCCGGCGCTGACGCGCATCGGCGCGGCCACCGGCGACACCGTCTTCCTGATGGCCCGGTCAGGGGTCAATGCGATCTGCGTGGATCGCCACCAGGGCACCTACATGATTGACAGCCTTACCGGCGGCATAGGCGGGCAGATACCGCTGGGTGTCGGTTCGGCCAGCCTGGCAATCCTGGCTTCATTGCCACCGCTGGAGGCCGACGCCATCATCGAGGCGAACTCGCCGCTCTATCCGCAGCACCATGGCCTGACGGCGGGTCGCGTCCGCAGCCTGCTGCCGGCAATACGCCAGGAAGGTTATGCTCTCGACAGGGGTGACCTGGTCGCGGGGATATCGGCGTTCGCCGTCGCGATCAGCCCAGGGCAAAGGCCGAGCGGGGTGGCAATCGCCGTGAACATGACCAGCGCCAGGCTGCCGCAAGAGCGGTTCGAACAGTTGCTTCCGCTGGTCAGGCGGGAAGTGCAGCAGCTGGAAGAACAGATCAATCCACTGGAGATCATGTTCCGTCAGCGCCCGGCCAGGTGATCATCCCAAGGCCTGGCGACGTCACACTTCCTCCCTCTTTGCGAATGTTTACAAGTAAGCCGGCAAGGTTTAGAGTTCACTCATATTACGGATATCGATAGGCTGGATTCCCCTTTCGTATGGAGTGTTGGGGCAGATGGTTTGCGATCGGCGTGCGACTGGAACTTTCCTGGCTGTCGTGCTCTGCGTGCTGATGACGATAATGCTGTCGAAGACAGCTCTTGCGTCGGAACGGTATCAACTGAGCGAACCTGGAACGCTGAGCGTCGCGATCACCGGGGATATGCCGGGCCTTGTCGCGCTTGATGGTTCGCTTTCGGGATATGACGGCGAAATCCTCCAGATGGCAGCGACGAGGCTTGGCCTCAAGATCAGGCCGGTTCCGATGGAATGGTCCGGTGCGATCGCAGCGACGCAGTCCGGGCAGGTCGACATCATCGGTGGCAATGTTGCCTGGACACGGCAACGGGCCGGCGTACTCACCATGACCGATCCCACGGCCTATTTCCAGAACGGGATCACCCAGAAGATTGGCCAGAACTGGAACCGTCTGGCGGACCTGGAGAACAAGACGGTCGGGTCGATGATCGGATTTGGGTTTCTGGTCGAACTGAGGCGGCTGCCCGGCCTTCAACTGGTGCTCTACGACACACCGGACGCAGCGATGCGTGACCTTGTCATCGGCAGGATCGACGCGATGATCGGTGATCCGCCGGCCATCGACTATGCGATCTCACGAAATCCGGACTGGCGGCTGCACACGGTGCCGTTCATCGACAACAATCCGGACTTTCCCCTGCTGACGAGCACGGGGCGGCAGTACGTCTTCGGCCTCTCCAGGAACAATCAGGCGCTCGCCGACGATCTCAGCCGTGAGATCAGGCTGCTGTGGTCTGATTGTCAGGTCCGGCAGATCGGCAAGCACTATGGCCTGCTGAGTGAGACGAATTTCCTTCCCTCGACCGACAATTTCCGAGCCGGCATCGACAGGCCGGTCGATTGGGTAGCCCCGCGGTGTCGGCAATAGCAGGTGGGCTTGCGTGGTGGTCGACTTCGGCTTTGTCTTGTCGGTGCTGCTGGATGGCGCGAAAACCAGCGTCATGATCGCCTCCGGCGCGCTGGTCCTGGCGATTTGCCTCGGTTTCATGATGGCTTCGGCGAGTTTTCTGCTTCGGTCCAGGCTGCTTGATACGCTCGTTGCGATCTATGCGGAGACGCTGCGCAACATACCCAGCCTTATCTGGCTGCTTCTCGTGTATTTTGGTCTGGCTCATGTCGGGATCCGGCTTCCGCCCGTGCCGGCAGCCACGGTCGGATTGGGCATCATAGGATCGGCGGTTCTCGTGGAAGTCTTTGCCACGGCATTCCGGTCGGTGGCAGCGAAGCAGAGCGAGCCGTCTCGGGCGCTGGGCCTTTCGAATATCCTGGCCTTTCGGCTGGTGATCATCCCCAATTCCTGGTGTGTAAGTTTGCCACCGGTCGGCAACTATGCGCTCGCCCTCGTCAAGGACACCACGCTGGCCGCAGCGATCGCTGCGCCGGAGCTCATGTTCCAGGCGCGTATGCTGGTGAACCGCACATTCGAGACTGGACTGATCTACGGGCTGGCGGCGTGCATCTATCTTGGTGTCGCCTTCATCCTGTTTCGCCTGACAAGACTGGTTGAACAGGCGGCGGTCCAGGAATGAACGAGCTGGCTCTCTATCTCGTCGACTGGGGCCCGCGCCTCTTCGCGGCCGCGTCTCTCACCCTCGTCTTGACCGCAGCCGGCTTTTGCGGCGCGTTCCTGCTCGGTTTTGCCCTTGAAGCGATGAGGACGTCCCGCAGTGCGAGGCTCCGCGACTTTGTCAGCTGTTATGTCTGGGTTCTGCGGGCCATTCCGCTGCTGATCGTTCTCTACATGCTCTATTTCGTCCTGCCTGGCATCGGCTTGACGCTGTCACCATTTCTTGCGGGCACGCTCGGCCTTGTCCTTGTGCACGGCGCCTATCTGGCGGAGGTGTTGCGCGCGGGAATGCAGACGGTAGAGCAGGGGCAGTGGGAGGCTGCGCGCGCCCTTGGACTGTCACGTCTCCTGTGCCTGCGGCTCGTTGTCATTCCCCAGGCCGTGCGCCGGATGTCGGGTCCCCTGATCATAGCCTTGATCTCGGTGCTGAAGGACAGCTCCGTCTGCGCGCTGATCGGCGTCAACGAACTGACCTTGACCGCGCGCGCGATCATGTCCGAGAGCTTCATGCCGCTGCATGTCTTCCTGTTCGCCGGCCTTTTCTACCTGGCGCTCGGCTGGCCGGCTTCGCTGCTGGCGCGCGCCGTCGAGCGGCGCATGAACAGCCTGCAGGATCGGCAACCGCAGGGCCTGCGACCATACAGGCGGCCGGCGCGGCTGGCCGAGTTGGCGAGATGAGGTGCCAATGACACGGGCCTCACTTCCTGTCATGGCCCTGCGCGGCACGCCCTACGAGCGTGGCCAACAGCATGGCGCGGCGTTCGAGCACGATATCGTCTCGGCTCTGGATCGGCTTGCAAAGGCTTTTCCGGCAAGGACCCTGCGCACGGCACGACGCACAGCGGAGATGTCCTGGCGGACAGTGACCGCTCTTGCGCCTGCCATCGCGGCCGAGATCGAGGGAATGGCCGACGGCGCACGTTGCGCGGTCGAGGATATCTTCCTCAATATTGGTTTCGAGTTTTTTGGACAGCCTTCGCCGACGGGCTGCAGCGCGCTCGCCTTCAACGGTGGGAGCGGTGCGGTTGTTGGCCAGAACTGGGATGCTCCGAGAGGCGCGAAATCCGGTCTGGTGCTGTTCATGCATACGGGTCCTGACGGATTTCGACTGGCCACGGTGGCCTCCAGGGGCACGCTGGGCTGGGTTGGCCAGAATGGCCCCGGGCTGTGTCTGGTGACCAACGATCTCATGCTCGACACAGCGACGGCGGGCTTGCCCAGCCAGGTGGTGCGCCGCATGATCCTGTCCGAGCCGGACATAACGGGCGCGCTGCGTCTCATGCCGCGATTGCCGCACATGGGGGGACGAACCTACCTGCTCGGTGATGCTTCCGGCCGGATAGCGGGGGTCGAAGTGTCGCCGAAGACCGGCGTGAAAATTCTTGGCGACGACGGGCCACTCTTCCACACCAATCATGCGCTGCTCAGCCAGACGAAGGCTGTCGAGAACCGCGCCCTGCTGCAGCAGGTGTATCCATCGACTTATGACAGATATGCCTCGCTTGCAGGGGCGGCCGGGTCCCTCAATTCTGTTGCCGATGCCATGCGCGTCCTGCGCAACCGGGCGGGAGCTCCCAATGCCGTAGCGAAAAGCTACTCGCGCGAGGAAGCAACCGAGACCGCGTGTTCCATCGTGTGCGATCCCGCCGCCGGCGTGATGCATGTCTGTCTCGGTCTTCCCCGCGTCGGCGCATTCGTTGAGCACAGTCTTGCATCAAACGGAATGGTCAGGCGGCGGTCAGGTCCGATTTCGCCAGTTGCGCGTGCCGATACTCCGCAAACCTTGCCGCAAGTTCATGCGCGATCTCTTCGCAATCCGCGAGAGGCACGGCCGGGCAGTCGAAGCCGATTTCTTCGCGGATGATCGCGGCGGAATCCGCCATGAAGCGGATGGTGCCGTCCGCCTCGACGGAGTCGATGCCATCGAACTTCTGACAGGCACGATTGATGGCGAGAGCCTCATCGATCGACAGCCCTTCCGGCAGATCGACGGACAGTCCGTCCGGGGAAATCCTGACGGGGTAGCCGCCGACGAGGCCCAAGGGCCCCGGAGCATGGACGACGCGGTCAATGCCATCGGCCAGCGTCCGCAAAACGGCGGTCGCTGAAGAGGCGGTCACCGACTGCCCGGCCAGACCCTTCACGCGCCGGAAGCGTCCGGCGACAGTTTCGAACACTGCACCATGATCGATTGCGTCGGACGGCAGGGCCTTGCCGTCGAGATAGAACGTCAGATGATATGGCGCACCGTCCGTTCCGCCTGTGCTCGGCATGCGATAGCTCAGGAAATGATGGGCAAAGAAGCGCACGGCGACGCGCCTGACGTCACAGCCGAGAAGATGGGCGGCGGCGAGCTGGATACCCGGAACGGCGTTGGCGATGTTGCCGATGCCGATCAGGGGGGAGGCGTTTTCGGCAGCGAGTGCCGCATTGGTCACATCGGGATATGACGCGTTGACGACCTTGGCCTGCACACCCGACATGCCGACCGCCTGCATCAGGCGTCGCACCAGAACCAGATGCATGGCTGCCCAGACACCGCCGCGCGCCTGATCCAGACGCTGGAAGGCGGCATGAGGCAGCTGGGTGATCACCCACCACGAATGCAGGGTCGTTGCATTGAAGATGATGTCCGGCTGAATCGCGGCGAGATAAGCCGCGGTCGCCTCGACATCCATCAGGTCGACGGCGGCGACCTTGATGCTGGCGTGATGGCCGAGATTGGCCGCGGTGTAGCGCGCCAGGTTCGCGCGCAGCGTTACCTTCTGGCCATCGCGTGCCGCGATGTGGATGTCGTAGTCGCGGCCGCTCTGGGTCAGAAAATCAAGGACGCCGCCGCCGAGAACGCCGCAGCCGAGTATCAGTATCCTGGTAGGATGGTCGCCTGTGTTGAGTGCCATGTGTGCGTCCCGCGTCAGAGTTGGTGGTTTGGTTCAATGCGCAGACAATGGCGGCCGTTTGTGACAGCAACTTTTAGGACGCGGCGTACCGACCATCTTTGAGATCGATCCATCTGAAAATCCGATGGCTGTCACGCTTCTGAAAGATGCCTGTCATCCATACTGGATAGCCTCCAAGCCTACCTGCTGGCGCATCGCCGTGCGGAGGGAATGGCAAGGTGGAGACCAAGGAATGACGCAAGCCGCCAACGTTGCGCGATACCTGCCACTGGACAGTGCGGTCCTGGAGGTCGATCTGGATGCGGTGCGCGCTAACTACGTCGTTTTGACCGGTCTTCTGGGTTCCGACGTCATCACCGCTGCAGTGGTCAAGAGCGATGCCTACGGACTCGGCCTGGAGCCAATCGCCAGAACTTTGTGGGATGTGGGCTGCACGTCCTTTTTCGTCGCCAATCTGGAAGAAGCCCTGAGACTGCGTGCGGTCTGCCCGTTTGCCAGGATCGCTGTCTTCCATGACGACTATGTCCGCTTCAAGCGGATCTATCGTCTGGAGGACATTCTGCCGGTGATCAACACCGCGGAGGAGATGGATTTCCACTTCCGGACGGCCGCGGCCGATTCTTATCTGCTCAATGTCGACACCGGCTTTTCCCGGCTCGGCCTTTCCCCGTCGGAGGTTACGGATTTCTGTAGGAAGGGATGGTTTTCCAAGCATCCGCCACGGATCCTGATCAGTCATCTGGCGTGCAGCGAAAACGCGTCGAACACCATGAATGAGGTGCAGAAAGAAAGATTTGAAACCTTGCGCGGACTGGTCCGGCCTGTGGCGAGCAGTCTGGTCGCGTCGGCGGGAGCATGGCTCGACAGGTCGTTCCATTTCGATCTCGCCCGCATCGGGTCAGCCCTGTTCGGGCTCAACAATGCGGGTGTCCATCCCAATCCGCTGCGTTGCGTCCTGCGCCTGCGTGCCCGGGTGCTTGCGGTTCGGGAAGTCTCCGCGCACGAAGCGGTGGGATACGGGGCGACATTCCGGGCCCGTCGCAACAGCCGGATCGCGATCGTCGGCATCGGCTATGCCCAGGGCCTGCCTTGGGCCTGCGCCGGCAGGATTTCTGTTCGCTTCGGTGCCCACGCCGCTCCCGTCGTAGGGCGCATATCAATGGAATACGTCACGGTCGACGTGACGGACGTGCCATCTGAACTCTGCGGCGCTGGCGCTTGGGCGCAGTTCCTGGACGACGAATTCGGCGTTGGCGACCTTGCCACGGAGATCGGCGTCAATGCCCAGGAGATTGTTATGCGGCTGGGATCGGGTTGCCTCAAGCGCCATCGGCAGGATGGCAACGGGGAAACCGGACCGTTCGATTGGCCCCAGAGCTATCCTGCACCCGAAATGCTCGGGCTGCCGCCTTCAATCGGCGACCGCGCCGTCCTGGGCGGCATCTAGCCATGTCCTCCATCGGCAATCGGAATGCGGGTGTGGCTCTGGCCGTTCTGGCTGCGGTGTTCTGGAGCACGGGTGGTCTATTCTCGCGGTTGATCGCGGTCGACAGCTGGACGTTGCTGTTCTGGCGCAGCACCTTCAGCGCGGTTTTCGTGCTGATGTTCCTGACGCTGGTGCTGCGAGAACCCCTGAGCGGCATCGCAGGCAGGCTCACACCCGCGGCATGGCTGGTTGCCGGCATGTCGTCGACGGCAATGGTTGCCTTCATCTTCGCGCTGCGGAACACGACGGTCGCAAATGTCGCGGTCATTCATGCCGGGGCGCCTCTGATCGTCGCGGCCCTTTCCTGGGTCCTGCTTGGCGACAGACCGCCATCGGTCGCGCTGGTGGCCGGGGTCGCTGCCATTGCGGGTGCCGTCCTGACCGTGGGGGCGTCGGCCCTTTCGGGAGGTGGTTTTACTGGTGATTTCCTGGCGCTGATCATGACGCTTCTTATGGCTCTTATGGCCATCGCCATGCGGGGGAACGAAAGGTTCCCGGTGGCTGAGACCCTGATCCTGTCCAACATATTGTGCGCGGTGGCCGTGTTGCCGTTCGCAAGCCCGCTCGCTGTCGCGCCGAAGGACATGGCCTGGCTGGCTTCATTCGGACTCGTGCAGATGACGCTCGGCTTCCTGACCTTCGGCCTGAGCCTGCGCTATCTGCCGGCGCGTGATGCCGCGCTTATCGGCGCCGTGGAGACCCCGATCGCACCGATCTGGGTCTGGCTGGCTTTCCACGAGGTGCCGGCGCGGTCCACCATACTCGGCGGTTCCATCATCCTTATCTCGGTTCTCGCCTTCCTGCTCAGCGTCGATCGCAAGCCGGCAAGTTCGTATCTGTCGAACTAGAATGCCGCGTCTTGCCCCATGGCCAACAACTCGGCAAACCATCGATTTCCGTGCGCGGGCAGACAAGCTGCGTTTTCGATTTCCAACTGATCGCTAACGCGCCAGAGAATTGACGTCAGGGCCTTCTACTTGCCCTGCATGTGCGGGTTTCGTCCTGCTCGACCTTCGGCCAACTGAATTGCGCCATCAGTTCGTGAGTGCTGGCGGCGTCGTTGGCGGGCAGGCTTGCTGTGCTACCCGCGAAACGCCGTGAGGTGTTTGGCCGATAGGGGATAGGGCTCGTCTTCCGGGCACCAATTCTCGCACCGTGGCGTTCATCTCGACAACACCAAGTAGAAGCATGGCGAGCGGATTGGTGTCCAAGTTGCCGAAAGAGCTGCCTCGCTAGCTCCGGCGTGCGTCAACGAGTTTCGACCGCTCTTTTGTCAAGGCGTCGGCCATTTCGGTGACAATTCTCGATCTCTTCTGATTGGGAAAAAGCATCAGCGTTCGGAAGCTTACGGACGGCACCAAAGGTCGTAGCGTGACGCCACGTTCAATGTAGCCCGTGGCGGTCACGGGATCGACGATGCCACAGCCCAAGCCCGCCAGAACCAATGCGCAGACCGTCGACGAATATGCCGTCTCCACCACCACCTGCGGGGCCACGCCGTACTTCGCGAATATGGCCTCGGCCTCGTGGCGGGTGGTATCTTCCGGAGCGAGGGCAACGAAGGGCAGGCGATCGAGGTCGGCGGGATGCACGACATCTTTCCGGGCCAGGGGATGCCCTGGAGGGATGGCCAAGGTAGCCGGAATTTCGGCAAACGGAATCGCCTCCAGGCCGTTCGTGTCTATCTCGTCCGCAGTGATCGCGATGTCGAGCTGGTTTGCTGCCACCATGTCCCGTATCGAAGAAGACCCGCTCACATAGAACGACACGGCAACCTTGGGATTTCTCTGACGAAACCTTGCTATGGCGCTTGGCAGCAAGTTCGTACTGAAGGCCGACAGGCAAGCCACCCGGATGTCGCCCGAGCCATAGTCGCGAATGCGCGCTGCCGCGCTGCGTAGCTTGGCAAGGCCTGCGAGGGATATCTGGACCTCGCGAAAGAAAAGTTGACCCTCGGCCGAGGGGATCATTCGCCCTTTTTCCCTGTCAAACAGCTGGAACCCGATGGAGCGCTCCAGCGTCATGATTGCCTTGCTGACCGCAGGTTGAGAGATGCCCAGAATTTCAGCGGCCCGAGAGGTCGTGCCGTAGGTCATCACGGCCTGATAGGTTTCGATCAACCGGACATCCATGAATTGCCTATAACTAAAATGAATTGAATGACATCATCTTGATATTGGACAGAATAGTTCATCGCGTGTCAACAACGTCTCAACAGGAGATGAATGGCATGCATGATGAAACAAGGTCGGTGTCGAAGGTCCCGGTAAGTCTGGCTGGCTACGACAGTCTGACCGTGCCGATCCACCGTGCCTCGACGATCCGCTATCCGGACGCAGCGTCCTTTGCCGCCCGCTTCGAGCGCGATGCGGACGGGTATGTCTATGGGCTCTATGGCACGCCCACGCACCGCTATCTCGAAAAGAAGATTACCGAACTCGAAGAAGGTGCCCGCACCGTTCTGGCCCCTTCGGGGCAGGCTGCGGTTGCTTGCACGATGCTCGCTCTCGCAAAGTCGGGCGAAAGGATATTGATACCCGATACCGTCTACGGCCCAGTGCGCGATTTTGCGACGCATGAACTGCCGGCGCTTGGAATAGAGGCGGTTTTCTATGATCCTCTCGACCTGAAGGAACTCGACGGGCTCATCAACTCCTCGACGCGGCTGGTGTGGGCCGAGTCTCCCGGCTCTGTTACCCTGGAGATGCAGGACGTTCCGGCGATCGTCGAGATGGCGCATGCCCACGGCGTTCTTGTCGGCTGCGATAACACCTGGGCCTCGCCGCTCAACTTCAGGCCGTTGCGCCATGGCGCGGATGTCGTGGTGGAGGCGCTCAGCAAACATCTCTCTGGTCACTCCGATCTCATTCTGGGTTCAGTGACCGCCAGGGACGATTCCCTGGGTCTGAAGCTCAAGGCAGCTTTCGGGCGATTGGGTATCGGCACGTCACCAGACGATTGCGCGCTCGTTGCCCGCGGAATTGAAACGCTGGCGGTCCGTCTCAAGCGCTCCAGCGCTTCCGGACTTGAGATCGCAGCATGGCTCGCGAGACACCCCTGCGTGGAGACCGTGAGCCACCCGGCGCTGCCTGAAGATCCCGGTCATGAAATATGGCAGCGCGATTTCAGTGGCGCTTGTGGCGTGTTTACGTTCACGCTCAAGCAGCGATACGCCGACCAGGCGTTTTCTGCCCTGGATACGCTGGAACTGATATCCATCGGAGCCTCATGGGGAGGGACCAAAAGCCTCATTGCTCCGACCTCGGTAAAGGCGTTGCGGAGCGTGCGGCCCTGGACCGGCCCGGACTATCTGTTTCGCCTGAGTGTCGGCGTCGAGCATCCGGACGATCTCAGGAGGGATTTGGAGCGCTTCTTCGCGGCGCTCACCTTGAATGCTGCAACTGCAGCATAAGGCAATGCGATGATGGTCCAATAACTTTCACGAATAGAATCGGTGGAAGGTAATATTGGACGGAATGAAAAATAATTTTTTATATGACACTGCCGGATGGAGAGTGGGCCATCCTCGGTAATCTTCAAGGTCACGGAAAAGAGTGACCGGAACAGAACAATGGGAGAGTGGACATGTTTGGAAAGACTTGCCGGACTGTAGCGACGTCGAGCACAACGCTTCTCGCCCTGTTGGCGCTGGGGTGCGCCGCTTCGGCACAGGCCTTCGATGTATCGCGTATCGAGGTCGACAAGGAACTTGCGGGAAGGGTACCTGACAAGGTCCGTCAAGCCGGCGTGCTCGTCGGTGGTTCGGACAACGACTATGCGCCGTGGGAGTATCTTGCGGGGGCCGACGGTCAGACCCCTGAAGGCATCGACATCGACATCGGCAATGCCATCGCCGCCAGGCTGGGCCTAAAGTACGAATCCCGAACCGCGCAGTTCACCACCATCCTGCCGGCACTGGGCACCAACTACGACATCGGCATGTCGGCTTTCTCGATCACCGAGGAGCGCAAGAAGGTCGTCAATTTCGTTTCTTATGCGGAAACGGGCAACGAGTGGGTGATCAAAGCGGGCAACCCAGCCGGTTTCGATCCGAAGAACGTCTGCGGTCGCCAGATCGCGGTGCAAAGCGGCAGCCGCCACGAGGAAAAGCTCATGGAGGTCAACAAGGCATGTGCAGATGGTGGCGGCAAGGAGATGGCCATTATGCCTTTCAAGACGCAGACAGAAGCCGTCACCCGTGTAGCCACCGGCGGTGCCGACGCGACGATTACAGGCAGTGCAACGGCACTTTATGCGGCATTCAAATCCAACAAGACGCTGGAAACCATCCGGCCGGTTGGCGACGAACTCAACGTGCGCGGTCTCAACGGCATCGCGATAGCCAAGAAGGACATGGCGCTGACCGAAGTCATATCCGACACGTTGACGACCTTGATCAAGGACGGCACCTACAATGCGATCCTGGACTCCTGGGGCATGGGGGCGGTCGGTGTTCAGAAGGCCGAGATCAATCCGGCATCGGATCACTGAGATGGGTGGCAACGAGGTCAAACTGGCGACAGACCACCGCCAGTCGGATCCGGCCCACGGTCGGAGGGAAGGCGTGGTCCGCAACCAGGTGGTGCCAAGGCGCCATCCAGGGCGTTGGGTGGCCGTGGTCCTTATCCTGATCATCGCGATGCAGGCTGTGCAAGGCTTGGCAACGAACCCCAATTTCCACTGGGGTACCTACTACGAGTACATCTTCTCGCCCTTTGTGATGCGCGGCGTCGGCTGGACGCTGCTGCTGACCGTCGTCGCCATGGCGGTCGCGATCCCGCTGGCCCTAGGTCTTGTCATGATGCGCGAGAGCGGAAATCCTATCCTCAGAAGCGCTGCCTGGTGTTGGGTGTGGTTCTTTCGGGGAACGCCGGTCTACACGCAGCTGGCATTCTGGGGCCTGTTCGCGGTGCTGTTTCCGCGCATTACGCTTTCCGTGCCCTTCGGTCCGGAACTGATTAGCGTCGACAGCCGCTGGATCGTGACTCCGGCAGTCGCCGCCATTGTTGGACTGGGCTTCAACGAGAGCGCATATCTCGCCGAGATATTCAGAGCTGGCTTCCGCGCCATAGACCGCGGGCAGACCGAGGCAGCCCAGGCCATCGGCATGTCGCAGGCCAAGATCTGGACCCGAATCCTGATCCCTCAGGCCATGCGGACCATCATTCCCCCTACGGGCAACGAAACCATCGGTATGCTGAAGATGACATCGCTGGTGCTGGCAGTGCCATTTACGCTCGACTTGATGTTCGCGACCAATGCAATCGCCAATCGTACCTATCTGCCGGTGCCGCTGCTCCTGGTTGCCGCCTCATGGTATCTGGTCATCACATCGGTGCTGATGGTCGGGCAGTACTATCTGGAGCGCTACTACGGCCGCGGCCATGACGTGATCGTCGTCAAGGGAGGGCCGAACTGATGCATGGGATATCAGTCGCACCCGCCGTCGAACTTCTTGGCATCCACAAATTCTACGGAGACTTTCACGCCTTGCGTGGCGTGGACCTCAGCATCGCCAGAGGCGAGGTCTGCGTTGCCATCGGTCCGTCCGGATCGGGAAAGTCCACCTTGCTGCGTTGCATAAACCAGCTTGAGATGATCTCGGCCGGTCGGGTCCGCCTGAGCGGTGTTCTTCAGGGATACCGGGAGCTCGATGGCAGGTTGCATGAACTGTCGCAGCGCCAGATTTCCGAACAGCGCCGTCGTACAGGCATGGTCTTCCAGCGTTTCAATCTGTTTCCGCACATGACCGCGCTTCAGAACGTGATCGAGGGGCCGGTGCAAGTGAAACGCCAGCCCGGAAGGCAGGCGAGGGAGCGCGGGATGGCCTTGCTGGAGCGCGTGGGTTTGGCTGGCCTCGGAGATCGTTATCCAAATCAGCTGTCGGGTGGCCAGCAGCAGCGCGTGGCCATCGCCCGCGCCCTGGCTATGGATCCGGAGGTCATGCTGTTCGACGAACCCACCTCCGCGCTCGATCCGGAACTGGTTGGCGAGGTGCTCGACGTTATCAAGGATCTGGCGCGCACCGGCATGACGATGATGCTGGTGACGCATGAGATCGGGTTCGCCAGGGAAGTCGCCGATCATCTCATCTTCATGGACAACGGCATCGTCGTGGAGAGCGGCAAGCCACGGGACATTCTTACCAACGCGCGGGAGGCCCGCACACAGGCCTTCCTCTCCAAGGTCCTTTAATCGGTACGCCGTCCATTTTCCGTAAAGCCTGCCAATCGGGAAGTCACAATGAGAAGCATCGACGCGGTCCTCGATCAGGTGGATGCCAACCTCGCTGCCTCTGTCGACAAGTTCGTGCGATTCCTTGCGTTCCCGTCCGTCTCCAGCCAGCCGGACGGCAAGGAAGGAATCGCGGCATGCGCGAGATGGCTCAGATCCGAGTTGGAGGGCCTGGGCCTAGAGGCGCGGATCGTCAGGACAAGCGGTCATCCGGTAGTCATGGGGACGTCGCGGACGGCAAACGGGAACCTCAGGGTCCTGCTCTATGGTCACTACGACGTGCAGCCGGCGGAGCCGCTCGATGCCTGGGCAACGCCGCCTTTCGAGCCGGCGTTCAGGGACGAAGACGGCCTGAGGCGGATCTATGCGCGCGGTGCATCGGACAGCAAAAGCCAGGTCTGGTCCTTCATCGAAGCCCTTCGCGCCTGGAAGGAGACTAAGGGCGCGATACCGGTCGACGTGACTGTCCTGCTGGAGGGGGAGGAGGAGACCGGTTCGCCAAGCCTTCCTGCCTTTGTCGATGCTTGTCGCGATGAGCTCGCCTGCGACGTGGCCTATATCAGCGACAGCGACATGTGGTCCCCGACCAGGCCCGCCATCACAACGCGTCTGAAGGGACTGCTGCACGAAAAGATCACGATCGTCGCACCAAACAGGGACCTTCATTCCGGCCAGTTCGGCAATGTGGCAGTGAATCCCTTGCGTGTTCTCACCAAGGTTCTCGCCTCCATTCATGACGAGCAAGGACAAGTGACCATCGATGGCTTCTATGATGGCGTAATGCCTCTACCGAAGGTTTTGCGAGAGCAATGGGCCGCTCTGTCTCTCGATGAGGCTCTTGCCGGCGTTTCAGTCACCGGAGGTCCCGACGAAGCTGGATATGGAACGATCGAGTCGATGTGGGGGCGTCCCGCTATAGATTTCAATGGCATTGTGGGCGGGAATACTGGCCCCGGCGAGCGATCCGTTCTCCCTTCATCAGCTTCGGCGCGGCTGTCGTTTCGCCTCGTTGGCGAGCAGAAGCCGGAGCACATCAGAGCGATCTTCAGAAACTTCGTGGAAAGCCGCCTTCCGCTCGGGTGCCGTGTCGAATTCGAGGGAGGTGGGGGCAGCGCGGCGGTGTCTGTGAATGAGAAGAGTCCTTACCTGGTGGCCACCGGACGAGCACTTGACGCTGAATGGCCGGAGCGGACCCTGATTAAAGGAACCGGCGGGACCGTTCCACTCGTCAGACTGCTCACCGACCGACTTGGCGTGGATTGCATCGTCACCGGCTTCATTCTGCCGGACGACGCTATCCATGGTCCCAACGAGCACTACGACGTGGAGCGACTCCGCAAGGGGACACGCAGTTGGGTGCGTATCCTGTCGGAACTGGGACAGGAACAATCGTGTTGATGGACGATCCTAAGCGCTGATGAACGCAAAAAAGACCCGGCAGCATGGCTGCCGGGTTTGACAAGTGGAGTGTCGGTCGGTGGTCAGAAGTTACGCTGGAAACGGACCATTCCGGAGAACCCGTCATCGTCCGTCGCCGGCTTGCCGTCATCGAGGCTGAAATAGGCGATTTCCGGCGTGATCACGAACCCCGGCACTGGCTCGTAATTGACGTTGGTGACGACAGCGAAATGGTTGTCCGCCTGTCCGCGCGCAGCGCCCGAACCCTTGCTGACGCCCGAGTCGCTGTAAGAGGCCTGCAGGTTGAACTTGAGCTTGGTGTTGATGCGGTACGAACCGCCGGCCCACACCGCCCAGTCGCCCTTCCATGGCTTGTAATAGTTGAAGCTGTCTTCGTCGCCGGTGCCATAGCCGGCCATCACGAACAGCGAGAGCTGCTCGTTGATCTTGCCGTCGAGCCGCGCCTTGATGGCACCTTCTTCGTAGTTGGCGTCGTAGCCTGCCACCACCGTGACGCCGCCCCACTTGGCGGCATATTTCAAACCGCCGACGACATGCGGGACATAAGAATCCAGTGAGTAGTCGGCACCGTAGGAACTGCCGCCCTGTTCGAGCGAAACGACAGCCGAAAGACCGTTGTCGTTCTTGTAGGTATAGCTGATCAGATTGGTCTCGACCGGGCTGTAGGGCACGATGTCGTCGCCGATAACGGAACCGGCGTAGTTGGCGAAGGTTTCAAAGACCGATTCATCCTTGCCGATGCGCAGGCCTCCGAGCTGGACCCAGCCATAGTAGAGCGAGACCAGGTTCGGGTCGCCGTGATAGCCGTCGCGGTACGAGAAGTTGGTCTGCGTGAACGTCGACAGCGTGCCGAGTTCCGTCTCGCTGCCGGTCCAGGTGCGAAGCGAAAAACGCCCCTGCACGTGGTAGGTATCGTCCGTGCCACCGGATTTGTCCGCGACGTCATTGTGGCCGCCATAGGGGCCTTCACCAGCGCGAACTTCGTAGCGGATGAAGCCGCCGACACGCAGGCAGGTTTCTGTTCCTGGAATATAGAAGTAGCCAGCGCCGTAGATATCACAGATACGGACGTATTCGGCTGTTTCAGGTTCGGCAACAACTGGGTTGTCTGCAGAGTATGCGGCAAGCGGGATCGTGCTCAGCGCCGACGCGCTAAGCAAAAGATACAGATTTTTCAATTTCCCCTCCAGATAAGATCTGCCACAGATCTTAATTTGCTAGCGTTTTGCGCTTAGCTGCATCTTGGAAGGTATTTTTCCGTCATAAAATGTTCAAACCACTTATTAGAATGGGCTTTTGAAATTTCCTCACGGTTTCGTTATCGACGCCTTCGAGTTCTTTCCTAGCTCAAAGACCGGTGATGGCGATCCCTGCGCCCGATACCTTGTAGGTGCGGTTTATCGAGATCAGCACCGACGTCAGCGCTTCCGCCGCAGCGGAATTTGCGAGAACGCCTCCGCCGATACCGCGATTGGCCACGACGCCGGCCAATTCGATCACGGCATCGCGCGCCTCTTTGTCGTCACTGAACACCAGCACGTCGCAGTCGGCTCGTCCGCCGGCATGGAGCTTGCTGGCGCCGACATTGTGAAAGGCGGAAACGACGCGAACGCCGTCGCCGAGCTGTCGCTGCGCGATCTGCGCCGCCGAGCCGCCATCGGGCAACTGCACTGTGCTCACCTTCGGCGGCACCAGCGGGACGACGGCATCGACCAGGATCTTGCCTTGCAGCGCCGGCTTGATCTCTTCCAGCGTCGTCGCATGGCTGGCAAAGGGAACCGCCAGAATGACGACATCCGCCGCCGCTGCCGCGCCAACATTGTCGCTGCCTCTCGCAAGGCCGCCAAGCTCGCTGGCAAAGGCTTTCGCCTTCTCGGGCGAGCGGGAGCCGATGACGACTTGATAACCCGCGACGGTCCAGGCCTTGGCGAGGCCGGAGCCAAGGTCGCCGGTTCCACCGATAATGCCGATGACAGGTTTCTCTGGCATGCTGGTATTTTCCGTTTGCTGGGATCGAATGCGTGACGGTGCTAGGCGCGCTTCACGAGTTCGACGGCCTTGGCCAGCTGCTTCAGCTGGTTGGGGTGGTCGTACATCGGATGCAGCACGATCTCGTCGACACCCTTGGCGATGAGTTTTTGCAAACCCTCGGCGCATTCTTCCGGCGGGCCGAACACCGCAACACGATCAGCCATGCCCTCGACGTTGTAGACGGGATTGTCCTTGAAACCGACCGAAAGGATCTGCTGCACGCGGTCGCGTGCTTCCTCGCGGGTTGGTTCGACTGCTGCATAGACATTGACCGAGATCGAGAAACTTGCCGGATCACGGCCGCTGACAGCCAGTTCGTCGCGCAGGATCGCCAGTTCCTCATCCCGTTCTTCGGCGGGAATCATCGCTGCGCCTGTCCAGCCATCGGCAATGGCGACCGCCCGCCGCAGTGCGGGTTCGCTGCGCGCGCCGATGATGATCGGCGGGCCGGGCTGCTGGACCGGCTTGGGCTGCATGCGGATGCCCGAAAAGGAATAGATCTCGCCGTTGAAATCGGCTTCGCCCGCTGCCCAGAGTGCGCGCATGACGGCAATGCCTTCCACCAGGCGTACCGTCGGTTTGTCGGTCGGGATGCCGAGTGCGGCGAGGCGTGGCCGGTGATAGGCGTTGCCGACGCCCATGCCGACAGTAAGACGACCCTGCGAGAGCTGGTCGATCGTCGCGAGGTCGCGTGCCAGCACGGCCGGGTTGCGATAGCCGGAAAACAGCACGGAAATGCCGAGGCGCATGCTCTTGGAAATGCCCGCCGCATAAGAAAGCTGATGCAGGGGATCGAGCGAGAAATTCTTGTCGTTCAACGTGTCCTGTGTCCAGATTCCGTTGAAGCCAACGTCCTCGGCCAAGCGGATGAAATCCGAAAAAGTCGTAGGGTCGCCTCTCAAGCCGACGGCGAAGGACGTTGATCGATTGGCGGTCGATCCCGGATGTGTCGTTGTCAAAATCCATACTCCATCGTTCTGCGGGCCGGTTGGGATGCGGCCGCTCAGCAAGATCGTTTCGGGGTGGAGGTCCTCACAGGAACAACTCCTGCGTTACAGGGCGGAGGACGTCGCGCGCGCTGCTGCCTGCAATTGCCTGCCATTTGAGACCGCGCAGAACGATGACCGGCAGGCCGGCATCCTTCTGCATGAGAAGGCCGGCGGCGGCTGCGACTTCGTCGGCAAACGCCGGCAGCGTTGCTTTCAGGCCGCGCCCATAGGCGTCGGTTCGACCGGCCCAGTCGACGATGGCCGGCACGCCGGCTGTGCCGATCGCGATGTTGACCAATCCGTTGCGCCAGGGCCGGCCGAATGTGTCGCTGACGATCACGCCGATGGGCGCGCCGTATCTTGCTTCGAGGTCGCTGCGTATCGCCCGGGCGCTTGCATCCGGATCTTCCGGCAACAGGAGCAGCATGCCGTCGCGGCCATCGCCCAGATTGGATTCGTCGATGCCTGCATTGGCGCAGATCCAGCCGTGGCGGTGGCGTGTGATCAGCAGGCCATCCGGTGGCTGGCGCCGGGCCCGGATCACGTCGCTGGATTCCGAAAGGATGGCTTCGACCTTGTGCGGGTCCTTGCCGATCTCGGCGGCGAGCGCGATGGCCTGCTGCGACGGCTGGAACTGCTTTGCCGCAACAAGGCGTCCTTCGCTTTTCGAGACGATTTTCTGGGCAACCACCACGATATCGCCGGCCGCCAGCGTGCGGTTTGTTCGCGCGAGCGCTTCAACGATCAGCGTGGCCAGGCCGTCGCCTGCCACGACTTCCGGCATCGTGGCGACGGCAAAACACTCGGCCTCGATGGGACTGCGGAAGGCTTCGACATGGTCGCGCAGGTCCTGCGGCGTGTCGATGTCCCTTGAGAGATAGGCAAGCTGAAGTTTCTCGGAGGATCGACCGCTTTGACGCGCAGCTGCCTCATGTGCTTTCGCGGAATTCGGGCCGTAGCAGAAGGGGATTGCATCGGGCGGCGTCAGCAGCAGAGCATTGGTGCCACCGTCGGCGGAAACCCCGATGGCGACCGAACAGCGTTCGCGTGCAGCCAAAAGCCGGTCGACCTCTTCATCGACAAGGGTCGCGATATCGGCGTGAACGACGAGGAGCGACGTCGCACCGATATCGTTCGCCCATGCGCTGGCGCAGCCGGCGGCCGTATTGATGTCGCCGTGCGCCGTCTCTTCGATGATCGATGCGCCGTATTTCTTGCCGATCGCCGCTGTTTCCCGCGAGGCGGTCACGATGCCGATCGGCTCACCCGCACGTGTCCGCATGAAGAACTGCAGTGTGTTTTCGAACAGCAGCAAAGCGAGCTTTTCGCGCGCGTCGTTTGCAAGGACGGGGCTCAAGCGCGTCTTTGCCGCTCCCGGGTCCTTCATGAGAATGGCGATGGCAACGGTCACGACGCGGCCTTTTCGCTACGGTCCCGCAGGTCTGTCGCCCAGGCCAGGACCTCGGCAGCAAGGCGTTCCGCATCGTCCGGATCACGCATCAAAATGTCGGTGGAGAGCACCGAAAGGCCGCGCGCCCGAAGCTCCTTCTCCTGCGGACGGTCCTGCGCATCGATGGCAAAGCCGTCGAGCAGGCCGTTGTAGCGTTCGGCAACGCCGATCGCGGTCGTCGCCATGCCGAGCCCGTCCATCAGCCGGGCGAGCGGACCCTTGACGGACTTGCCATCGATGAGCGGCGACACGCCGAGCTTCAGGGCTCGCGAAGCACCGATCGCTGTGCGGAAACCGTCGACGGCGAGGATGGGTTCGATCGAGAGCAGGGGATTGCTGGGGGCAAAGACGATCAGCTGCGCATTTTCGACGGCCGCCAGCGCTTCAGCTCCGGGTCTGGCATGTTCGGCTCCTTCGTAGCGAAGTTCCAGAACCTTCGGCTCACAGCGGCGGCCGACGAACCACGGCTGAAAATCCATCCAGCCTTCGGTGGTCCTGAGTTTGGTCCGGACCGGGTCGTCGCTGGCCGGCAGGACGCGCGCGCGGGCACCGAGGCGCTCCGCAGCGTCCTGCGTGACCTTGGTCAGGCTGTTTCCCGCCGCAAGCTGCCAGCTGCGCCAGATATGCAGTCCGAAATCGGCATCACCAAGTTTCATCCAGGTCGGGGCGGCGAGGGTGGCGAGCACATCCAGGGCGCGCACGCTGTCGTCCGCGACGCCCCAGCCCTGTTTGCGGTCGATGCGATCGGAAAGTGTGTAGATCAGCGTGTCGATGTCGGGGCAGACACGCAGGCCGTAGAAATCGTCGTCGTCGCCGATATTGGCGATCACAGTCAGTGTGCCCGCCGGCAAAACCCGGGCAAGGCCTTCGGCGATGCGCGCGCCGCCGACGCCGCCGGCAATCAGCACCACGTTGCTGACGAACGTTCGCATTAGCGCGCTGCCATGGCCGCGGCGCGCCCACCGAGAAACGCGACAGGGTTGGTCCCATGCGACCGCTCGACAAGTGGAGCGATCTCGGCGGGATCATGGCCGGAGAAATCCTCGACCATGTCGTAGAGCGTGTTGCGCTGCACCGGCATGCGCCCGGCTGCGCGGATGATCCGCACCATTTCAGATGGCGTGATTTCCTGGCCGTGGCTGGCGCCTGCCGCGCGCGAGATGCTTTCGTTCATCAGCGTGCCGCCGAGATCGTTGGCGCCGCAGTGGAGCATGAGATGCGCCATCTCCGGCCCGAGCTTCACCCAGGAGACCTGGATGTTGTCGATGTGCCCGGCCAGCATCAGCCTGGCGACGGCATGCATCCTGAGGCTCTCTCCAGTGGTCGGGCCGGGCCGTGCGGCCGGATGGTCGCGATAGAGCCGCGTCTGGTCGTGGATGAAGCCCAGCGGCACGAACTCGGTGAAGCCGCCGGTGTCTTTCTGGATGGCGCGGATGCGGGCGATATGAGCCGCCCAATGGGCAGGACCGTCAATGTGCCCATACATGATGGTTGCGGTTGTGCGGATGCCGGCGTTATGGGCTGCGCGAATGATGTTTTCCCATTCATCCGCAGACAGCTTGTTACGGGTCAGCTGCAGCCGGATCTCCCTGTCGAGGATTTCAGCCGCGGTGCCCGGCATTGAGCCCAGCCCAGCCTGTTTCAGCCCCGCCAGATAGATGGCGAGCGGAATGCGGCTCTTCCTGACGCCGTACCAGATTTCGAAGGGCGAGAAGGCATGCACGTGAATGTCGGGGACGCGGCGTTTCACCGCTTCGAGGATCTGCACGTAGTAGTCCGCTGGCAGGTCGGGATGCAGGCCGCCCTGGATGCAGACCTCCGTGCCGCCGCGGTTCCAGGCCTCTTCGGCCCGCCTTGCCACTTCGTCCAGCGACAGCCATTCGGCACCGGCCGAATCCTTGCGGACGCCGAAATTGCAGAACTGGCAGGCCATGTAGCAGACGTTGGTGAAGTTGATGTTGCGCACC
>VFQQ010001296.1_pt1 | contig 36515 bp, 38 predicted proteins | sample 3512341 | NCBI WGS metagenome assembly VFQQ01 (sample SAMN10412373, study PRJNA504923) | tailings metagenome | isolation source: Relicate 2 Philex TSF1 revegetated site | place: Philippines: Tuba, Benguet | collected 2017-08-29 | reverse complement strand
AGCCACGCGTTGATGGCCGTCACCGCCGTCGCTAGCGCCTATTATCTCGCAGCCCATCTCGTCTCCCCGCGCGAGGCGGCCAGCGAGCCGGATTTCGACAACCACTTCTTCCGCATCCGCCGTGTCGTGCTCGGCGTGATGCTCGCCCTGCTGTGCTGCCAGGTCGGCTGGTACGCCAGCATACCGCAGCTCGCACACAATCTTACCGCCACACTGCCGATGGCCCTCACCATCGCCCTCGCAATCCTCATGGTCGCGGCGATGTTCGTGCCGGGCCGCATTTGGGCCACCCTCGTCATGGCAGCGCTCGTTGCGCGCTATGTGGTGATCTACCTCCTGTGAATTTCAGCAGGCGGCTGTCGGGATCGCCCGCGCTGAACCGTCCTTGGCCTGAAAGCGTTCCATAAGTCGGGCGCATCCGTCAGAGAGGAGACATTCCCATGCCCAGCATCCAGCCGTTTTTCTGGTACGCGAAGGACGCCGAGGGCGCCGCGCGCTTCTATGCCTCGATATTCCCGAATTCCTCGGTCGATCGCGTGGTCACCATGCCGACCGACTCGCCCTCAGGCCCTGAAGGCGCCGTCGTCGTCGTGGAGTTCACGCTGCTCGGCACGCCCATGACCGCGATGACCGCCGGGCCGCTCGACCCCTTCAACCACGCCGTCTCCCTCTCCGTGTCCTGCGACACCCAGGACGAGATCGACCACTTCTACGGTGCGTTGCTGGAAGGCGGCGTCGAGGAACAATGCGGTTGGGTGCGTGACCGTTACGGCCTCTGCTGGCAGATCGTCCCCGCGATGATGTCAGAGCTCTACGCCAGCACGGACCGCGCCGCCGGCCGCCGCGCCGCAGAAGCGATGATGACCATGAAAAAGCTCGACATCGCCGCACTCAGGGCCGCTTTCGAGGGTCAGCCGGCCGCCTGAGCCCGGCAGGGGCTGGCTCCCGGTAAACGTGAGCCAGCGCACATATTGATTTCAGATGTGATTTACGTCACACATGAATCGGCCGTGATCATGTTTCCTGCCCCCAGATGTGATTTGGCGCACGCGCCACTTGGGGGATGCAATGCTGGATACTGTGACGATGACGTCGGAAAACGCGCAAAGCGGCGTTTCCACAACTCTTGAGCCGGTCCACGGTTCGGAAGGCCGTGCCGCGCTGGCCGAGTTCCCGCTCTTCAAGGGTGCCCCGGCGGCCACCCTCGACCTCCTGATGCGCCACGCCAATGTGCGCCGCTGCGTGGCGGATGAGGAAATCCTCAGCCGCGACGAGCAGGCCGGCGACGTCTATTTCGTCCTCCGGGGCGAAGTGCGGATCGTGAACTACTCGGCCTCGGGCCGCGAGGTCGCCTACGCGATCATTCCGGCGGGCGGCTATTTCGGTGAGCTGTCGGCCATTGACGGCCGTCCCCGCTCGGCCAACGTGCTGGCCGTCGAAGACTGCCTCCTTGCGACCCTCACCCCGGCCGCCTTCAAGGATCTGCTCGCCAGCGATCCGGACGTCTCGGCCAAGGTGATGCAGAAGCTCGTTCGCATCATCCGCTCCGCCGACGACCGCATTCTCGACCTGGCGACGCTTTCTGCCTACCAGCGCGTCTATGTCGAAGTGCTGCGCATGAAGAAGCCGGACCCGGTGCGCCCGAATTCGTGGCTCATCTATCCGCTGCCGACCCAGGCGCAGATCGCGGCCCTCGCCTCGACCACGCGCGAAACCGTCGCCCGCGTGCTGTCGCAGCTGAACCACGACCATATTGCCGAGCGCAAATCGAAGACGCTTTACATCCGCGATCTGGCGAAGCTCCAGGCCCTCGCCGCCAAGAGCCAGCCCGACGGCAAGATGAACTAGCCGTCAGTTTTACATCTTGTAGACTTTGCAGCGCCGGCGGTTATCCCGCCGGCGTTTGCATGCGAGGCAACATGACGGCTCTTCCTGACCTGCCCGCCATCGGTCCCGACGCCGTCTGGCCCGACCGCGACTGGGACCGCGACAAGATCCCCGCCTCCGCCGACGCCGACGCGCTGGACGCCCTCATCAGCCACGCCTTCTCTGAGGCCAGCCACAACGGCATGGGCGAAACCCACGCCTTCCTCGCCATCCACAAGGGCCGCATCGTCGCCGAGCGCTATCTCGGCGGCCCCTACACGGCCGACGCGACCTACCCGTCCTGGTCGATGGCGAAATCGATCACCCAGCTTCTAACCGGCTTTCTGGCTGCGGAAGGAAAGGTCGATGTCGCCGCGCCGTTCGATGCGCCCGAATGGCGCGAGGCGGGCGATCCGCGCGCTGCCATCACGTGGACGCATCTCCTGCGCATGGCGAGCGGCCTCGATTTCCGCGAGGACTATATCGACGGCGCGGTCTCCGACGTCATCGAGATGCTCTTCGCCTCCGGCGCCAACGATATGGGCGCCTTCGCCGCCTCAAAGCCGCTCGCGCACAAGCCCGGCACGGTCTTCAACTATGCCAGCGGCACGACCAACATCATCGCCCGCGCCTTGAAAGAACATGTCGGCGGCGGCGAAGCCGGGATGAAGGCCTTTATGGCCGAGCGCCTCTTCGGCCCCCTCGGCATCGAAAAGACCATCCCGAAATTCGACGAGAGCGGCACCTTTATCGGCTCATCCTATTGCTTCATGCGCGCCGAGGATTTCGCGCGCATCGGCCTTCTCGCTTTGCGCGGCGGCCAATGGCGGGGCCAGCAGATCCTGCCGAAATCGTGGATCGACTTCGCCCGCACCCCCGGCCCGGCCCAACCGGAAGACGGCCGGGGCTATGGTGCACAATGGTGGCTGAACATGTTTTCGCCCGGCGGCTTCTCGATGAACGGCTATGAGGGCCAATGGGTCGCCTGCTGCCCGCATCGCGACCTCATCCTCGTCCGCCATGGCAAATCCACCAATGGCCCCGATGCCCTCCGGCAGGACGCCGCCCGCGATTGGTTGATTGCTGCGATGGCCTGCTTCCGCTGACGCGATCACGCCGGCGCGTAGGTCTCTTTCAGCACCTGCGCCAGCGCCTGGCACGCCTTCGCGCCGCCGCCCATCTCGTCATTCGACATGGTCGCGATGGCGATGCCGCGCACAGGCGCGATCATCGCCGTCGCATGCCACATGACATTCGATCCTTCATGCATCAGCACCGGCCCCTTGGCCCAGGGCCGGTCCGCGACGAGCCCCCAGCCCCTGCGATAGATTTCGCCCTCGGCCGGCGGCGCGGTCATCGCCGCGATGGCTTCGGCGCTCAGCCAACCCTCGCCGCCCTTCATGATCATCTGAAGCCACTTGCCGTAATCGGCGAGGCTGACATGCACGGTCCCCGCCGGACCAAGCGCAGGCGGATTATCCGCCATCGGCCCCGGCTCCATCGGCCGTCCGCCCAGATGCCCCCACGGCGCCGGATCGGCCGGCGCACCGAACCCGGCGCTCGCCATGCCCAGCGGCGCGAACATCTCCGCCTGCATGACCTCTTCCCATGGCGTGCCGGTCGCCTGCTCGATCGCCGCGCCCAGCACGATGAAATTGATATTGCCATAGGCGAACGTACCCACGGCCCCGGGCGGCGGCGTACCCAGCGCCTTCGCGGTAAGCGCCGCGCGCTGCACGGTCATCGAGCGCCCATCGCCGCGCGCCGTCATCAACCAGTCGCGCCCGATCACTGCCGCATCCTGCAAGCCAGCCCGATGAGCCGACAGATCGTCCGCGTTCAAACCCGCCAGAGCCGGATCGATGGCCACACCGGGAAACAACTCGGACAGCGTTGCGCTCACCTTGATGCGGCCCTGCTCAACCAGACGCTGAAACACCGCTGCCGTCATCGCCTTGGTGTTCGATCCGATATGCCAGCGATCCTCCGGCACCACCTTGTTGTCCGATCCCGCCTGCCGCACACCTGCGACACCCAGAAACAACGTCTCGGCCGGCGTGAAGACGGCGCCCGCCAGCGCCGGCGCACCGCTACCAGCCAGCGCGGCCGCCACCGGATCGGCGCTCTCGGACGCCCAGGCACGGCCCAGCCCCACCCCCGCCAGAGGCGAGGCGGCCAGCATTTTCAGAAGCGTCCGCCGATCCATGTCCACTCCACATAACCGCCACAACCCTGCGCCAAGACGCCGCGTGCGCTTGGAACCATCATGGGCTAAGCGCTACCTACCTTCGAGGGGAGACTATTTCTGTGATCAAAGTCATCGCCGCTGCAGCAGCATTTGCTGCCATGGCCATCGGCACCGCCGCCGCCAAGGAGTGTTCAGGCATCGCCGGGACTGAATGGCCCGCCGTCAAAGGCTACTCCATCGGCGCCATCGCCGGCGGCCCTGACTGCCAGAAAGCTGTCGCGCTCATCGTCGTGCGCGATGCCGACGGCAATCCCGTCTATCACGAGAGCTACGTCGCAGAGTACGTCATGGTGCTCGCCGGCGCACAGAACAGCGCCGAGCTGACCAAAGCGCTGCAGGACTGGATCAACACTGCAGATCAGCAGTTCAAGACGACCGCCGATCTTCCCGAATGGAAAGAGGGCGCCGATCAACCCGTGCTCGGCGAGTTCGCCTTCTATCCGGATGAAGGCGTGGACCGCGACACGTATGAGAAAATCCGCGCCGCCAAGACGCCAGTGTTCAGCTACGTGCAGGGCATGGAGAGCATCGCCGTGATCACCGTCGATCCGGAAGCTGGTGTGATCTCCATCGGCGCCCAGTCCTTCCCGGGCTGATCCAGCCATGCGCGATCTTCTCCACCTCGGCGCCCGCGCCGGCGAGTTGCTGAAAGCCCGCAAGGAGAAGATCGCGGTTGGCGAAACCTCGGCGGGCGGCCTCATCTCGGCCGCCCTGCTCGCGGTGCCGGGCGCGTCGGAGTATTTCGCCGGTGGCGCCGTCACCTACTCGCCGCGTGCTGTGCGCGGGTTGCTTGACCTCACCTTCGACGAACTGCGCGCCAAGGGCATCCGCTCATCGTCCGAGCCCTATGCCGAGATCCTCGCAGAGACGATCCGCCAGAAACATGGCGGCGTCGCCTGGGGCTTAAGCGAAACCGGCGCCGCCGGCCCGCACGGCAACGGCTATGGCGATCCCGCCGGCCACACCTGCATCGCGGTCGCCGGACGCATGCACGCCGTCCGCACGATCCGCACCGGCATCGCAGACCGTGTCGAGAACATGTGGCTCTTCACCGAAGCCGCGCTGGCGCTCCTCGTCGAAAACCTCGAAGCGGCAACCTGAACCTTTCCTCCCCCGTCATTCACGGGGGAGGTGCCCCGAAGGGGCGGAGGGGGCGCGGCAATACCCTACCCCGCCAGCGCCTCGTCGGCCGTGATGCTCGGCAGGTTCTGCGCTTCGCCGACCGCCGCGTAGGTCAGACGCCCATGATGGACGTTCAGACCCGCCTTTAGATGCGGGTTGTCCCGCAGCGCCTTTTTGTAGCCCTTGTCGGCCAGCGCCACCGTGAAGGGCAGCGTCGCGTTGTTGAGCGCGAAGGTCGATGTGCGCGCCACGCCGCCCGGCATGTTGGCGACGCAGTAATGCACGACGCCATCGACCTTGTAGGTCGGGTCGGCATGCGTCGTCGCATGGGCGGTTTCGGCGCAGCCGCCCTGATCGATGGCGACGTCGACGATCACCGAGCCGGGCCGCATCTGGCTCACCATCTTGCGGGTGATGAGCTTGGGCGCTTCCGCACCCGGCACCAGTACCGCGCCGACAACCAGATCGGCTTCCAGAACGTGGCTCTCGATCGCGTCATAGGTCGAATAGATCGTGTTCAGCTTCGCGCCGAACTGCTGGTCCAGCTCCGCGAGGCGCGGCAGCGACTTGTCGATCACCGTCACATGGGCTTCCAGACCCATCGCCATGCGCGCCGCATTCGCGCCCACCACGCCGCCGCCGATGATCACCACCTTCGCCGCCGGCACGCCCGGCACGCCGCCCAGCAACATGCCACGCCCGCCCTGCGTCACCTCGAGGCAATGCGCCCCCGCCTGGATCGACATGCGCCCCGCGACTTCCGACATCGGCGCCAGCAGCGGCAACCCGCCCCGCACGTCGGTCACGGTCTCATAGGCGATGGCGACGCATTTCGATTTGATCAGCGCCTCGGTCTGCTCAGGGTCCGGCGCGAGATGGAGATAGGTGAACAGCACCTGTCCCTCGCGCAGCATCGCGGTTTCGCTCGGCTGCGGCTCCTTCACCTTCACGATCATCTCGGCGCGCGCGAAAATCTCTTCCGCGCTGCCCACGATCTCCGCGCCGACCTGGCGGTAGAAATCGTCGGTCAGGCCGATGGCCGCACCGGCATTGGTCTGCACCATCACCTTGTGCCCATGGACGATCAGCTCGCGCACGGCGCTGGGCGTCATGCCGACGCGGTACTCGTGAACCTTGATCTCTTTCGGAACGCCGATGAGCATCATTCATCTCCTGAAAAGCGGCAGAACGCCGCCTGAATTGGCATCAGCCTAGCACCCCGACCGCGTGATGCTCTAGCGGCAGCCACCGGTGAAGGACGTGGCCAGAGGCCGCATCGACGGCGAAAACGTTGCCGCCGCCATGGGGTTGATCCAGCACCCTGGAAATCGGCATTCGCAAGAGCGCGGTCATCAGCAACGTCCCGACCGCGCCATGTCCGACAAACAACAAATCGCCAGGCGCTTTCTCGGCCATCACGGCTTCGGCCGCCGCCCTCACCCGGGCCTGCGCATCCACCGCGCGCTCCCAGCCCTCGGCGCTGGTTTCGGGATGACCAAAGAACCGGTCCGCCATGGTCTCGAACGCAGCCGGCTCAAGATAACCCGTCGATGTACGGTCATTCTCGCCCATATCGGCGCGCGCTTCCGGCTTTACGCCCAGCGCCGCGCCGATGATCGCGGCCGTCTCGACCGCCTTTGTTTCCTCCGACGAGACAATCCGGCGCACGTCGCGAACCCATCCGCTATGGGCGGCCACCTGCGCCCGCGCCCGCCCCACCGCATTCAGCGGCCAGCGCGCGACCGGCACGGCAGGATCGATCACGACTTGCGGGTGCGTCAGATAAAAGACGCGCGTCACGATCAGGCGGTCGCCAGTGCCTCGCCGATCTTGCCGAACATCTCATCGATATGGCTCTTCTCGACGATCAGCGGCGGCGAGAAGGCCAGCGTGTCGCCCGACACGCGGCACATCAGGTCGCGGTCGAAGAACAGGTGCTTCATCATCTCGAAGCCCCGCTTGCCCGGGGCGCCCTCGATAGGATCGAGATCGATCGCCGCGGCCAAGCCGATATTGCGGATGTCGCCGACGCCCGGCTTGCCTTTGAGGCTGTGCACCGCCTCGCCGAAATAGCCTTCCAGCTCTTTCGCCCGCTCGAACAGGCCCTCGTCGCGATAGACGTCCAGCGTCGCGCAGGCCGCCGCCGCCGCAATCGGATGACCGGAATAGGTGTAGCCGTGGAACATGTCGATCGCATGGTCCGGGCCGGTCATGAACTGCTGATAGATGCGCTTGTCGATCAGCACGCCGCCCATCGGCACCGCGCCCGAGGTCACGCCCTTGGCGAAGGTCAGCAAATCAGGCGTCACGCCGAAGCGTTCGGCGGCGAACGCCGCTCCCAGCCGGCCAAACCCGGTAATGACCTCATCGAAGATCAGCAGGATGCCGTGCTTCGACGTGATGGCCCGCAGCTTCTCCAAATAGCCCTTGGGCGGCGGCAGCACGCCGGTCGATCCCGCCATCGGCTCCACGATCACCGCCGCGATGGTCGAGGCATCGTGCAGCGCGACCAGCTTCTCCAGCTCGTCGGCCAGATGCGCCCCCCATCCCGGCTGGCCGTTGGTGAAGCGCTGCTCGGCGCGGTTGTAGGTCGCCGGAAGATGGTCCGCCTGGTAAGCGAGGGCGTTGAACCACTTCTTGTTGTTGACGAGACCGCCGGCCGAAATGCCGGTCATGCCGACGCCGTGATAGGCGCGCTCGCGGCCGATGATGCGGGTGCGCGTCCCTTCCCCGCGTGCGCGATGATAGGCGATGGCGATCTTCACCGCCGTATCGGTCGATTCCGAACCGGAGTTCGTGAAGAACACATGGTCGAGCCCCGCCGGGGCCAGCGCCGCAATGCGCGCAGCGGCTTCGAACGCCGCCGGATGGCCGAACTGGAAGGTCGGCGCGAAATCCAGTGTCGCGGCGGCCTTCGCGATCGCGTCCACGATGGGTTTACGGCAATGCCCGGCATTGGCGCACCACAGGCCCGCCGACGCGTCCAGGATCTTGCGCCCCTCCTGATCGAAATAGTGCATGCCCTCGGCGCGCGCGAGCATACGCGGGCGCTTCTTGAACTCGGTGTTTGGCGTGAAGGGCAGCCAGAAGGCGTCGAGCTGATTGGTGGTGAGCTGGGCTGTCATGGGTCCGCCGGAAACGAATGTTCAGGCAGTCTAGCCAGCCCCGAAAGCGGAAACCACACCCAAGCCTAAAACGGATTCGGAATCCGGATCGCCAGCGACACGATGAAGAGCCCCAGGACATAGCTCCACAGCGCCGCCACCATGAACACGACCATCAGATAGGCGCGCGGCTGCTCCGCCGGATCGGCTTTCAGCGCATTGAACGTCAGGACGGCCGGGCCGGTGATGATGGTGAGACCGACGGCGGCCAGCTTGCCAGCTTCGGTCTTGGGCTGGGGCGCATATTCAGCGGTGCCGGCCAGCAGGCGATAAAGGCTGGCGATCAGTCCGGATGCGACGAACCCGCTCGCAACAATCAGCAGCAGCAACAGTGCTTCCCGCATATCCCAGACCCCATTTTTGGGGTCTTTCGTGCAGATTCCGCGCCGCGCGCGCCGTGCCGTTTCGGGATTCTAGTTCAGCTTGTCCAGCTCGGGCGGCAGCTTCGCGTCCGGCTCCATCTCGCGGAACCGCGAGATCGGCACGCGGGCCAGCGTATTGCCCTCGGCGTCGAGGAAAATCACCACCGGCTCTGTCACGCCGTGCGGCTCATTCATCGCAGAGGCTTGCGGGTCTTCGCCCGCGCAGGCATCGCGCGCCGCGCCGCACGGGTTGACCGAGGGCTTGCCGCCGTCTTTGTTCACCGCCCCGAGGGCGGTTCCGGCCAGGGTTGTGAGCAGAAAGACGGCGAAGAGGCGCATGGGTCTGACCGGATTTGAACGGACGTCACCCCGCCCGGTTGCAATCCGGGGACCATGGGCCGCGTGCCATCGCGGGACAGTTTCGTGACCCGCCCGCTGAACCCCGATGAGCCGGAAGAAAAGCCCAGCTGGCTCTATCCGCTCATCATCGCCGCCATCACCTTTGTCATCGGCGCGATCATCTTGTGGCTCTATCTCGGCCCCAGCCTCGACGACCTCACCGGCGCCTCGGTGCGCCCGACTTCAGAATCCGGTGTCTTCGAGATCGTGCTGGGTGAACGCCGCTTTGACGTTCCCGGAAACTACATCCGCCTGCCCGCCGCCCGCCGCGACGGCGCGGCGTCCGAGATCGAACTGACCGCGTTGCTGCCCGATCTCCACGGCTTCGCAGACGGTGAGGAGGACGAAATCCGCGACGTCACGCGTGGCTCCAGCGTCGTCAGCGTCATGCTGAAGGCCGGATCGCCCGATCTCACCGAGCGCGAACGCTTCGAGCGCATCTACAAGAAGAACGCCGATCCTGCCGTGCCTGAGTCTGCCTATGAGGGCTTCGACGTTCTCACGATGAGCGCGGATTCAGGCTATGCCGGCCAGAAGGTTTTCACCCGCGAGGACGAGGGCCATTTCGCCCTCATCATCTGCACCGAAGACGATAGCGAGAAAGATATCGGCGGCCTCTGCATCCGCGAGATGGCCTGGGGTCCAAACCTCACGGCGATCTATACCTTCCGCAGCGGCCGCCTGAAGACGTGGGGCGAGATCGACGCCGCCGTGAAGGCGCTGCTCATGCGGCTCGAACCCGCCGCCTCGCGCGGCGCGAGCCTCACACGCTCACTTGCCGTCGAGGTCGATGTCGAGGATCGCCATGTTGAACTGGTAGGACGTCTCGCCGTCCTCGATGTCCTCAGTCACGACGCCGATGAAGTCCGAACCCAGATAAACCTCGACCGAATCCTTGATGTTCGGGCGCGGGCGCAGATTGATCGCCTCGTTGCGGAACGTGTCGCGCAGATAGGCTTCGACTCGCTGCGTGTCCTTGCGGTCCATGACGAGGCTCCAGAATGCTTCCAGTCGGGGGGCAGCTTCTGGCGCGCGAGGCTCCCAACGTCAAGCGAAGCCGCATGACGCCCACCCCGCTCGGCCCCACCTGGTACGAAGCAAGCGCACCCGCCGCGCCGCCGCGCCCCGTGCTTCACGGCGACATCGCCGCCGATGTCTGCGTCGTCGGCGGCGGCTATGCCGGCCTCAGCGCCGCACTCCATCTCGCCAAGGCAGGTTTCAAGACTGTCCTGCTGGAAGCCCGCACCGTCGGCGGCGGCGCCTCGGGGCGCAATGGCGGCCAGATCCATTCCGGCCAGCGCAAGGACCAGGAAGACCTCGAGGCCCAGCTCGGCCCCGCCCACGCCCGCGAGCTCTGGACCCTCGCCGAAGACGCCAAGGCCCTCGTCCGCCAGCTCATCACCGATCACGCCATCGACTGCGACCTCAAGGACGGCATCCTCCACGCCGCATGGAAGCGCGCCGACGCGGAACCGCTCCGCCGCTCCGTCGAACACATGACCGCGACCTATGGCTACGCCCAGACCTATATCGAGGCGAAGGACGTTCCCGCCTGGATCGGCACCACCCGCTACCACGGCGCCATCCACGACCCCGGCGGCGGCCAACTCCACCCGCTGAAATTTGCCCGCGGCCTCGCCCGCACAGCCGAGGCCGCCGGCGTTACCATCTGCGAAAACACCGCCGTCACCTCCGTCGACACGGACAAGGCCGAAGCCGTTACCTCGGGCGGAAACGTCTCCGCCAAACATCTCGTCCTCGCCTGTGACACCTGGCTCGGCGCGCTCGATCCCCGCGCCGGAAGTACCGCGCTCGCGATCAACTCCTTCATCGCCGTCACCGAGCCCCTGGGGGCGCGCGCGGCGGAGATCATCCCGTCCAACCTCCCCGTCGCCGACACCAAATTCGTCGTCGATTACTACCGCCTCACGCCGGACGGCCGCCTGCTCTTCGGCGGCGGCGAGAACTACGTCCCGTCCTATCCGTCCGATCTCAAATCGTTCGTCCGCAAACCGATCACCCGCGTCTTCCCGCAACTCGCCGACATAACCCTCGACTACGCCTGGGGCGGCCCCGTCGGCGTCACGATCTCGAGGCTTCCGCATTTCGGACATGCCGGCGCACGCACCGTCTTCGCACACGGCTTTTCAGGTCAGGGCGTCGCGCTCGCGACGCTTGCGGGCCAACTCATGGCCGAAGCCACCGCCGGCACCGCCTCGCGCTTCGACGTCTTCGCGAAACTGAAACACCGCGCGTTCCCCGGCGGCCGCATGCTGCGCGCGCCCATCATGGCGCTCGGCATGGCCTGGTACGCGCTGAAAGATAGATTGTGATCTTTCCTCCCCCGTCATTCACGGGGGAGGTGTCGCGAAGCGACGGAGGGGGCGTCAGATATCGAAGTCCGAGGTGATCTGAGCCAGGAAGTTCTGGTTCATGTCGTGGCTCGGATTATCGCAGCCCGCGCACCCGATCACCTTGGCCGGCACGCCCGCCGCCGTGCAATGCGCCGGCACCGCCGTCAGCACCACACTGCCCGCCCCGATGCGGCTGTATTCGCCGACCTCGATATTGCCGAGGATCGAGGCGCTCGCCCCGATCATCACGCCCTTGCGGATTTTCGGATGCCGGTCGCCGCGCTCCTTGCCCGTGCCGCCCAGCGTCACGCCGTGCAGCATCGAGACATCGTCTTCCACCACGGCGGTTTCGCCTATCACCACGCCCGTCGCGTGGTCGATGAAGACCCCGCGGCCGATCTTCGCCGCCGGATGGATATCCGCCCCGAACGTCTCCGAGATCCGGCTCTGGAAATGCAGCGCCATCCAGACGCGGTCTTGGCGCCACAGCCAGTGCGCGATCCGGTAGGCCTGCAGCGCCTGGAAGCCCTTGAAGAACAGGAACGGCTGCACGAATCCGCGCGAGGCCGGGTCGCGCTCGCGGATCGCCATCAGGTCGGCGCGCACCGACGCGCCAATCGAAGGATCATGCGCGAGGGCGGCAAGGAACGTGTCGCGCATCTTCATCGCGCCCATGTCGGCATTGCCGAGCTTGGTCGCGAGATGGAAGGCCAGCGCGTCTTCCAGGCGTCCATGCGCCAGCACCGAGGCGTGCACGAAACTCGCCAGCGCCGGTTCGGTTGAGGCGATCGCCTCGGCTTCGCTGCGGAGCGCCGTCCAGACCGGATCGACCACCGCCAGGCGTTCGGCTGCAACAGCCATCGTCTCTCTCTCGTCTTTTCTCGTTGGTCCTAATCTAGGACCGCAAAGGCCCCGCCGGAAGGGCGCGGGTGCGGCATTCTAGCCCTTCGGGGCCAGAAGATCGTTAAGGCCGCCGGGCAGCTGCCCGGCCCGCGCCATCTGCGCGATCTTCAGAATGGCCGCGACGGTGATCGAATCCGTGATCGCCCCGTCCATCACCATGGTCAGCGCCTCGGCGAACGGCACCCGCTTCACCGTGATGTCCTCGGTATCGTCCGGTTCGGCCTCGGCATGTGACAGCCCGGTCGCCAGATAGACATAGGCATGCTCGTCGGTGACCGAGTTCGACAGATGCAACTGCATGATCTCGCGCCAGTCCGCCGCCGCGAGCCCTGCTTCCTCGGCGAGTTCGCGCTGCGCTCCGGCCAGCGGCCCCTCATCCTCCGAGGCCCCGCCTTCGGGGATTTCCCAGGAATAGGCGTCCAGCGCGAAGCGGTGCTGGCCCACAAGCACGATCGACCCGTCCTCGTGCAGCGCGACCACGCCGGTCGCCCAGTTGCGGAAATGCACGATGGTATAGGTGAAGGCCCGCCCGGCCGGCGTCTCGACGTGATAGTCGACGCCCATGATCCAGGGATTGGCGAAAACTGGTCTTTCGCCGCGAATGGTCAGCGGCCCGCGCTTTTTCATGAAATGAAGCTACACGCGATCTCTAGCGGATCGAACGATTATCCATCGTCGTGAGACGCTGTCCGCGGGCCCTGAAAAAGGCCATTTCAAGACGATCGCTCCGGCGAGCCGCCAAAGCCCGGCTCGTGACAACGCCCGCGCCCGCCAGCACGGCAGCAATGCATCCAACTGCGATCCAAGCCATCGAGCGCCCCCGCTCTGTTGCTTCGCACTGCAATGACGATACGCACAAAATGTTACAAATCCAGCGCTGGAAACGTGAAAAATGAAGAAAAATGCGAAATGCCTGCGTCGCGCACCTACATGAGCCAGCATGACAGATCTCATTGCTACCGAACGGCTGAACACTCCCGCCCCTGACACGTTGAAGTTGCTGCTGACGCGCCGCTCCGGCAGCGCCAAGGCCATGACCGGTCCCGGCCCCACGCCGGACGAGCTGAGGACCATCCTCACCGCCGCCACACGCGTGCCCGATCACGGCAAGCTCACGCCCTGGCGCTTCATCACCTTCCAGGGTGAGGCCCGGGGCCGGTTCGGTGCGGAGCTCGCGCGCCTCTTCAAGGAAAAGAACCCCGCCGCCATCGACGAGGTCGTCGCACTGGAGGCCAAACGCTTCGAGCGCGCGCCGGTGGTCATCGCGGTCATCAGCCGCGCCCTCGGCAACGCCAAGGTGCCGGAATGGGAGCAGGTCCTCTCGGCCGGTGCCTCGTGCATGGCGCTGAATCTCGCCGCCCATGCGCTCGGCTACACGGCGTCCTGGCTGACCGAATGGCCCTCCTATGACGAGCGGGTGAAGCCCCTGCTCGGCCTCGCCGAACACGAGCGCGTCGCGGGGTTCATCTATCTTGGAATGCCTGCAGCCCCGCTGGAGGATCGCCCCCGTCCGGCGCTGGAGAGCATCGTCACGGCGTGGGCGTAACGCCTTTGGCCGCGCGGCGCCCGATCAGCCGGCGCACGGCGCTGCGCCGCGGCGGCGGCGCGACGGCCGTGTCGCGCTCATAAACGACGGTATTCCAGAACCGCGCCTTGTGCGATCCCGATACGCGGCGCCAGCCTCTCAGGCGCAGCGTCCGCCCCAGGATCGCGTTGAAATAGCCGTGCGCCACCAGCACCGCGATACCGCTGCGCTCCGCCTCTTCCACCAGCATCGGGGCTGCCAGCCGCGCCCGCTGCTTGGACTGGCCGTAACTCTCGATGCCGGGCTTGTAGCCGCCATGCCAGGCGACGCGTGAAATCACCGCCCAGGCCGGAACCTTCAAGCGCAAGGCCGGCAGGCGCGGCGAGGCCAGCGGGGCCTCGGTGAAAAGCGGCGTGGACACCAGTTCGGCGTTCGGCAGCAGCGTATGGGCGCTGTCGATGGAGCGTTTCAGTTCGCTGGCGAAAACCCGGGGCGCCTTCTCGACCAGATCGATCAGTTCCCGAGGCGGCGGATCGGACTCGATCCCGGCTGCCTGATAGTCGTCGATGAAACGCGCGAACTGCGCATGGCCGATCCATCGGCTCTTGCCCATCGCGGGACGTCCATGGCGCACGAGCACGATTCTCATGCCCGGCAACATAGCGGGGGAAATCGGCAGCGCCAGCGTGGCGGCGTCTCAGTTCCGTGACGGCAAAAGGCCGGCTTTCGCCGGCCTTTCCCATCGTCTCACCCGGTTTCGGGCGCTTTACGGCGTCTCGGCCGGCAAAGCGGGCACGTCGTCCCCGCCGCCGCGCTTGCCGCGCAGGGCCTTCATCTTCTCGCGGGCCGCGTCGGCCTCGGCCTTGGTCACGGCGCCGTCGCCATCGGCGTCGGCCTTCATGATGCGCGACACCGAGATTGCGCCGAACTCCTCGGCCGTGATCTTGCCGTCGCCGTCCGCGTCGATGCGCTCGAACAGGCGCGGCGCTTCCTCCGCCGTGATGACGCCGTCACCATTTCGGTCGGCCCGCTCGATGAACTTCGTACCGCCGGCCTTGGCCTCCTCGGCCGTCACCTTGCCGTCCTTGTCGGCGTCCAGCCGTTCGAACATCTGCCCGCGCTCGCCGCGCTTGCCATGATGCTCGCCGCCTTCCTTGGCGATGGCGATGGCCGGCACGGCAATCAGAACGGCCAGCGCCGCGATCGTGGTCTTCTTCATTTTAGGTCTCTCTCCTGGTGTCCCGCATTGCTGCAGGATCAAACGGGAGAGGGCTCCAACTCCGTCGCTGGCTCCTCGACCTTCACCACGTTGCGCGGGAAGGGGGCATACATACCCGCCGAATCCAGCGCGATTTTGGCCCGTTCGGTCAGGTCGGCCGTCACGCGGCCATGCTCACCCGAGGCGACCCAGCACCGCATGGTCAGGTTCACCGCCTTGTCGGTCAGGCCCGATACCAGCACGGCGGGTTCCGGCGCACGGTTCACGCGCGGGTCCTCGCGCATCAGGCCCAGCAGCACATCGCGCGCGCTGGAAATATCGTCGCCATAGTCGATGCCGACGACCACCTCGACGCGCCGCGTCGGGTTGCGCGTCGTGTTGCGGATCGGCGTGTTCCACAACGACGAATTGGGCACGAAGTGAAACGCGCCGTCGGGCGTGCGGATCGCCGTCGCGAAGAGGCCGACCTCGGTCACCGTGCCGTTGGTGTCCTTGGTCTCGACGCTCTCACCGGCGCGGAACGGCCGCAGCCACAGCAGCATGATCCCGGCCGCGATGTTCGACAGTGTCCCCTGTAGCGCGAGACCGATGGCAAGACCCGCTGCACCCAGCACCGCCAGAATGGAGGCGATCTGCACGCCGAGCTGCCCCAGGACCGCGACCACGGTGACGATCATGATGCCGCCGCGCAGGATCGTCGCGATGACGGGCGTCAGCGTCTGGTCGATATTCGGCCGTGAGCCGAGGACGGTCGTCACCAGCTTCGCGACCCACCCCGCCACCATGTATCCCGCGATCAGCAGCAGGATCGCCGTCACGAGATTCGGCACTGCCGTCACCAGCCAGGCCATCGCGGTCGAGATGAATGTCTGGAAGGTCGCGCCGTCCATCGAACTGCCCTCAGGTCAATACTGATCCGGGCCGCAGGAACCTGCAGCCACCCCTGTCAAAACGCGCGAGTTCCCATAGGGTGCCGCACAAAGTTTCAGGGAGATCACACCATGACCGACGCCTATATGCGCCTCGACGGCAAAGCCGCGATCGTCACCGGCTCCGCCACCGGCATCGGCGCGGCGGTCGCGTTGAAACTGGCCGCCCGCGGCGCCAGCGTCGTCATCAACTACACAAAAAGCAAAGCCGAGGCGGAAGAGACCCAGGCCGCCGTTCAGAAGATCGGCGCGCAGTCGATCATGGTCCAGGCCGATGTCTCCAACGACGCCGATTGCCGCCGCATGGCAAAAGCCGCCGAGGATGCCTTCGGCCGCATCGACATCCTCGTCAACAACGCCGGCACCACCAAGATCGTCGATCACGCCGATCTGGAAGGCCTCTCCACCGAGGACTGGCTGCGCATCTACCAGACTAATGTCGTCGGCGCCTTTCAGATGATCCGCGCCGCCGCGCCCGCCATGAAGCGCCAAGGCTATGGCGCCGTCGTGAACGTCTCGTCCATCGCCGGCGTCACCGGCATCGGCTCTTCGGTCGCCTACGCCGCTTCAAAGGGCGCGTTGAACACCATGACCATCGACCTCGCCCGGGCCCTCGCCCCCGAGATCCGCGTCAACGCCGTCTGCCCCGGCTTCGTCGGCACGCGCTGGTTCAAGGACGCTTTGGGCCAGGACGCCCACGACAAGATGGTCGCGGGGCAAATCCGATCTACCCCGCTCCGCCGCGCCGGGATGCCGGAAGATGTCGCCGAATCGGTCGTCTTTTTCTGCGCCGAAGGGGCGCAGCACATCACAGGCGAGTTCCTCATTGTGGACGCGGGCCTGCATCTTTCGATGACACCTACAAAGCCAAGGTGATCTAAAATTGCTCAGAAATTGAGCAAACAGACAGATTGCTCTCATTTAAGGCTGCGAGTGTCGCTCAAACGACACGGGTTTTTGCGCCGCAGCAATTGAATTGTCGGGAGTTCCCCAAAAAACTCGCTCCGTTGCTGCATTGCAGTAGGGCGACGCGGACCAGCCGCGCTTGATGAGGGAACTAACAATGAAACGAATTCTGATGACCGCCGCCTGCGCGGCCAGCCTGCTGAGCGCCCCGGCGTTCGCAGAAGATGAAGGCCCGTGGAGCGTCTCGGGCACCGTCACCGTCACCTCCAACTACATGTTCCGCGGCATCACCCAGTCGAACGGCGACCCCGCCCTTCAGGCCGGCGTCACCGTCTCGCATTCCGGCGGCTTCTACGCCGGTTTCTGGGGCTCCAGCATCGATTTCGGCGACGGCGAGAGCGAACTCGAGCTTGATCCCTTCATCGGTTACGGCGGCTCGCTTGGCGAAAACACCACCTTCGATCTGAACGTCACCTACTACGGCTATCCCGGCACGCCGGGCAGCTGGGATTACGAGTTCGTCGAGTTCATCGCCGGCATTGCGCACGATTTTGGACCGGCTTCGGTCGGCGTCAAAGCCGCCTATTCGCCGGACTTCTTCGGCGGCACCGGCGATGCGTTCTGGCTGGGCGGCAATCTCACCGTGCCGCTGGGCGAGTATGTCTCGATCTCGGGCAATGTCGGCAAGCAGTGGGTCGACGAGGATTTCGGCGGCACCGATTACGTGCACTACGACATCGGCGTCAGCGCGACCTGGAACGACATCACGTTCGACGCCCGCTATGTGGCGACCGACCTCGACTTCATTGACGAAGAGTTCGTGTTCACGGTCGGCTTCGCCTTCTGAGCCCCTGACCTGACTTCACGGAAGGCCCGGCGGTGATGCCGGGCCTTTTCGTTTTGGGGATGGCGCATCGGTCACACCCGCCGCCAATGTGGCCGCTGAGGGCGGTTCTGTTACGCAAATACCACATAAAATAGCCGCACCTCGGTTGTCTTTCTCAGCCGGAAACCCGACTGTTTTGGCGTTCGGACTATTCCCCGACGCTGAGTCCGGGCTTGTTGTGCTGCGGTGCGGTGTAACGGTCGATTAAGGATATCGGCGGCATTGAAACTCCAGCCGGGGCTGTTGGCCAACGGCGGCAACCAGAGGTGAGGAAATGAAGAAGATTCTGATGTCGGCGGCCTGCGTGGCGGCCTTCGGCGCTGCGCCTGCCATGGCCGAGTCCGCCTGGGACATTTCCGGCACGTTTGGCGTCGTCAGCGACTACATGTTCCGCGGCGTCTCGCAGACCGGCGGCGACGCGGCCGTCCAGGCCGGCGTCACGGTCAGCCACGACAGCGGCTTCTACGTCGGCGCCTGGGGCTCCAACGTCGACTTCAACGACGGCGAGACCGATTTCGAGCTGGACCTCTACCTCGGCTACGGCGGTTCGCTGGGCGAAAACACCACTTACGACGTCAACGTCACCTACTACTCCTACCCGAACCAGCCGAACGGTGCGGACTACGACTATTTCGAGTTCATCGCCGGCATCACGCACGACTTCGGCAACGGCTTCTCGGCCGGCGCCAAGGTGGCCTTCTCGCCTGAGAACTTCGGCAACACCGGCAATGCCCTGTGGCTGGGCCTGAACGGCACCTACGCCTTCAACGACTGGCTCGCCTTCAGCGCGAATGTCGGTTACGTCGGCCTCGACGACACCTACTACTTCGAAGACAGCTACTTCCACTACGACTTCGGCGCGACCGTCACCTACGGCATCCTGAACCTGGACGTCCGTTACGTCGGCACCGACAGCGACGTGATCGACGACGACAAGGTCGTCGGCTCGGCCATCTTCAACTTCTGATCTCCCTCAACGGGATCGGCGCAAAAGGCCCGGGGTTCGCCCCGGGCCTTTTCATTTGCCGAGAAAGGCCAGGACCTCCGCCTTGGTCACACGGTCGCCCACCGCGCTCATGTGATCCTTGCCCGGCACCAGCCGCATCTCTGCCCCCGGAATGGCTGCCGCCAGCCGGTCCGGTGGCCCCGTCACCGCATCGCGGTCGCCGCAGATCACCAGCACGGGCCTCGAAATCCGCGCCAGCGCCGCCGCATCGAACGCCGTCCGTGGCCGCCGCCAGCAGGCCGCCAGCGCCGCGCGATCGGCCTTCTGCTGATCGGCGAAGACCCGGAAGGTCAGCGCCGCGCGGTTGGTGATGGTCGCGGGATCCTCGGCCAGCAGCGCCAACGGCACATCGTCGGCGAAGTCCGGCTTGGTGAGATAGTTCTCACCAAGCCCCGCCAGCACCGCCCGGCGCACCCGCTCCGGCGCGTCCATCAGCATCCGGATCGCCACCATCGCGCCCATCGAATAGCCGACGATATCGGCCTGCGGCACGCCGCAGGCATCCAGCACCGCCACCCCGTCGGCGGCCAGCAAACCTTCGTCATAGTCGGCCGGTTCGTGGCTCGCCTCGCTTTGCCCATGGCCCCGGTGGTCGAACAGGATCACCCGCCGCCCAGCCTCCGCGAAACTCCGCAGCCACGACGTCGCGACCCAGTTCGTCCGGCGGCTTGAGGCGAACCCGTGGATCAACAGCACCGGCGGGCCGGTTTCGGCCCCCGGCGACGGCACGTCCTCATAGACGAGCCTGAGGGCTCCCCCGCCCGCCCGGCCGACCGAAATCTCCATGCCGCTCCCTCTTAAAAGACCGACCCTTAGACTAGCCGGGTGTTGCTGAAAACGCCCGCGCTGCCGTTGAAATGCCACGGTTTCAGGCTTGTGTTTGCGTGAGCGTAAAGCCATTTTGCGCTGCAGTAGATGAGGTGTGACGCGCGCCCTGCCGGCGGCGCGTCCCGGGGGAATTTTTCCATGTCGCAATTGATGCTGACGCAGATGGGTGCGGCCAGCTCTATCTGGTCGCAGGTGAACGACGTGTTCGTCATCGCGGCCTGGATCGCCTTCGTCGCCGCGCTCGTCGTGGTCTGCACGCTCGGCATGCACCTTCTGGTGCTGACCATCACCTTCCTGGTGAACAAGCGTAAGGGCGCCCGCCTCGAAGCCGAGCTGATCGCCGCGCCCATGCCGGCGGTCCTGCCCCGCGTCCTCATCCAGCTTCCCACCTTCAACGAACCGGGCGTCGTCAACCGCGCGCTCGATGCCGCTGCAGCCATGGACTGGCCTAAGGACAAGCTGCGCATCCAGCTGCTCGACGACTCCATCGACGGCACCACCGAGATCGCCCGCGCCAAGGTCGCCGAACTCAAGGCCCGCGGCATCGACGCCGAGGTCATCCACCGCGTGAACCGCGAAGGCTTCAAGGCCGGCGCGCTGAAGAACGGCCTGGAATATGACGACTGCGAGTTCGTCGCGATCTTCGACGCCGACTTCATCCCGCCGCCGGATGTGCTGAAGCGCACCATTCCGGCGCTCGTCGCGCACCCGAACTACGCTTACGTCCAGACCCGCTGGGAACATTTGAACCGCGACGTGAACCTCCTCACCCGCGCCCAGGCGCTGATGCTCGACGCGCATTTCGCCGTCGAGCAGGGCGCGCGCAACTGGTCGGGCCTCTTCATGCCGTTCAACGGCACGGGCGGCATCTGGCGCCGCGCGGCGATCGACGATGCCGGCGGCTGGGAAGGCGACACGCTGACCGAGGATATCGATCTCGCCATTCGCGCCTCGATGCGCGGCTGGAAGACGGGCTTCATGCCGTCGATCGCGCTGCCGGGCGAATTGCCGGAATCGGTGCCGGCCTGGCGCCAGCAGCAGTTCCGCTGGACCAAGGGCTTCACACAGGTCGCGATGAAGCTGCTGCCGCAAGTCTATCGCTCGCCGAACCTGACCTTCATGCAGAAATTCGCGATGACGTTCCAGCTGCTGCACGGCTGGGCCTATCCGGCGGGCGCCGTCGCGCTGTTCGCGGCGCTGGCGGCGATGGTCATGACCTCCACCCAGCCGTGGGGCATCTTCTTCATCGGCGTCTTCTCGACCGTCTTCGGCGGCTGCGCCGTCTTCGCGATGACGATGGTCGGCCAATGGTCGCTGAAGCGAAAATTCGAGTTCAAGACCCTCTTCGCCTTCTTCACCATGCTCGCGCTGAATGGCGGCCTCACGCTCTCCAACACGCGTTCCATCTGGGAAGCCCTGCGCGGCACGCCCTCGGCCTTTGTCCGCACGCCCAAGGGCCGTGAAGCCGCGCTCGACAAAGCGCGTCCGACCAAGGGCCACAGCGGCCTCGGCGAGCTCTTCCTCGCCGTCGGCGCCATCGCGGTCGCGATCTGGGACGAGGCCTGGTACTCGCCCTTCTTCGCGCTCACCGTGTTCGGCCTCGCCCTCGTCGGCAGCGCCACCCTCACCGCCCGCCTCAGCCGCCAGGCCTGACGGTCCAAGATCTGAGACGTCCAGAAGGGCCGGCGCAGCGCCGGCCCTTTTGCTTTGTGCGGACAGGGCGCTGCCCCCGGCGAGAATGCGCAGCCCGGCCAGGTTCCCGTTTGTCGCGTTTGCCATGGTCCGCCTTCGAAGCGACGGCCGGAGCACGCCGCCCGCCATGGCGATCCGATTGGAAGCTATTCGTTTGTCGGTTTTGGCGAGCGGAGCAACGCCGACGGACGCTTGAGGCGACCGGCAACGACCGCTTCCCGTGCCTCCGGTGCCGCCCGGCCACGCCGCACCACCGGGGCGGGGTTGTTTCGGACTTTTTCCTCCCCCTCCCCTCCTCCTCCCGGACCGAGCTGGGCCTGTCGCCCCGATCTCACCCAGTTCCTCCAGGTAAACACCCAACCGCGTCGCCCCCTCGCCCGCCACCAAGGCAGAACAACCCATCATATAGGATTATATTCAGACTGTTCAAGCGCCAGCTCAGACCGGCAGTTCCCGAAGGAATCTCGGTGTCCTGCTGTCTGCGCCACAGGCCAACGCCCACGCCGCCGTCCTGGCAAACGAAAAGGGCGGCCCGAAGGCCGCCCTTTCCCTTCCGGCTCCGAAGAGCCTTGTGACTTAGAACTTCAGGCCAACGCTGACCTGGAAGGTCTGAGGCGCGCCGATCGAGAAGCGGGTCGTCTGCGGACCGCGGATGCTCGGGACGTTGGTGTTGGACACGTCCGTGTTCTGCGCGTTGGTCGCCGACGAGATGTTGCCGAGATAATTCTCGTCGAACAGGTTGATCACGTTGAGCTGGATATACGTGTCTTCGTAGCCGAAATCCGTCAGGTCGTAACGGATGTCGGCGTCGAACACCGTGTAGCTCTCGGCAACTTCGTCGTTCATGTCGGTCGAGAAGCGATCGCCGACGAACTTGCCCTGCAGGCCGACGGTGAAGCCACCGAAGACATACTGGATGCGGCCGCCAACGGTCCAATCCGGCGTTTCGACCAGCTTCTTGCCCTTCGTCCGCAGCGTCGTCGTCGCCGTAAGGATCAGATCTTCCTGAAGTTCGCTATCGATATACGACACCGAGCCATACAGCGTCAGACCATCCATCGGCGTGTAGGCCGCTTCGAAGTCCCAGCCCTGCAGATCGACGTCGCCCACGTTGCGGTCCACGAAGAAGCCGAGTTCATCGTCGAACGTGTTGACGATGCGGTCGAAATACTTCGTGCGCCAGATCGAGGTCGAGATCGTCAGATCCTGGCCCTGGTAGCGATAGCCAAGATCGAACGATTGCGTCGTTTCAGGGTTCGCGCGGCTGAACACGATGCCGCCCGCGACGGTCGAACGGTTCACCTGATACAGGCTGTCCGTACGCGGCGCCGACAGGCCTTCAGCGTAGCTCGCGAAGAAAATGTGATTCTCCGCGACCTCATAGCTGACGCCCAGGTTCGGCAGCCAATCGTCATACTTCAGAGTCGCCGAGTAGGGCTGGATGTACTGCGTCGAAGACCCGGCGAACGTCACGTTGCCGGTCACGGCGTTGGTCGTGGCGATCGGCTGCGTCGTGCAGAGCACGTTGGACGAGCCGTTCTGCGAGTAGCAGTACTGGTTCAGCTCACGCTCGAAATACGGCGCGCGGACGCCGAGAGCGATCTTCAGGCGGTCGTCGTAGAAGCTGCCGTTATAGCTGAGCGAGAACTGGTTCAGCTTGGCGATCGACTTGCGGTCGCGGCTGCGAAGGATCGACCCATCGGCACCGTAAATCTTGGGGCCTTTCATGCCGGCGAACACGTTCAGCGGATCGCCGCCGAGATCGACCGCGCCCATCTCGCCGGTCTGGCGATGCAGACCGTAGTCCAACGTGTAAGCAGCGCGGATCGTCTGGTTTTCGTCCAGATCGTAGATCAGCGACGCGGTCAGACCGTAGCGATAGGTCTTGGTATTGCTCGGCTGGTAAAGGCGGACGGTGTCCAGGAGATCGCCGTCGCCGTTCAGGTCGCGGCCGGGACCGGCGAACACGCCACCCGACTGACCACGCAGACGACCGTCCGTTTCGGAGATCGTGGTCGTGCCGCCGCCATTCGCGAGCGTGTACTGGAAGCTCGGATCGACCGTCAGCCGCAGCGAGTCGGTCAGCTTGAAGCTCGACTGAATGCGGACGTTGCCGGTGTTCGACGGGTTGATGCGCAGCCCGTAATAGTTGGTGCAGCTCGCAGTGTTCGCCGGGTTGTCATTGGCCGACAGATAAGCGCCGCCACCCGTGCCAAACGTCGTCGCGTTGTCGTTGTCCACGACGCCGTTGGTCGGCGCGTCGAGCGTACAAACCGGCAGATTGTCGTAGTCGTAGCCGTAGAACGCGATCTCGCCCAGCGTGAGGTTGCGGTACTGGTTGTTGCGGTTCTCGTTGTAGTGGCCGGCGATCGAGACGAAATTACCGTCGCCGCCAAGGTCCTGGTAGAATTTCAGGTTAGCCTGCTTCTTCTCAAGCTGACCCGGACCCTTGAACTTGTCGTATTTCTGGTACGAACCGGCCGCCCAGGCGGTGGTGCCCCAAGGCCCGAACGCGCCGGTGTCGGCGCTCAGGAAGAGGCGCGAGTAATCGAAGCTGCCGTAGGAACCGGTCATCCGCACGCCGAACTCCTCGTCCGGGCGGCGCGAGCCGATATTGATCGTGCCGCCGGTCGCCGAAGCCGTCGGGCTGTCGACGTCCGTCGTGCCGAGATTGACGGTCGCGCGCTGGATCAGTTCGCCGTCGATCTGCTGGTTGTAGTAGCTGGCATAGTTGCCGGTGTCGTTGAGCGGAATGCCGTCCTGCGTCAGCGAGATGCGGTTGCCGTCAAAGCCGCGCATACGGATGTTGCCGCCGCTCGAACCGTAGGGGTCCGAGTTCACGAAATTCACGCCAGGCAGAAGATTGATGAGCTGGCCGACCGTCTGGCCCGCAGCCTGCGTCTTTACATAGTCCTGGCTGATCGCAGAGCGCGCCTTCGGAATCTTCTCTTTGCCCAGGAGGCCGCCTTTGGGCTTCACCGAACCGCGCACGATCACCGTTTCGGTGGCCTCGGTGCCGGTCGACTGCGCCATCGCGGGCGCAACCATTGCAAAAGCCAGAATCGGCAGCGCTACGCCGCCGAGCAATCCACGCAACTTCATTTAAGCCCCCACCGGTTTACGTCAGACAGTGCCCAGGAACGGGTGATGATGTCCTGGACGCCGCGTGACACCCCATTGCCAACGCTCCTTAACGCTTATGTGACAGTTGAGCGAAACTGAACCTCCGTGGCTGTGGATAACCGCATATCAAGCACGGTGTGTCTTTTGCGCCGCAACATGCCCCTTGGTGCGGATCAAGGCCTTGCACGGCATGGATAAAATCGCCCGACCCTAACTGGACCGGCGCGTCGAAATCGGTTGAACCCGAGGCGCGTCATCAAAGCGGGTGAAAGCCCCGGAAAACGGCGCTGAAAGATTCCTAACGGCGGCCTGGAACCCGACATCGGGCCCGGCGTTCTTATCCCCGAAGGTTCAATTCCGAGGGATGAAAACCAATGAAAAGCGCACTTCTCTGGCTGGTCGGTATTCCGATCCCCCTGATCATCGTCGCGAATCTCGCCGGCTGGCTTTAGCTCCCCCGCGTGCCACCGGTTGAGTGAGGCCCCAGGTCGCCCCCGCCCTGCGGTCCTTCCCAAGAAAGGCCGTCTCGCCCCCCGCGAGGCGGCTTTTCTGCGTCTTGCGCTGATTCGCAAGCTGGTGACCCCTGCCGGACTTGAACCGGCACGCCTTGCGGCAGCGGATTTTAAGTCCGATGCGTCTACCGATTCCGCCAAGGGGTCGCGCCCGCATGGGCGATGAAACCCCCGGGAACGTCAAGACTGCGTCCTTCGAGGCTCGCCTTTGGCTCGCACCTCAGGATGACGACCAGGTTAGGCTCTACGAAGATTTCGTCATGGTGAGGTGCGAGCGTCGCGAGCCTCGAAGGACGCAACGAAGTCTAAACGGCGTTGCGCGCCCGAACCTCGGCATCGAGCTTGGGCGTCGGCACCCGTCCGGTGCGGGCATAGGCCGCCTTGAGCTGATGCTCGCGTTTCTCCAGCCGCTCGTTCATGGCGTCGAGGTCGAGGTTTAGCTTCTTCGCCTCCTGGAACATCTCATCGTCTTCCTCGTCGATGTGATGCACCAGCATCTCCCCCAGCACGCCGAGCCGCGTGCCGTAGAGCGGATCGGCGATGTCCATCGCCTCGATCTGGGCGGAGAGGAATCGCTGGATGTCATGCTCCACCAGGCCTTCCTTCACCTCGTCGGTGAGGCCGCGCGACTTCACCGCCGGATAGAACAACTCCTCCTCCATCGCGATATGCGTGGCGAGCAGGCGGTGCAGCTCCACCGCGATATCGCGCTTGGCGCCGGGCGTTTTGGCGGCGTTGATGCGGTCGACCAGCTTGCGGAATTTGTGATGCTCGCGCTTCAGATGCGCGATCGCCTCAGGGTCGTTCTTGTGAACCTTGTGGTGGCCCTGCGTGTTGCGGGCGGCGTAGTGCGACATGGTGCTTTCCCTCTGCCTGCTGGCGTCAGGGGAGGAAACGCCTCGCAGGAAGCTGAGGGTCCAGACACGAAAACGGCGTCCCTGAGGCCGCCGTTTCGCATCCCCCGCTAGTGTAGCTGGAGTTAGACCTTGCCCTGCCAGATCGGCCAGCAATTCGTCTTGCCGCCGGCCTTCAGGCTCTCATAGAGCTTCAGCTGGGCTTCTTCGGCGGTGGCGCCGTCCGACGTCGCGGTCTCACCCGCAGCGCCGCCGGTGCACCAGACGTAGAACTGATGCGTGCCGGAGGTGAAGTACACCTCGCGCGACGAATCGAGAGCCGACGCACCCGCGCCGCCCAGGATCATCGCGGCGGCGATCGCAGCGCCCGAAATCATCTTCTTCATGTGGATCACTCCTGTTTCTTCCCAATAGCCGTGTGGCGGACCGCCTTGTGCTGGCGGCTTGTTTTGTTGCGCTCTCGATCGCCCGGTTCGGACGCTCAAACTGATGCCGAGCGGCCCCCCGCGGCGATTCCCCGCGCATGAGTCTCTCGAAAGCAGAGGAAATCCACCAGATTTCCGAGGGCCTTACAAGGGGTTGCCCGTTTTGCAGTCGCGAGATCAGGCAGGATTTTCGTCAAACGGATCGCCGCCGATGCCCGAAAGCATCACCCGTACCGCCTCGGCCGCCGCATCCAGCCTCACGCGGTCCTCGGACCTGAAGACGAGGCTCGCCCCATAACGCCCCTCGCGGAGGAACGGGTAGGAGCCGATCGACACGTCCGGAAACCGGGTCTGGACCTCGCCCAGCGCCGTGCCGAACCGCCCTTCCGGCAGATGGACGCCGATGGAGCGCGTCAGCACCGGCTTGCCGCCTTCCAGCAGCGGCAGCGCGCCCTCCAGCATCACATGCATCACGCGCGGAATGCCGGCCATGACGAAGACATTCTCCACCCGGAACCCCGGCGCCTTGGAGACGGGATTGGGGATGAGGCTCGCCCCCACCGGCGTCCGCGCCATGCGCTTGCGCGCCTCGGTGAACTCGCCCGGCGGATAGGTCGCCTCCATCATGGCGTAGGCTTCGGGGTGATAGTCGCAAGGGACGCCAAACGCTGCCGCAATGGAATCGGCCGTAATGTCGTCATGCGTCGGCCCGATGCCGCCGGTCGTGAAGACATAGGCATAGCGCGCGCGCAGCGCGTTCACCGCCGCCACGATCTCGGCCTCGATATCGGGCACCACGCGCGCCTCGCGCACCTGCACGCCGACCTCGTTCAGCTTCTTGGAGATGTAAGCGAGGTTCGCATCCTGCGTGCGGCCGGACAGGATTTCATCGCCGATCAGCAGGATCGCGGCGGTATGGGGCTGGCGCTCGGTCATTGGCGAAGTCGTAGCACGAACGCCGCCGCGCAAAAGAGCGTAGCGAGCGTCACACAATCGCGGACCGTGCCGATCCGGAGCGCGCCGCCCGCGTAGTGAGCACAATTCAAACCGGGGAGCCCGCCATGATCCGCCTGACCGTCGCCGCCATCGTGCTGATGACGCCCGCTTTCGCCGAGCCGCCGATCGACGCCGCCCGCGCCGCATCCTTGCTCCTCGGCACCACGGGCACGTGGGAAGGCACCCTCACCTATCGCGACTATCAAAGCGGCGAGAAGACCGCCCTGCCCGTTACCGAGACGGTGACCCTGCTGCCCGACAATGCGACGCTGCAGAGCGTCGCTGCCTATGACGATGGCCCCAAAGCCGGCACGGTCTATATTTCCTCGCTCAGCGCCCTCAATGCCGAGACCGGCGCCTGGGAGTCCGCCTCGTTCCGCAAGGGCGATGCTATGGAAACGGGCTCGGTGGCCCTCTCGCTGCCCACGGCCCCTATCGACGATACCCACTGGACGGTCGTCACCACCATGGACGGCACCGATGGCGACAGCCCGGCCGTCATCCGCCACACCATCACCCGCGATGGCGCGACCCTGACGACCACGACCGAATACGACCGCAAGGACGACGGCAGGGACGAATTCGCCTTCCGGAACCAGCAGGTCGTGACCCTCAAGCCCTAGCGCCGCGTTCGGGCGCCAGATCGGGCGTGAAACCGGGGCCGATTGGCCCTATATTCGCGCCATGGCCTATCTCGACGCTGCCGAGGCGCCCACCCGCGCCACCAATGGAATCAAGCTGCACGGACCGGAAGGGTTCGCGGGCATGCGCAAGGCCGGCCAGCTCGCCGCCGCCTGCCTGGATATGCTCAGCGAGCATGTAAAGCCCGGCGTCACCACCGCTCAGCTTGACCGGCTCGCCCTCGAGTTCGGCAAGGCGCACGGCGCTTTCCCGGCGACCATCTTCTATCGCGGGTACAGCCACTCGCTCTGCACTTCGCTCAATCACGTCGTCTGCCACGGCATTCCGAACGACAAGCCGCTGAAGGAAGGCGACATCCTCAATATCGACGTGACGCTGCTGGTCGATGGCTGGCACGGCGACACCAGCCGCATGTTCTGCGTCGGTGAAACAAAGATTCTGCCGCGCAAGCTAGTTGATGTGACCTACGAAGCTCTGATGGCGGCGATTAGCGTCGTTCGCGCCGGCGTCACGCTTCAGGACGTAGCCGCTGAGATTGAAAAGAAGGCTCATGCCGCTGGATTCTCGATCGTGCGGGATTTCTGCGGCCACGGCTTGGGGCAAGTGTTTCATGACGCTCCGAACGTCGTCCACTACGTTCAGCGTGATCGGCTGGGGCGACCTTTGCCGGGGATTGAGCTGAAAGCCGGCATGATCTTCACGATCGAACCGATGATCAATGCAGGCAAAAGCGACGTGAAGCTGCTGAACGACGGATGGACAGCGGTCACTAAGGACAAGTCCCTATCCGCTCAGTTTGAGCATTCAATTGGCGTTACTGAGACAGGCTGCGAGATCTTCACGCTCTCGCCCGCCGGACTGCACAAGCCGCCTTATGGCGTCTGAGGCTGAAGCCTCCTCTGCCAAGGACTCGCCGCATGCCGGCCACCGCGAGCGTCTGCGCGAACGCTTTCTGAAAGCCGGCTCCGACGCGCTCGCCGACCACGAACTGATCGAGCTGCTGCTGTTCAGCGCCATCCCGCGCAAGGACACCAAGCCGCTGGCCAAGCAGATCATCGCGACCTTCGGATCTTTTGAAGAAGCGCTGGCGGCACCCATCGAACGCCTGCGCGCGATGGGTCTCAGCGACGTTGCGGTCGGGCTGATCAAAGTGATCGAGGCTTCTGCCATCCGCCTCGCGAAGAAGCAGGTCCACAGGAAGCCAGTCATCTCGTCGTGGACGGCCCTGCTCGACTACTGCAAGGCGAACATCGCCCGCGCGCCGGTCGAACAGTTCCGCCTGCTGCTGCTCGACCGCAAGAACCGCCTGATCGACGACGCCCTGATGGCCGAAGGCACCGTCGACCACACGCCGGTCTATCCGCGCGAGATCGTCAAACGCGCGCTGGAGGTCGGCGCCTCGTCGATCATCCTCGTTCACAATCACCCGAGCGGCGACCCGACCCCCAGCCGCGCCGACATCGACATGACCAAGGCCATCGCCGCCGCCGCCAAGCCGTTGGGGGTCACGGTTCACGATCATCTGGTCATCGGCCGCGCCGGCCACGCCAGCTTCCGCGAGCTGGGCCTGCTCTAGCCGCGCTCGTCCTTCGGCGACGACATCACGATCAGCGACGTGATCCGAGCCACCTGCGGCAACGCCCCCAGGATGTCCGTGTGGAAATGCTTGTAGCTGGCGAGATCGCGCGCCTCGACACGCAGAAGATATTCCACGCTGCCCGTCACGCAGTGACATTCGCGCACCTCGTCGGCCCGCGCCATCGCCCGCTCGAACGCGGCCAGATCCGCCTTGGAATGCCGCGAAAGCCCCACGGTCAGATAAGCGAGAAAGCCCAGCCCCAGCGCCTCCTGGTCCAGGATCGCGCGATAGCCTTTGATCAGTCCGGCCCGCTCCAGCTCCTGCACCCGCCGCAGACAGGCCGACGGCGAGAGCCCCACATGCGCCGCAAGATCGACATTGCTGATCCGTCCATCGACAGTCAGCTTGCGCAATATCCTGCGGTCAATTTCATCTCTGTCGGTCATTCATTGTGAAACTAGCGGATATTTCCGCAAGTTCACAAGAAAATGCCGCCGCGATTGGCGGATGATGGCGCATCATGCCGCTCGATCTCCTGCCCGCGCTCGCCGCGTTCGCCTTCGTCACCTCCGCGACGCCGGGGCCGAACAATCTGATGCTGATGGCGTCGGGCACGAATTTCGGCTTCCTGCGCTCGCTGCCCCATATGCTTGGCGTCACGCTCGGCTTCATGCTGATGATCGCGCTGGTCGGTCTGGGCCCCGGCGCGGTGATCAAGGCGTTCCCCGCGCTCGAGATGGCGCTGACCCTGACCGGCGCGCTGTATCTTCTCTATCTCGCCTGGAAAATCGCCACCGCCGCCCCACCGAAGGCGAGCGCGGAAAAGGCGAATGCGCGGCCCATGAGTTTCACGGGCGCCGCGCTGTTTCAGTGGGTGAACCCGAAAGCCTGGACGATGGCGCTCACGGCCGTCACCGCCTACCTGCCCGACGGCCCGACGGTGGCGGGAATCGCGCTGGTCGTCCTCGTCTTCGGCCTCATCAACCTGCCCGTCGTCACGGCCTGGACGGCGCTCGGGGTCCAGCTCCGCCAGTTTCTGATGGACCCGGCCCGTCTTCGGGCTTTCAATCTCGTGGCGGCTCTCCTCCTGGTCGCCTCTCTCTATCCCGCCCTTGCGGCCTTGCCGTTTTAGGTGCGACGGAAAGCAGGCCGGGCCACGTTTGAGCCTCGTTTGCGGGAGCCTCCATGCCGACCCTCCGTTTCGCCACCGCCGGTCTCGCTTTGGCGCTCGCTGCCTGCAGCAGCGGGCCGCCGCCGGGTCAAGGCGCGCGCGGCCCCTCGACGACATCCACCGAGATGACCGCCGCCCTCGACTGCCGGATCAAGACCTATGCCTCGCCAGACGGCGCCGTCGCCCGCGCGGCGCTCGACAAAGGCCTCAGGGCCGAATTCGCCGCCGCCGACGCGAATGGCGACGGCCGCCTGCAGAAAGCGGAGATCGCGGCGCTGAATGCAGCCCGCGGCCAGAGCTGCGACAATGAGCCGGTGATCGACTGGGAAGGTTCCGGGCAGATGACCTACACCGCCTTTTCGGCCCGCATCTTCACCCTGTTCGACCGCACCGACAGTGACGGCGACGGCGTCCTGTCGCCCGATGAAATCGCCGCAGCCGGGCGCCCGAGGCGGGGAATTCAGCCGCCGAAGGGCAGTTCCCAGGGCCCGGTCTGATCGGCACTTCGCGGCGGCGGCGCATCTGCTATAACGCCCGCAAATCCCAGAGACGCCGGTTAGTAACATGATCCTACGCACCGCCTGCCTCATCACCCTCGCGTCGATCCTCGCCGCCTGCGGCGGCACCAAGATGACGAAGCTACAGGTGACGCCCGAACAGCGCGCAGCGAACTCGCCTTCGCTTTGCTTGTTGGGGCCGTGGGTCACCGGCACAGACGGCTCGATCACCGTCGCACAGATGCAGGCAGGCATCGACGCCAGCTTCAAGGCCGCAGACGTCAACGGCGACGGCAAACTGACCTATGACGAGATCAACGCCGTCAACCAGGCCCGTCAGGGCAGCTGCGATTCCTCGTCGCTGGTCGCGTGGGACGGCACCGGCACGATCCGCCGCGAGGAATATGGTGCGCGTTACGAGACCGCTTTCGTATCCGCCGATCGCGACGGGGACGGCATAGCGACCGCATTTGAACTCGCAAATCCGGTCAGCGCCACGGAACGCGCGATCGCCGAGTTCAAGAAGAACAACAAGCGCAAGGCGTCCGCCGACAGCGCGAAGACCGACGAGATGCCGTCGGGCATGCCGGCGCGCAATCAGGGCACGCTCGGCAGCACCGCGCCGCCTTACTAGGCAGCGCGGCGGCGCATCGTCTTACGCGACGATGCGCACCGGCATGTAGTCGTAGCCCTTCACGAAGGCCGACAGCACGCGCGTCGGCGGGGCTTCCACCACGATATCCTTGAACTCGCCGCTCGCGAGACGGCTCAGGATCTCCTGCCACACGATCTTCAGCTGCATCTCGGCGAGGCGATTGCCGACGCAGCGGTGAATGCCGAAGCCGAATGAGAGGTGCTGGCGCACGCGCGGGCGCTCAATATCGATCACGTTCGGGTTGGGAATGACGGTCTCGTCGCGGTTGCCCGAGACATACCACATCACGACCTTGTCGCCCTTGCGGATGGTCTTGCCGCCCATCACCACGTCTTCCATCGCGCGGCGGCGCATATGGGCGAGCGGCGTCTGCCAGCGGATGATTTCCGAAACGGCGTTCTCGACGAGGCTATGATTGGCCTTCAGCTTCTCGAACTGTTCGGGGAACTGCGACATCGCGAAGAGGCCGCCGGTCAGCGAGTTGCGCGTCGTGTCGTTGCCGCCGACGATGAGGAGGATCAGGTTTCCCAGATACTCCATCTTGTCCATGTTCTTGGTCGACTCACCGTGCGCCAGCATGGTGATGAGGTCGTTCCCCGGCTCGGTCGCGTTCACGCGCTCGTTCCAGAGATTGATGAAGTACTCGGCGCATTCCAGCAGCTCGGCGCGGCGCGCCTCTTCCGATTCCACGATGCCCGAATTGAGATCGGCCGTTGCAACGTCCGACCAGCGCGTCAGCTTGCGACGCTCCTCGAACGGAAAATCGAACAGCGTCGCCAGCATCTGCGTGGTGAGCTCGATCGACACCCTGTCGACCCAGTCGAACGTTTCGTTGCGGGGCAAGGAGTCGAAGATCTGCTTCACACGGGCACGGATCGTGCCTTCCAGCTTCGCCAGATTGTCCGGGGCGACGATGGGGCTGACGACCTTGCGCTGGTGATCGTGCTTGGGCGGGTCCATCGCAATGAACATCGGCAGGACAAAATCTTCCTGCTGGTCGATGATGGTGATGCCGCTCTCGGACGAGAACACTTTGTGGTTCGTGTCCACCGCCATGATGTCGTTGTACTTGGTGATCGACCAATAGGGTCCAAAGCGCGAGTCGGCGCAGTAGTGGATCGGCGCTTCCTGGCGAAGGCGCTCGAAATATTCCCACTGCTTGTCGTCCCGGAAAATCTCGGGCTGGGCGACATCCAGCTTGTCGAGCGGGATCGACCACACGTCGTGCGGATAGTCCCAGCTCTTGTCCATCTTTTCGCGCAGGCCGCCGGTGACCTGCGGCTGCTCAAGGGCCTGGCTCATGATCTCGCTCCCGTTTTCGTTTCTAGGTGGCGTCTTCTGGCGATGCCTTGTCGCCAGAAGACGCCGAAACGGGACCGATTTCAAGAAAAATGCGGAGTAGATCTACGCGATTTTGGCTTTCAGGGCGTTCCGGCCCGTTTCAGCAGCCAGGCATAGACCTTGGCCCGGTCGGCGACCGGCCCGGTCCGGCCGGAATTGCCGGAATGCCCGGCGCCCATATTGGTCGTGAAGAGCAGCGGATTCGTGTCGGTCTTGGTGGCCCTCAGGCGCGCCACCCACTTCGCCGGCTCGAAATAGCCGACCTGGCTGTCGTTGAGGCCGGTCAGCACGAACAACGCCGGATAGTTCTTCGGGGCGACATTGTCGTAAGGGCTGTAGAGCGCCATCCAGCCATACTGTTCCTGCAGGTTGGGGTTGCCCCACTCCTCATACTCGAACGTCGTCAGCGGGATGGTGTCGTCCAGCATGGTGGTGAGCACGTCGACGAACGGCACCTGCGCGACGACGCCGTCATACAGCGTGCCGTCGAGGTTCAGCACCGCACCCATCAACAACCCGCCGGCCGATCCGCCCATCGCATAGACCTTTTTCGGGTCGGCATAGCCGCTGGCGATGGCGCTTTCGGTGGCCGCGATGAAATCCGTGAAGGTGTTCATCTTGTTGGCCATCCGGCCGCCCTGATACCAGGCATCGCCCATGTCGCGGCCGCCGCGCACATGCGCGATCGCCAGCACGAAGCCGCGATCCACCAGGCTGATGAAGTTGCGATAGAAGCCCGGCTCGCTCGAGATGCCATAGGCGCCATAGCCATAGACCAGCATCGGGTTCGTGCCCGGCTTGAAGAGATCCTTGCGCCACAGCAGCGTGACCGGCACGCCGGTGCCGTCTTTGGCCGGCGCGATGAGGCGCGCGGCCTCGTATTTCGCGGGATCGAACCAGGTCCAGGCGGGGCTTTTCTTCAGCTCCGTCTTGGCTCCGCTCGTCATGTCGACGTCGTAAAGGACGCCCGGTGTGGTCGCGCTTTCGAAGCTGATGCGGACTGCGGACAGTTTGGGATCTTCATTCTTGTCCAGCGTCGCGACGCCGAGCGGCCCGAAATCCACCTCGGCCCCCGGCGCGCCGGTCTTGCGGTCGACGATCCGGATCGTGCCGATGGCATCATGCGTTTCGTCGATCGCGATGAAGTCGTCGAACAGCACGAAGTTCTCGATATAACGGCCCTTCGTCTCGGGGACGATCGCCACCGCCGTCGCCAGCGAAGGCGCGGTGTCCGGCGTGACTACGATTTTTCGGTCACCCGCCTGATCGTTCGTGAGGATATAGAACTGGCCGTCGATATGATCGGCGGTCGCGCGGACGTTCAGCGTGCGCGGCACCAGCATCACTGGCTTGGGATCGATCGCCGAAGTCGAAACCACCAGGATTTCGTCACGCTGTGCGTGACCGACGGTGATGATCGCCATCTCGCGCGAACGACTTTGCGTCAGGCCGATCTCGAACGTCGTGTCGTCTTCCTGCAGCAGGATCTGATCGTTCGCGACGGGCTGGCCAAGCACGTGGCGCTTCGCCTGATAGCCGCGCACCATGCCGTCCAGGGCGGTGTAGATGATCGCCGAGCCGTCGGCGCTCCACACGATATCGCTGCTCGCGTCCTTGATCCCCGTCGAGATCGCCGCGCCGCCCGCGATATCGCGCACGAAAATCTCGCAGATCCGGTCGCCCTTGAAGTCGACGGCGAAGGCGACCTTCGTACCGTCCGGGCTGACCTCCCAACGGCGCATGAAATACTGCTCGTGCGGCTGGGCGAGCGTCGGCACGTCCAGCACCACCGTTTCCGGCCCGGTCGCCGAGCCCTGGTGACGCACGATCACCGGATAGTCCGCACCCTCGGCATAACGCGTCTCATACCAATAGCCGTCCATCGGCCAGGGCACGTCCTTGTCGGCGAGCGCCGCGCGGGTCTCCAGCTCCTTGAAGATCTCCTCCTGCAGCGCAGCCTGCGGCTTCAGCATCGCGGCGGCATAGGCGTTTTCGGCTTCCAGATAGGCCAGAACCTCAGGGTTCTCCTTCTCGTTCAGCCAGTAATAGGGGTCGTTGCGCGTCGCCCCGAACGGCGCCGTCACCGCATGATCCTTCTTGGCCGCCACTGGCGGCACGCCGGGCACGGCGGCCTCTGGTCCCGCAGCAGCAGACGCCGTCGCCTGCGGGGTCGCCGCCCCGGCATGGCGCGGCAGCAGATCCACCACCGAAAGGACGCCGCCGCCCACAAAAGCGAGCAGGCTCACCACCACGAAAGACCCATAGGTGCCGCGCATTCGCATATCTCCCGTGGCGCGGCGTTAGGGCCGCGCGGTAATCTGAAGGCCTGAAAGAGAGTGTCCTCTACCATGAAGCTCAGAGATTCCAGCCTTCTCAAGTCACAAGCCTATGTGAATGGCGCCTTCGTCACGGCCGATCAGGGCGGCACGTTCAAGGTCGAAAACCCGGCGACGGGCGAGACCATCGTCCACGTGCCGGACATGGGCGCGGCGGAAACCACCCGCGCCATCGAGGCCGCGCACGCCGCTTTGCCCGCCTGGCAAGGCCTGCTCGCGAAAGAACGCGCGGCGCTGATGCGCAAATGGTTCGACCTGATGATGGCGAACCAGGAAGACCTCGCGGTCATCATGACCGCCGAGCAGGGCAAGCCGCTGGCTGAATCGCGCGGCGAGGTCGCCTATGGCGCGAGCTTCATCGAATGGTTCGCCGAGGAAGGGAAACGCCTCTATGGCGATGTCATCCCCACATTCGCGCATGGCCGCCGCGTCATCACGCTGAAACAGGGTGTCGGCGTCGTCGGCGCGGTGACGCCGTGGAATTTCCCGAACGCGATGATCACGCGAAAGGCCGGCCCTGCCCTCGCCGCCGGCTGCCCCATCGTTCTGAAGCCGGCCCAGCTGACGCCGCTCTCGGCGCTCGCCCTTGCCGAACTCGCCCACCGCGCCGGGATCCCCAAGGGCGTCTTCAACGTCGTGACCTCGAACAAATCGGCCGAGGTCGGACGTGAACTGACAACGCATCCGCTGGTCCGCAAATTCACCTTCACCGGATCGACGCCGATCGGCAAACAGCTGATCGCCCAGTGCGCGACGACCGTGAAGAAAGTCAGCATGGAGCTGGGCGGCAACGCCCCCTTCATCGTCTTCGACGACGCCGATCTCGACGCCGCCGTCGCGGGCGCCATGGCCTCCAAATTCCGCAACATGGGCCAGACCTGCGTCTGCGCGAACCGCATCCTGGTGCAGGACGGCGTCTATGACGCCTTCGCGGAAAAGCTCACCAAGGCCGCCGCAGCGCTGAGAGTCGGCAAC
>VFQQ010001295.1_pt1 | contig 36522 bp, 36 predicted proteins | sample 3512341 | NCBI WGS metagenome assembly VFQQ01 (sample SAMN10412373, study PRJNA504923) | tailings metagenome | isolation source: Relicate 2 Philex TSF1 revegetated site | place: Philippines: Tuba, Benguet | collected 2017-08-29 | reverse complement strand
CCGGCGGCAGGTCGTAGAGGTTCTTGTCCATCGGGTCGCCCGGATGGATCTTGTTGGCGATGCCGTCGAGGCCGGCCATCAGCATGGCCGAATAGGCGAGGTACGGATTGGCCAGCGGATCGGGGAAGCGGACCTCGACGCGCTTCGCCTTCGGGCCGGTGCCGAAGGGAATGCGGCAGGAGGCCGAGCGGTTGCGCGCCGAATAGGCGAGCAGCACCGGCGCCTCGAAGCCCGGGATCAGGCGCTTGTAGGAGTTGGTGGTCGGGTTGGTGAAGGCGTTGATCGCCTTCGCGTGCTTGATGATGCCGCCGATGTAGAACAGCGCCAGTTCGGAGAGATCGGCATACCCGGAGCCGGCGAAGAGCGGCTTGCCGGCCTTCCAGATCGACTGGTGCACGTGCATGCCCGAGCCGTTGTCGCCCTTGATCGGCTTCGGCATGAAGGTCGCCGTCTTGCCGTAGGAATGGGCGACGTTGTGCACGACGTACTTGTAGATCTGCATGGCGTCGGCGCACTTCAGCAGCGTGCTGAACTTGATGCCGAGCTCATGCTGGGAGGGCGCGACCTCGTGATGGTGCTTTTCCACGTCGAGGCCCATTTCCGCCATGGTCGAGAGCATCTCGCCGCGGAGGTCGGAGCCCTGGTCCATCGGGGCGACCGGGAAATAGCCGCCCTTGATCGGGGCGCGATGGCCCATGTTGCCGCCTTCGTACACCTTGCCGGTGTTGTAGGGGCCCTCGATGTCGTCCATGTAGACGAAGGTCTCGTTCATCGAAACCTTGTAGCGCACGTCGTCGAACACGAAGAACTCGGCCTCGGGGCCGAAATAGGCCACATCGCCGACCTTGCTCGACTTCACGAAGGCTTCGGCGCGCTTGGCGACCGAGCGCGGGCAGCGGCCGTACTGTTCCTTCGTGGACGGCTCCAGCACGTCGCAGAAGATGACCATCATGGTCTGGGCCGAGAAGGGATCGAAGGTGACCGAGTTCACGTCGGGCATCAGCGTCATGTCGGATTCGTTGATCGCCTTCCAGCCGGCGATCGACGACCCGTCGAACATGATCCCGTCCTCGAAGGCGGATTCGTCCATCATGCGGACATCCATGGCGAGATGCTGCCACTTGCCCCGCGGATCGGTGAAGCGGAGGTCAACGTACTTGACGTCCTTGTCCTTCATCATCTTCAGGATGGATTTCACGTCGGCCATAATTCGTGTTCCTGCTCGTGGGTCGTTGGTGATGGGATACCGTGGGTGATTGCCGGTGCGTCTATGCGCGGATCGTCAGGCCGTCATCGGGCTAGATCGCTTGCGCGCCGCGTTCCCCGGTGCGGATGCGGATGACGTCCTCGACGGTGGTGATGAAGATCTTGCCGTCGCCGATCCGCCCGGTGCGCGCCGCCGCCTGGATCGCCTCCACCGCGCGTTCGACCATGTGGTCTTCAAGGACCACCTCGATCTTCACCTTCGGCAGGAAATCGACGACGTATTCCGCGCCACGATAGAGTTCCGTGTGGCCCTTCTGACGGCCGAAGCCCTTGGCCTCGGTCACGGTGATACCCTGCAGCCCCACTTCGTGGAGCGCTTCCTTCACCTCGTCGAGCTTGAACGGCTTGATGATCGCTTCGATCTTCTTCATTTCCGGCTCGCCTGAACAGCGGCACCGAACGCGCGGGCCGCGCCTAAGGGGTTAGCAGGGATCGTGCCAAGGAGGGTGTTTTCGGCCCCCTCCCGGCACCCTTGGATTCGACGGGGTTTCGTCGTCCCCCGCCTCACTCTCGACCGCTCGCCGATCATAATTTGACCACTAAGCCCATAAAATAGGCACTCTGTCGCACATTCTATGGGCGTGCCTTCTCCAGCCAGTCGCCGATCCGCCGCACCGCCTCGCGGATATTGTCGGCCGAGTTGGCGTAGGAGAAGCGGATATACCCCTCGCCCTGGTCGCCGAAGCTGGTGCCGGCGATCGTGGCCACGCCCGCCTCGTCCAGCAGACGGTCCTGAAGCTGGCGCGCCGTGAAGCCGGTCCCGGAGATGTTGGGAAAGGCATAGAAGGCGCCGCCCGGCATGACGCAGCGGAAGCCCGGGAGCCGGTTCAGTGCCTCGACGATCACCGTCCGCCGCTCGGCGAAGGCCTTCATCATGGCGTCGACGGAATCCTGCGGGCCGTTCAGCGCCGCGACGCCCGCCCATTGGGTCGCCGCGTTGACGCAGGAATGGACGTTGATCGAAAGCCGCGTCGCCATTTCGGCGAGTGCGCCCGGCCAGACACCCCAGCCCAGCCGCCAGCCGGTCATTGCATAGGTCTTGGACCAGCCGTCGAGCAGGATCAGCCGGTCGCGGATCGATTCATAGGGAAGCAGGCTCGCATGCGGCGCGTTGCCGTAGACCATGCGGGCATAGATTTCGTCCGACATGACCACGACGTCGGGATGCCTCTCCAGACCGGCGACCAGCTTGTCGAGCTCCGACTTCGGCACCACGCCACCGGTCGGGTTGGCGGGGCTGTTGATGATGAGGAGCCGGGTCCGCGGCGTGATCTTGGCCAGCACCTCTTCGGCCGAGAAGGAGAAGCCGTTCGTCTCATAGAGCGGATAGGGCACCGGCGTGGCGCCGGAGAACTTCACCACCGAGGCGTAGATCGGGAAGCCGGGATCGGGATACATGATCTCCGCCCCCGCCTCGCCGAACATCAGCATCGCGAAGGCCATCGTCACCTTGCCCCCGGGCACGCAGACGACCTGCGCCGGATCGATCTTCACGCCGCGGCGCAGTTCCATGTCGGCGGCGACCGCCTCGCGCAGTTCCGGAATGCCGTTCGCGGGGGTATAGCCGTGATGGCCGTCGGCCAGCGCCTTTCGGCCGGCCTCGACGATGTGCGGGGGCGTCGCGAAATCCGGCTGGCCGATGCCGAGGTTGATGATCGACTTGCCCTTGGCCTCAAGCGCCTTGGCGCGCGCCAGCACCTCGAACGCACTTTCGGTGCCCAGCATGGACATGCGCGCGGCGATCTGCATGCGGTTCCTCTCCCGACTTCAGGCCCCTTGGGCCGTCCCTTGGCCGGCATTCGTCCGGCGGGCGGGTTATGCCATGCCCCCGGGGTCTGCGCCAGCGACCGGCGGTGAGGGCGGACAAATCTGGCCGCTCCGGCCACCGCGGCCGCCCCCGCCCCCCCCCCGGGGCCGGATGACGGCGCGGACAGTCTCGGCCAACCGAACACGCCGCACCGCTTCCGAGCCGCGTGACCGTAGGGGACGAAGTCGACGGCAGGACTCAACCCTTTGAATTCGTTGGGATTTACAGAAGGGCACCCGCTCCAGCCGCGGGCCGAACCCCGCCAGTCCGAGCCAATCCGAGCCAATTCCGGCCAGTAGGGAGCCAACCCGGCGCCGGCCCCGGCCGGCCTGAGCCCGTTCGCGCCGCCTGCCTGTTCGCGCCCGGATCCTCCGGCTATCCCATACAGCCCTGTCCGGACAATTCTGGCCGACGCGCCGCCCTCGGATGGAAACGGCAGCCTGTACCGTTTCCCGACACCGGCAATTCCAAGACAGTCCTGTAGGGCACGAGAGTGCCGCTTCATCCGGCCGCGCACCGACTGCTCTTTCCTTGTTTTTCCCTCATATGATTATAGAACAAATTGGGTTCATTGTCACGGAACGACGATCCGAAGCGGATCCCCCTGCCGGGATCGAGGGACGCGCTGGCCCTGGCTGTTCCCGGGGCGTCCGTCAGGGTCTAGGCTTCCGGCCGGAGACAGGGAGGAAGGGCCATGGCCGAGAGCGAAGCCTACAAGAGGGGTCGGGAGATCCGCCGCCGGTTGCTGGGCGACGCGGCCGTCGAGAAGATGGCGCAGAGCGTCTACACCGACCCCTTGATGCAGAAGTTCGGCGACTATGCCAGCGAGGCCGCTTTCGGCCTGCTGTGGAGCCGCCCTGGACTGGACCTCAAGACCCGCGCGCTTATCTGCGTCGTGTCCGACACCGCGCAGGCGCGCTGGCCCGAACTCGCGATCCATCTGCGAATGGCCCGCCGGCAAGGCTGGAGCGAGGACGAACTGGGCGAGGCGCTGCTGCACCTGGCCGGCTATGTCGGCCTGCCCGCGGTGCGCGAGGCCATGCTGATCGCCAGGGAGGTATTCGCCGAGCTGCGCGAGGAGGGATAGCGGGGCCGGATGTACCGGATCAGCGAAGCCGTGAAGCGCGACCCGGCGCGCCGCTGGGCCCTGCCGGACCGGATATTCTTCGCCTGCGGCGCCTGCCACATTCTCGCCTGGACGCTGCTGCGGCGGCGGGCCGGCGAGGGGTTCCGGGCCCTGTGGATCCGTCCGGCTGCGGGTTTCACCGGCAACCACATCGTCGCGGTACGAGGGGCCATCGCCTTCGACTACCATGGCTGGAGCCACTGGCCCGACCTCCTCGGGCATAGCTTCGCCAAGGCGCGGCGATGGTGGCCCGGATGGCGCGCCGAGATCACGCCCCTGCCGATGGATGTCCTGATCTCCGAGGCGGGATCACGAACCTATCCGGGCCTGTGGCTGCGTGAGCCCGGACAATTCCTGCACGATCCGCGCGCAAGGGCGGAAGCCTTCATCGACCGTCACGACCGGCGAGCGCTATGATCCCACGACAAAACACGGCATGGGGCAGCCATGGGGGCAAGTCGTAGTGGCGCCGGACGTCTGGCCGCGCTCATCCTCGCCTGCCTGTTGTGGCCGCCCGGAGAGGCCTGGGCGCAATGCGCCTGCGGCCCCGGCCATATGCCTCCCGATCCCGGCTCGGGCCTCTGCCTGCCGAAATCCATCCCGGGGCTGGAACAGGTCGCCTACCCGGACTCCCAGATCGCCGCTTTCCGCAGCTTCCGCAACACCACCGCAGCGGGTTTTCGCGATCCGGCGAGCGGATTGTTCATGACCCTCTTCCTCTATGACCGCCTGGCGCCGGGGTCCGAGGCGCTGGCGCGTGAATTCCAGACGGCGACGGACGAGATCACGTCCTTCAGCGCGGCGAGAACGCTCAAGACCTCGACCCGCCTGCTCACCCTCGGCGGACAGGAGACCGAAGCGCAGGATCGGCTCTTCCTCCTCACCAACAACAGCACCGACTTCGTCTCGTTCATGTGGCTGGCCCCGGCGGGCGAGCGGTATCTGAAGCTGCGGGTCAGCTACCCGTACCGGCGCGACGACCTGGAGGCGACGCTCACCCACGCCCTCGAACTCGGCAAGCGGGCGGTGGCCGCCATCTGTCTGTCCGGGTGACGGCCCGGTTCGGCGATCAGAGCTGCGAGTGCACGGGCAGGTAGCCGATGACGGCCGCGGCGATGCGGCGGCGCAGGCTCGCCTGTGGCTCGCCGCTCAGGATGCGGCCACCCGCGGCGGCCCGGTCCTGCCAGACGACGCGCGCCCCATCCAGGGCGAGGCGGTAGCTCTTGTCGGCGGCGGTCTCCTCGGCGAAGAGCAGGCCGAGTTCCTCCGCCAGCGCGGGATGTTCGAACCCCACCCCCATCTCGCTGTTCAGCGAGATCGAGCGCGGGTCGATGTTCATCGAGCCGACGAAGCCGAAACGGCCGTCCACGGTGAAGGCCTTGCTGTGCAGGCTGGCTCCGGAGGAACCGAAGAGCGAGATCTTGCTGCGGACGTCATAGGGCTTGAGTTCGTAGAGGGCGACGCCCGCCTCGAGCAGGGCACGGCGGCAGGGGGCGTAGGCGCCGTGCACCGCGGTGACGTCGGTGGCGGCGAGCGAATTGGTCAGCACCGCCACGTCGACCCCGCGCCGGGCCATGGCGACGAGGTCGCGGGTGCCCTCGTCACCGGGGATGAAATAGGGCGAGACGATGCGCAACTGGCGCCGCGCGCCCTGCAGGTGGGATCGCAGCGCCGGCATCAGCCAGCGATCGGCGCCCTGGCCCATCGCCTTTTCCGGCGGATCCGACAGCACCTTCACGGCAGCCGTCCAGTGGGTGCCGCGGCGGCCCTCCATCAGCGCCGTCAGACCGGGTTCGTCCAGCGCACCATCGAGGTGGAAGCCCGGCGCGCCCCGCTCGCGCAGGCGGGCGAAGCGGCGGCGGAGATTGCGCAGGCCATACTTCCGGGGCTTGCCCAGCGCGCCGATCGGGATCACCGCGGCGCTGTTCCAGAACCAGTCGAACACGGCCGCCGCCTCGTCGACGGCAGGACCGTGCAGCAACAGGTCGAGGTCGCGGAAATTCGACAGCCGGCCGGCATCGAAATAGGGATCGCCGATATTGCGCCCGCCCAGGACGGCGAGGCGGCCGTCCGCGATCCAGGCCTTGTTGTGCATGCGCCGGGTCGCGCTGAAGGGGCGCAGCACCATCTCGATCCCCCGGTGCAGCGCGTTCGCGCGCAGCATCGTGGGGTTGAACAGCCGGACCTCGATCCGCGGATGGGCGTCGAGCGCGAGCAGGATCGCATCCATGCCCAGGACGTTGAGATCGTCCAGCAGCAGACGAACGCGCACCCCGCGCTCGGCCGCCGCCATGACCTCGCCGGCCAGCAGGCGGCCGGTCACGTCGTTGCGCCACATGTAGTATTGCAGGTCGAGGCTGCGCCCGGCGAGACGGGCGGTCAGCGCGCGCAGCCCATAGGCGTCGAGACTGTCCGAGACCAGGGTCAGCCCGCTCTCGCCCGGATGCCCGGCGAGGAGCGGCGCCACGATGCGGTCGAGCGGCGTGGCCTCGGGTGCGGGCGGCAGGGCCTGGGCCGGCGCGCCGCGGGCGCGGCGGGCGAACCGGCCATAGACCCAGATCGCGACCGAGGACGCGGCGGCGAACAGGGCGAGGAGGAGGAAAACGGCGAGGATCAGGCGCATGTGACGGCGGGGACCGGGGCCCGGTGCGGCAGTGATACGCGCCCCGCCCGGGCGGAGTTCCCCTTATGCCGCGATTTTCGCGCCCGTGTCATCCTGCTGGGGGCGGGCGGCGGCCATGTCGATCCGCGCCTTCACCGGCAAATGGTCGGAAGCCAGCCGTGCCAGCGGCGTGTCGTGCACCGCAAAGCCGGTGATGATGCCGTGCGGCCGGGCGAGAATGCGATCGAGCGCGAAGACCGGCAGGCGCGAAGGGAAGCTCGGCAGCACTTCGGTGAGCGGCCCGAAGGCGGGCGCGAAGCGGCGCAGCGCCGATCGGCTCCCGATGCGCCATTCGTTCAGATCGCCGACCACCAGCGTCGGACGGTCGGCGCGGGCGCGGACGGCCGCCAGGATCGCTTCCGCCTGCAGTTCGCGGGAGCGGCGGAGCAGGCCCAGATGGGCGGCGACGATGCGCAGGGCGCCGTCCTCCAGATCCAGATCGGCCACCAGCGCCCCCCGCGGCTCCAGTCCCGGTAGACGGATCTGGTGGATGTCGCGGACGGTCCCCTCGCGGTGCAACAGCACGTTGCCGCGCCAGCCGTGTCCGTTGGCGGCTCCCGCAACCGGCACCGGCACCAGTCCGCATTCCCGCTCCAGCCGGGCGAGGTCGAGCAGTCCGGCACGCCTGCCGTAGCGTCCCTCCGCCTCCTGCAGCGCGATGATGTCGGCGCCGATCTCGGCGATGACCCCGGCGACCCGGCCGGGATCGAAGCGGCCGTCGGTGCCGACGCATTTGTGCACGTTCCAGGAGGCGACCAGCAATCCTTCCGCGGCCGCGAGCGCGTCCCGGGAGACCTTCGCATCGGCACCCCGTCCAAGGGCACGCGCCAGCCGGGCGTGAAAGCGCTCCTTGCGCTCATCCCCTCTCCGCGTCGTCCCGTCCTTCGCGACTCTCTTCGGCATGCCTTCCCTTTGCCCGAAAAGACGCCGGAAAGAAACGGCGCCCCCGTCAGAAACCGGAATGGATGCAAATTCGTTGCCGATATCCGCCATCACCCGACCAGCACACGTCCCCAGGCCGGCGGCACCCTAGCGGGTGAGCCTTTACAATTCCCACCGCGACATAGGTCGAAGGGCGGCGGTTCGGGAACACGTCGGCGTGAGGCGGGGCTAGGATTTGCCCTTCGCCCGCCCGATCGCCTCCAGGATCATCCGCTCGGCGTCGGGCGTATCGAGCCACTTGACGATCGTCACCCACTTGCCCTTCTCCAGGTCCTTGTAGTGCTGGAAGAAATGGGCGATCTGGTCGAGCAGCACGCCGGGCAGTTCCGTATAGGACCTGATGCCGGTGTAGAAGGGATGCAGCGCATCGACCGGCACGGCGAGCACCTTCTCGTCCATTCCGGCCTCGTCCTCCATGACCAGGACACCCACCGGCCGGCAGCGGATCACCGCGCCCGGAACCACCGGCACCTGGCCCACCACCAGAACGTCGCAGGGATCGCCGTCGGCCGACAGGGTCTGCGGGATGAAGCCGTAATTCCCGGGATAGAACATCGCCGTATGCAGGAATCGGTCGACGAAGAGCGCGCCCGATTCCTTGTCGAGCTCGTACTTCACCGGAACCCCGCCCAGCGGGATCTCGATCACGGCATGCACGTCATGCGGCGGATTTCGGCCGATCGGGATCTTCGAGACGTCCATCTGGCCCTCCTGGCGGCCGTTCGCGGATCAACTGTCTCCACCCCTCGCGCTGTTCTATACGGTGGTGTTCGGACGATGGCGAGAGCCGGGGGAAGCGATGGATTGTCGCGTCGGCGGCGCCGACCGGGGCTGGGTCGACCAGGCGGTGCGGCGGATCGAGGCGGATGTGAACCGGTCGGCGGACACGCATCTGCTGCGCGTCGAACTGCCGGCCACGCCCGGCATCACCCTCTACCTGAAGGATGAATCGACGCATCCGACCGGCAGCCTGAAGCACCGCCTCGCCCGGTCGCTCTTCCTCTATGGGCTCTGCAACGGCTGGATCGGGCCGCGGACGACGGTGATCGAGGCCTCCTCCGGCTCGACCGCGGTCTCGGAAGCCTATTTCGCCCGCCTGCTCGGGCTCGACTTCATCGCCGTCATCCCCGCCTCCACCTCGCCCCAGAAGGTCGCCGCGATCGAGGCCGAGGGCGGCCGTTGCCGCTTCGTCGACCGCGCCGAGCAGGCCGTGGCGGAGAGCCGGCGCCTCGCCGCCGAGACCGGCGGGCACTTCATGGATCAGTTCACCTATGCCGAACGCGCCACCGACTGGCGCGGCAACAACAACATCGCCGAGTCGATCTTCGCCCAGATGGCGGAGGAGGAGTGCCCGGTGCCGCGCTGGGTGGTCTGCGGCGCCGGGACCGGCGGCACCTCGGCCACCATCGGCCGCTTCGTCCGCTACCGGCATTTCCAGACGCGGATCTGCCTCGCCGATCCGATGGCCTCGGCCTTTCACCGCCGCATGGCCGGAGAAGCGGCGCCGGTGCTGGAAGGGGCGGGTTCGCTGATCGAGGGCATCGGACGGCCGCGCGTCGAACCTTCCTTCGTGCCCGAACTGATCGATCGCTGCATCGCCGTGGAGGATGTCTGTTCGATCGCCGCGGCACGGGTCCTGACCAGGCGGATCGGCCGGCCTTGCGGCGGATCGACCGGCACCAACCTCTGGGCCGCGGCGCAGCTCATCGCCGAGATGGCGGAGGCGCGGGAGCAGGGCTCGCTCGTCACGCTGCTCTGCGACTCCGGCACGCGCTACGCCAACAGCTATTTCGACGCCGCCTGGCTCGCCGCCCAGGGCCTGGACACCGCCCCGCACGAGGCGCGGATGGAAGCCTTCTTCGCCAGCGGGCGGTTCTGACGGAACGCGACCGCGGTTGTCCCGTTGCTCATGGAGCATGCAACGGAGAACGCCATGCCTCAGGGCGACAAATCCGCCTACACCGGCAAGCAGAAGCGCAAGGCCGAGCACATCGAGGAAAGCTACGAGAAGCGCGGGGTGGGCAAGGACGAGGCCGAGCGCCGCGCCTGGGCCACCGTGAACAAGGAGAGCGGCGGCGGCAACAAGTCGGGCTCGGGCCGCGGCAAGGCGGATACGAAGGTATCGGCGAAACGCGGCGGAAAGATCGGCGGCAAGGCGGCGGCTGCGCGGCCGGCCGCCGCCCGCAAGGCTTCGGCGAAGAAGGCGGCCGCCACCCGCAAGCGAAATGCCAGCCACTGACGGAGGAGCCGGCCATGCCCCGCTGCGAGCAATGCGGCAACGACTACGACAAGGCCTTCCAGGTGGTGATGGCGGGCCGGAGCCGGACCTTCGACAGTTTCGAATGCGCGATCGAGGCGGTGGCGCCGCGCTGCGCGCATTGCCGCTGCCGCATCATCGGGCACGGGATGGAGAAGAACGGCGCCATGTTCTGCTGCGCCCACTGCGCCGGGCATGCCGGCGCCCCGGAAATGCGCGACCGCGTTTGACCGCGCATCGGCCGGCACAGAAGATTCTGAGACAAACGAGGAAATGCGGTAAGACCGGGCACTAGCAGCGAGCCCGCCCAGTGACCGCCCCCGATCCCCCGCCCTACCGCCCGAATGCCGCCCAGTTCTGGCCCGAGAGCCGGAAGCGGGCCGCGCACCGCCTGCTCTACCTGGGCATGCTGGTCTTCGGCATGGGGCAGACCATGCTGATGGCGCTGCTTCCGGCCGCGGGGCGGCAGATCGGACTGAACGAGACCGAGATCGGCTCCGTCGTCACCGCCTCCGCCGTCTGCGCCTTCCTCTCGGCGCCGCTCTGGGGCCGGCGCAGCGACAACTGGGGCAGGAAGCGCGTCATCCTCATCGGCCATGGCGCCTATGCGGTGACCACCACCCTCTTCGCCCTGGGCATGGAACTCGGCCTCTCCGGCGCGCTGATGGGCTGGGCCGCCTATTTCGCCCTGGTCATCCCGCGCATCCTGTTCGGCATCTTCGCCATGGCGATCCATCCGGGCTCGGGCGCCTATATCGCCGACAGTTCCACCCCGGCGGAACGCACCAATGCCTCGGCGATGCTGGGGGCGGCGATGAACATCGGCACCATCCTGGGGCCGGCCGTGGGTGCGCTGATCGCGGTCTACGACCTGGTGGCCCCGCTGTTCCTGGCCGCCGCCATATCGGTCGGGGTCACGGTGACGCTCGCCATGCGCCTGCCGGAGACCGAGCGGCTGCCGGCGGCGCAGGTATCGGGACGGCTTTCCGTGCGCGACCCGCGCATCCTGCCCTTCGTCATCCTGGCCTTCACCGTCTTCCTGACGGCGGCCACGACCAACCAGACGGCGGGCTTCTTCATCCAGGACCGGCTGCTGCTGGAAACCCGCGCCGCGGCGCAGATGGTCGGCATCTCGCTCGCCGCCTCCGCCGCCGCCAGCATCCTGGCCCAGATCTTCATCGTCCGGCGCCTGCGGCTGTCGCCGATGATGCTGATCCGGATCGGCATGCCGGTGGCGCTCGCCGCCCAGGTGGTTTTGATCCTGGGCACCAACGCCTATGTCCTGATCGCGGGCTATGCCCTTTTCGGCGGAGCGATGGGCATGATGACGCCGGGGGTCATGAGCGGCGCCTCGCTCGCGGTACGGCCGGAGGAACAGGGCCGTCTCGCCGGCCTCATCGGCGCCATGCCCCCGCTCGGCTTCGCCGTCGGGCCGATGCTGGGGGCCATGCTCTACCAGGCCGTGCCGCTGCTCGTGTTCGGCTTCAACGTGGCGCTGCTCGCCGCCCTTTCGCTCTACGTTTTCCGGCTGCAGCCGCACCGCCCGGCCTGAACCCGCGCCCGCCCCGGTTTCACAGCCGCGGGGCTGTGTTAGCTTTTGGCCGCCATGACCCCGGATTCGGTCCATATCCTTCCCTTCGCGCCCGAGCACTTCGAGGGCTTCCGCGCCTGCATGGACGCGGTGGCGCGCGAGCGGCGCTGGCTCGCCTTCCTCGAGGCGCCACCGGTCGAGGATTCTCGCCGCTATACCGAGATGATGCTGGCGCAGGGCTATCCCTTCCTGCTGGCGACGGACCGTGGGAAGGTGGTCGGCTGGTGCGACATCGGCGGGGCCGGGCGGCCGGTCAGCGCGCATGTGGGCGTGCTCGGCATCGGCCTGCTGCCGGCCTATCGTGATCGGGGACTGGGCCGCCGGCTGATGTCGGCCACGCTGGAGGCCGGCCGCGCCTTCGGTTTCGAGCGTATCGAACTGCGCGTGAATGCCAGGAACGAACGGGGACGGAAACTGTACGAGAATCTGGGCTTCCGGCTGGAAGGCACGGCGCGCAAGGCCTTCAAGGCCGACGGCGCCTATGACGACGTCCACCTGATGGGCCTCATCTTCGAGGAAGGATCATCCCTTGCCTGATCGCGCGATCGAGCTGAACGGTGCGGTCGGCGACAGCGTCAGGACCACCACCTGCTACATGTGCGCCTGCCGCTGCGGCATCAAGGTGCATCTGAAGGACGGCGCCGTCCGCTACATCGAGGGCAACAAGGACCATCCGGTCAACAAGGGCGTGATGTGCGGCAAGGGCGCGGCCGGCATCATGAAGCAGCTCTCCCCCGCCAAGCTCCGCAAGCCGCTGCTTCGGGTCGGCGAGCGCGGCAGGTCCGAGTTCAAGGAGATCGAGTGGGACGAGGCGCTCGCCCTGGCGACCTCCTGGCTTCGCCGCATCCGCGAGACCGATCCCAAGCGCCTCGCCTTCTTCACCGGGCGCGACCAGTCCCAGGCGCTGACCGGCTGGTGGGCGCAGATGTTCGGCACGCCGAACTATGCCGCGCATGGCGGCTTCTGCTCGGTCAACATGGCAGCCGCCGGCCTGTATTCCATCGGCGGGTCGTTCTGGGAATTCGGCGAGCCCGACTTCGACCGTGCCCGGCTGTTCGTGATGTTCGGCGTGGCGGAGGACCATTCCTCCAATCCGATCAAGATCGGCATCGGCAAGCTGAAGGGCCGCGGCGCCAAGTTCATCTCGGTCAATCCGGTACGCACCGGCTATTCGGCAGTGGCGGACGAATGGATCGGCATCCGTCCCGGGACCGACGGGCTGCTCGTGCTCTCGCTGGTGCGCGAACTCCTGCTCGCCGACCGGATCGATACCGAGTTCCTGGTCCGCAGCACCAACGCGCATTGGCTGGTGGTGCAGAACCCCGGCGGAGCGGATGACGGGCTTATCGCACGCAACGCGGAGGGCAAGCCGCTCTGCTGGGACCGCGGCGGCGACGCGGCCGCCGATGCCACGGCGGGCGACATCTCGCCCGTGCTGATCGGCGCGCGCACGCTCGCCGACGGCCGTCGCGCCGTGCCGGTGTTCGAGCTCATGGCGCGGAAATACATGGACGGGACCTACGCGCCGGAAGCGGTGGCACCCGTCTGTGGCGTATCGGCCGAGGCGATCCGCAGCCTCGCCGCCGAACTCGCCCGCGTCGCCTTCGACGAGGCGATCGAGCTCGACCTGCCCTGGACCGACGCCTTCGGCCGCCGGCACGGGAAGACGATCGGCCGCCCGGTCGCCTTCCATGCCATGCGCGGGATCTCGGCCCATTCCAACGGGTTCCAGACCTGCCGCGCGCTGCACCTCCTGCAGATGCTGCTCGGCGCCGTCGACTGTCCCGGCGCCTTCCGCTTCAAGCCGCCCTTCCCCAAACCCTTCCCGCCCGGCCCGCCGCCGGCGGCACCGGTGGCGCCGGGGGAAACGCTGAAGGGACCGCCCCTCGGCTTCCCCGCCGGCCCGGAGCACCTCCTGGTCGACGAGGCGGGCGAACCCTTGCGGATCGACGGCGCCTATTCCTGGGCCGCGCCGATCGCGGCGCACGGCGCCATGCACATGGTGATCAGGAACGCCCATGACGGCGTGCCCTATTCCATCGACACGCTGATGATGTTCATGGCCAACATGAGCTGGAACTCGGCCATGAACACCGAGGAGACGGTGGATATGCTGACCGCGAAGGACGCGGACGGAGAATACCGCATCCCGCGCATCATCTATTCGGACGCCTTCTTCTCCGAGATGGTCGCCTATGCCGACCTGGTGCTGCCCGATACCACCTATCTGGAGCGGCACGACTGCATCTCGCTGCTGGACCGCCCCATATCGGATGCGGAAGGCGCGGCGGATTCGATCCGCCAGCCGATCCTGAAGCCCGACCGCGACGTGCGCCCCTTCCAGGACGTACTGCTCGATCTCGGCGCCCGCCTCGGCCTGCCGGGGATGACCGCGCCGGACGGTTCCCCGCTCTATCCCGGCGGTCTGCCCGACTACATGGTCCGGCACGAGAGGCGCCCGGGGGTCGGCATGCTGGGTGGCTTCCGCGGAGCGGACGGCAGCCTCGCCGGCAAGGGTGCGCCGAATCCGAACCAGCTGCAGGCCTATGTCGACAACGGCTGCTTCTGGCGGGGTGAGATTCCCGAAGCGGGCCTGTTCCACAAGCACGTCAACAAGGCGTATCTCGACTGGGCCGTCGCCATGGGCTTCCTGGAGAAGCCCGACCCGATCGTCATGCAGCTCTATGTCGAACCGCTGCGGAAGTTCCAGCTCGCCGCCGAAGGCCATGGCCCGAGGCAACCGCCGGACCGCTTCCGCGCCCGCATCAAGGCCTATCTCGATCCGCTGCCCATCTGGTACGCCCCCTTCGAGGGAACGCAGGTCGACGAAGCCGCCTATCCGCTGCACGCGCTGACCCAGCGGCCGATGATCATGTATCACGCCTGGGACTCCCAGAACGCCTGGCAGCGCCAGATCCTGTCGCACAACAAGCTTTATCTGCCGCGCGCGCTGGCAACCTCGCTCGACATCCGCGACGGCGACAAGGTCTGGGTGATCGGGACCCGTGGCCGTGTGCAGGCGGAAGCCCGGCCCATGGAAGGCGTCAACGAGGCCACCGTCTGGACCTGGAACGCCGTCGGCAAGCGCGCCGGCGCCTGGGCCTTGAGCCCCGATGCTCCGGAAGCGACGCGCGGCTTCCTCCTGAACCCGCTGATCGGCGAGCACCTGCCCGACGGCGAGACGATGAACGCCGATCCGGTGACGGGACAGGCCGCCTGGTACGACCTGCGCGTCCGGATCGAGAAGGCGCTGCAGGACGAGGTCGCGCTGAAGCCTTCGACCCTCGGCCTGCCGCCCGGCCTGACCCGAGGTGCTGCATGACCGACCTGCCGGTATCGACGGGCAAGCGCCTCGGCCTCGTCATCGACCTCGACACCTGTGTCGGCTGCCATGCCTGCGCGGTGAACTGCAAGCAGTGGAACACCGGCGGGTCGGCCGGGCCGCTGCCCGACCATGACAAGTACGGCGCGGAGCCCTCGGGTGTCTGGTTCAACCGCATCCATTCCTATGAGGCGGGCGAAGGGGCGGCCGGCCGTACCGTGCATTTTCCGAAGTCCTGCCTGCACTGCGCCACGCCCGACTGCGTCACCGTCTGCCCGACGGGGGCCTCCTACAAGCGCGAGGCCGACGGGATCGTGCTCGTCGACATGGACAAGTGCATCGGCTGCAAGCTCTGTTCCTGGGCCTGTCCCTATGGTGCGCGCGAGTTCGACGCGGATGCCGGGGTGATGAAGAAATGCACGCTCTGCGTCGACCGCATCTACAACCAGGATCTGGCGGAAGCCGAGCGCGTGCCGGCCTGCGTCTCCACCTGCCCGGCCGGTGCGCGGCATTTCGGCGATCTGGGCGACCCCGGCTCGGACGTGTCGAAGCTGGTCGCCGGGCGCGGCGGCTTCGACCTGATGCCGGAGATGGGCTACCAGCCGACCAACAAGTACCTGCCGCCGCGCCGCGCCACCAGCGCCCCCTCGACCCACGCGATGGCCAAGGCGCCGGAAGGCGAAATCGAGGGCCGCATCCTGAAGTGGCTGGACAAGGTGCTGTCGCGGTAAGGCGGCCGTTTTGCTAGAGTTGCCCGAGAGCGATTGGGAAAAGCGCGATGATCAATCTTCCCAAGGAAACCGAGGAACTGGCGCGGCGGATGGCGGAATTGCGCGGCACCAGCCTTGAGGAGGCGGTGAGCGCAGCCATCGAGGCCAGTGCCCGTGCGGCCGGGATCGACACTTCGGATGCGCCGCGGCAACGCCCGGACTTCGAGGCGATGATGGCGATCGCCTCCCGATGCGCAGCGCGGCCGGTTCTGGACCCGCGTAGCGCCGATGAGATCATCGGGTACGACGAATTCGGCCTGCCTCGTTGATCGTCATCGACACTTCGGCACTGATCGCAATTCTCAGCGGGGAGCCGGAATGTGTCGAGTTGCTGCAGAGAATCCAGGCAGCGGATCGATGCTTGGTGAGTGCCATCAACCTCCTCGAAACGCGCATGGTGCTCCGCGCCAGAACGGGCCGAACGCGCTCGAAGACCTCAGCCGATTGCTCGCTCAAATGAGGGCCGAGGTCGTCGCCGTCGACGATGCGCTGGCGGAAGCCGCTTTCCGAGCCTTCGAAACCTACGGCAAGGGCATCCACAGTAAGGCACGCCTCAACATCTGTGACTGCGTCGCCTATGCCCTGGCGAAGCAGCTTGATGCCGCCCTCTTGTTCAAGGGCGACGACTTCCCGCACACCGACGTCAAGTTGCCAGCGTAAACCTGCGCTGAGGGCTTTGCCGCCATCCACCCTCTGGATATATGATATATTCTTGCCGATCCAGCCGTTGCGAAGGGTGCCGTCGTGAGCACGTCCGATAACGAGAAAAATCCCTCAGGCCCGAAGCCGGAGAAGCCCTTCGGCCGGCGCGATCCGGACGATCCGCGCACAGCCAAAGCCTTCAACATGGGCCGCCCCAGCATCGCGCCGATGTATGCCGACAGCGGCTGGATGGACCGGCTCTGGTACGACGCGGCCCGCGAGGACCCGGACTGGCCGGAAGTGCACACCTATACCGACGACATGACCTATGCGCCGGGCGAGACGGTAATCTTCCGCACCAGCACTTATGCGAAAGAGTGGTCGATCGAGATCCTGCGCGACGGGGCGAAACCCGAGCGCGTCTACAGACAGGAAGGCCTCGCCGGAGCGTTCCACGCCGCGCCGAAGGACTGTTACAAGAACGGCTGCGGCTGGCCGGAGAGCCATCGCTGGCGCATCCCTTCGGACACGCGATCGGGCTTCTTCAAGGTGATCTCCACCTGCCTGCGGCCCGACGGCTCGCGCTATGTGCAGTTCCACTTCTTCGTCGTGCGGCCGACACCCGCCACGCAGTCGGCGAAGCTCCTCATGCTGCTGCCGACCGCGACCTGGGCTGCCTACAACGACTGGGGCGGGTCGAACGCCTATTACGGCATCGACGGCGAGACCGGCGACCAGTTCTCGCCCGCGTTGAGCCTGCAGCGCCCCTGGAGCCGCGGCATGGTCTGGCTGCCCGAAGGGGCCCCGCGCATCTGCAACGAATGGACCCCGGACCCGCTCACCGCGCCGCGCTACACGATGAAGGACTGGGCCTGGAGCCACGGCTTCACCTTCTTCTACGCCGCCGCCGGCTGGGCCCAGTACGACCGGCATTTCGCAGTCTGGGCCGAGAACGAAGGCATCGTCTTCGACATGATCACCCAGACCGACCTGCACTACCGGCCGGAGATCCTGGAACGCTACAAGTCCGCGGTGATCGTGGGGCATGACGAGTACTGGACCCGCGAGATGCGCGAGCACATGGAGGCCTTCGTGCAGAAGGGCGGCAAGCTCGCCCGCTTCGCCGGCAATTTCCTCTGGCAGATCCGCCTGGAAGACGACGGCCGCCGCCAGATCGCCTACAAGAGCCGGGCGCCGGCCGAGGATCCGGTGCGGGGCACAGACGAGGCCCATCTCCTGACCGACATGTGGGATTCGAAGGGCGTGAACTGGCCCTCGGCCACCACCGTCGGGGTCAGTGGGCTGCAGGGCATCTATGCTTCCTGGGGCGGCTTCGCGCCGCGCAATTCAAAGGGCTTCACCGTCTATCGCGCCGACCACTGGGTCTTCGAGGGCACCAACCTCTGCTACTCCGACATCTTCGGCCACGAGGCGCAGATCTTCGCCTATGAGGTCGATGGCCTGGACTACACCTTCCGCCGCGGCCTGCCCTACCCGACCGGCGACGACGGTTCGCCGACCGACATCAAGATCCTCGCCATGTCGCTCGCCGTGAACGGCGAAGGCATGTTCGGCGAGGAGGGCGTGCGCTACTACATGGGCGACAACCCGGCCCGCGGCCTCGCCCGGCGCCAGCTCGGCAACGAGAACCCGGAGTCGATCGAACACCACATGTACGGCTCCGGCATGCTGGTGCATATGGAGCGTGGGCTAGGCGAGGTGGTCACCGCCGGCACCTGCGAGTGGATCATGGGCCTGAAGCGGAACGACTTCTTCACCACGAAGATCACCAGGAACGTTCTGGAGCGCTTCACCGCCTGACCGGCATCAGGGCCGGCTCAGCCGGATGTCGACCTCACGGTCGACATAGCGCCACTCCGCGCTGGCCCTGAGGCGGCGGACGAGGTCTTCGAAGGCATCCGCCTGCTCGGGCGCGTATTCGAACCAGGTGAGAAAGTCGAACGCCTCGCCCAGGTCGCGTCCATGGTGCAGGCGCCGCGCCACGGCGGGAAGGTATTCGAGCCCGATGGCGGTGTGGCGCGACTGTTCCTCCAGGATGGCGCGCCGCTCGTCCTGGGCCAGGGCCCACCAGGCTTCGGACTTGCGGATCGGGATGAGGGCGGCCCGGGTCGAGGCGGGCCGGCCCAATCCCTCCTGCCGGACGGCGAGGGCGCTCACCTCGGCCCGGGTGGCGTAGCGGGTGTTGCTGGTGACGCCCCGAAGGACCCAGGTCGCCCCGGGGGGCGGGAGCGAGCCCTCAAACACGGCAAGCCGCTCGGCGGCCGGCAGGCTCTCTCCCACCACGGGAGCGATACTGTCGATGCACCAGGGGCCGGAACCGCCGGCAGCGAAGGAGACGGGAAGAGGCGCAGGCATGCGCCCATCCATGCAAACTTCGCGCCCAGCCGCCACACGCCCCTCAGGCGGCGAGCTTCAGAAGATGCGCATCGTGATGGCGCAGGAACGCCCGCAGCCGCTCCGGATAGTCGACCGCCACCGCCGTCTGCACGCTGGGGCGGTCGCCGAGCGCACGGCGCCAGGCCGAGAGCTTCGGCCGGCCGGCGAAGAGGCCCGTATCGGCGATCGCATCGAAGACGTCGAAGTAGCGGAAGACCGGCGCGAAGACGGCATCGACCAGGCTGAACAGCTCGCCGCCGAAGTAGGGCCCCTCGCCCAGCACCTCTTCCAGCCGGTCGAACTTCGCCGCGATGGCGGCGCGCTTCGCCTGGAAGGGTGCCGGCGCCGAAGCCGTTTCCAGGCCCCAGAGGTCGGCGAGGACGGCCGAGCCGAACTCCATCCAGGCGCGATGCCGCGCCCGGGCGAGCGGGTCGGCCGGGTGCAGCTTCGGCCCGGCTTGCGTCTCCTCGATCCATTCGCAGATCGGCGCGCTTTCGAACAGCGTCACTTCCTCGCCCGCTTCCGGCGCGACGCGAAGCAGCGGCACCTTGCCGAGCGGGGAAAGCGCGACGAACCAGGCGGGCTTCGCCGCCAGATCGACATGGACGCGCTCGAACGGCACGCCCTTCTCCCCGAGTGCGATGGCTGCCCGCTGCACATAGGGGCAGAGATGGTGGCTGACGAGGGTGAGCATGGCGGCGCCTCCCGTGGTGTGGTGAAACGGAAATAGGCACCCAAGCAGAGAAAGCCGACTTGTCTTTTTCGCAGTCGTGCTTGCAGCTCTGCAAGCCGCTAGAATACGGGCATGGACGACTGGAACGACCTGAAGCTGATCCTCGCCGTCGCCCGCGCCGGCAGCCTCACCGGCGGGGCGAAGAGCCTCGGCGTCAATCATTCCACCGCCTTCCGGCGCCTGAATGCGCTCGAACAGAAGATCGGCGTCCGCCTGTTCGAACGCCTGCAGGGCGGCACCTATGCCCCGACCGCCGCCGGCGAGCAGGCCGCGACTGCGGCCGAGCGGGTAGAGGGCGAAGCCGCCGCACTCGACCGCGACATCGCCGGGCGCGACCACCGGCTCACCGGGCGCCTCCGCGTCACGTCTTCGGAGACCCTGGCCTACCGGCTGCTGACGGCCGAGCTGGCGCGATTCCGCGGCAACCATCCGGGCATCGTGGTGGAACTCGTCATCGACAATCGCGTCCTCAGCCTGTCGCGGCGCGAGGCCGACATCGCGCTCCGCGTCGCCCGGCCGAAGGAAACCGACCTCTGGGGCCGGCAGCTCGCCGATATCGCCTGGACCATATACGGCCGGCCCGAGGTGATCGCCGGCCGGCGGAAGCTCGCCGATCTCGCCGCCGGCCCCTTCATCGGCTGGGGCGAGGAGGCGCGCGGCATCGCCGCCGCCGACTGGCTGACGGAGACGATCGACCCCGCCGCGCTGGTCTATCGCAGCAGCAGCGTCGTCAACCAGTTCTCCGCCGCCCGTGCCGGCATCGGCCTGGCGCTGCTGCCCTGCTATCTCGGCGATGGCGAGCCGGCCCTCTCCCGCGCGCTGTCACGGCCGATCCCGGAACTGACGCGCGAACTCTGGATCGTCACCCATGCCGACCTCCGCGGCACCGCCAGGGTTCGGGCCTTCTTCGATGTCGTGGGCCAAGGGCTGGCGGCCCGCCAGAAGCTGTTCGCGGGGCGCAGTTGAATCCCTCCCCCGCGCGGGAGCGTGGGGGAGGTTAGGAGGGGGCTTGAGCGCGACGTCAACGGGAGGGCGGTGCGTCAAACCCCCTCCCCAACCCTCCCCCATCTGGCGACGGGGGAGGGAGCAATAATCACTGCCGCGCCATCTCCGCCTTGCCCGCGCTCGTCCCATCCAGCGCCTGGTCGTCGTCCATCACCACCGTCACCTTGCGCAGCGTGCCGGTGAAGACGAAGGGGGACTGGTAGTCGGCCACCGGACTGCCGCGGTCGAGGCCGATGTCGAGGCCGGACCAGGAGATGAAGGCGTTGAAGCCGTGCTCGCTCTCCACCCCGCCGCAAGGCTCGCCGTCGATCAGCAGCGTGCCGATCCGTTTCCCCTTCACGTGACGCATGCGGAAGCCGAGGATGTGGTCGCCCGCCGGCACCGGGCGGTCGGACCGTGCGGTGATGTGAAGGCCGCCGATGTTCATGTCATGCACCAGCCGGCCATCCCGCACGAACAGGCTGTAGCCGGAGGTGGCGTCGCCATGCGACAGCAGCACCCCCTCGGTCTGCGGCCCGTCGATCGTGACGTCGGCCTCGATCGTGTAGCTGCGGCTCCGAACGTCCGGCGCCACGTCGGTCGGCACATGGCCCATGCCGGCATGGAAGACGAAGCGCTTCCTGTGCCCATGCGCCCGCGTGGCGTTCTCGGCGAAGCGCGGGCCGAAACGGTCGTCCAGGGGAAGAACCTGGTTCGCCTCCGCCTGCTTCCACCACTCCTCGATCATCGCCTTCAGGCGATCGGGTTCGGCGGCGGCGAGGTCGTTGGTTTCGGCGAAATCGCGGTCGAGGTGGAAGAGCTCCCACCGGTCGTTCTCGAAAGGCTGGTTCGGCGGATGGAAGGCAACGAGCTTCCAGCCGTCGGCCCAGAGGCCACGATGGCCGAACATCTCGAAGTATTGCGCCCGCTTCCGGGCCGGCGCCTTCGCGTCGGTCAGCGAAGGCGCGAAGCTTTCGCCGGTGATCGGCATCTGCGGCACCCCGGCGATGCTGTCGGGCGCCTCAAGTCCCAAAAGGTCGAGCACGGTCGGCAGCAGGTCGGAGGCATGGGCGAACTGGTGGCGCAGTTCGCCCCGTGCCGGCAGTCGCTTCGGCCAGGAAATCACCAGCGGGTCGCGAATGCCGCCGCCATGCGTGTTCTGCTTGTAGCGGCGCAGCGGCGTGTTCGCCGCCATGGCCCAGCCGAGCGGGAAGTTCGAATGCGTGTCGGGTCCGCCGATATCGTCGATGCGGCGGATCTTCTCCTCCATGGGTTCCGGCTTCAGGTTGTAGGGGCCCATGGCATTGATCATGCCGTTCGGCCCGCCCTCCTGGGAGGCGCCGTTGTCGGACAGCACCAGGATCAGCGTGTCCTCGGCGATGCCCGCCGTCTCCAGGAAGCCGACCAGGCGGCCCAAGTGCTGGTCGGCATGGTCCAGCATCGCCGCATAGGCGCCCTGCAACCGGGCGAAGAGGCGGCGTTCGTCGGGACCGTGCTCCTCCCAGGCCTTCACGAAGTCGTTCCGCGGCGGCAGCGTCGTTTCCCGCGGAACGATGCCGAGCTCCTTCTGCCGGGCGAGGCGCCGCTCGCGCTCGGCATCCCAGCCGCCCGCGAACACCCGGTCGTATTTCAGGATCAGGTGGCGCGGTGCCTGGTGCGGCGCATGGCAGGCGCCGAGCGCCACCCAGGTGAGCCAGGGCAGGTCCGGCCGGTCGGCCTGGTGATCGGCGATGAAACGGATGGCCTGGTCGACCAGGTCCTCGGTCAGATGATAGCCGTCCTCGAAACTGCCCGGCGGATCGACCGCCGTCTGGTCGCGCACCAGTTCGGGGGCGTACTGGTCGGTCTCCGCATCCATGAAGCCGTAGAAGCGATCGAAGCCGCGGCCCAGGGGCCAGCCATCGAAGGGGCCGGTGGCGCCGGTCTCGGTCAAGGGCGTCACATGCCACTTGCCCAGCATATAGTTTCGATAGCCGTGGGGGCGCAGGATCTCGGCGATGGTGCCGGCCTCGCGCGCGATCTTGCCGCGATAGCCGGGGAAGCCCGAATCGAAGTTGGCGAGACAGCCCATGCCGACGGCGTGATGATTGCGCCCGGTCAGCAGCGCCGACCGCGTGGTCGAGCACATGGCCGTGGTGTGGAAGCCGGTATAGCGCAGGCCCCGCGCGGCGATCCTATCGATGGTGGGCGTCGCGATGGGCGATCCGTAGCAGCCGAAATCGGAAAAGCCGACATCGTCGAACAGCACGACCAGGATGTTGGGAGCACCCCTGGGCGGCTTTTCCGCCTCCGGCCAGAAGCCCTGGCTGTCGCGATAGGTCTTGCCGATCCTGCCGGCAAACGTCTTGTCGCTCATGCATCCCCCCTGTGGTTGGGGTGGAGACTACCCCGGCCGGGCGGCGTCGGCGAGCAGGCGGACGCCCAGGAACCCGAGCGCGGTGCCGGCGAGGCGGTCGATCCAGGTCTTGGAGCGGATATAGATGGCCTTCGGCCGGGAAGCGGCGAAGGCGGTGGCCACGATCAGGTACCAGACGAACTCGACCAGGAATATCCCGGGCAGCAGCACGGCCCAGGTCCAGCCGGGAAGGCTTTCAGGCAGGAAGGCGGCGAAGATACCGCCATAGACGACGGCGGCCTTCGGATTGGAGAGCTGCGTAACGGCGGAAAGCAGGAAGGACCGCCAGGCGCCGTGCGGCGAGCCCTCGCCATCCTTCGGCAGCGACAGCGGTTCGGGCGCGCCCTGCCACAGACGCCAGGCGAGGTAGAGGAGATAGGCCCCGCCGGCGAGCTTGAAGGCGAGATAGGCCCAGGCCGTGTGCATCAGCACCACATGCAGGCCGAAGGCGGCGAGACAGCCGAAGAAGAGGCCGCCGATGCCCATGCCGAGCGCTGCGGCCATGCCGTCGGCGCGGGTGCCGGTGACACTGAGGCGGGCGACGACGACGAAGCTCGGCCCCGGGCTCATCGCGCCGAGGCAGAGGGTGCCGAGAATGCCGAGAATGGCGAGCCAGGGTTCCATGGCGGGTGACTATACCGGCGTCGCCGGAGCCCGCGACACCGCGATCAGGCCGGCGAGGCCAACGGCCGCGATTACCAGGCCGCATCCGACCACGGTGGCGACGGCGCCGACGCCGGCGAAGGCGAAGGGGCCGATCGAGGTGCCCAGCATCATCGATCCGGCGATCAGCGAGATGCGCAAGCGCAGGATGCCGGACAAGTCGATGCCGGTGAGACGGGTCTGGAAGTATGTCTGCATCGGCAGGAAGAAGATCGGCCCGCCGGTGCCGGCGACGAAGGCGACCAGCATGGCGGTATAGAGAGCGACGCCGGCAGGCAGCAGCGTGAAGGCGAGCGGTATGCCGGCGAGGCCGAGGCCCATGATGACGTAGCCCAGCATCATGGCGAGCCAGCGCCGGCGGAACCGCGTCGCCGAGACGACGAGGTTGGAGCAGAGGTCGCCCGCGCCATAGGCGCCGAGCAGGAAGCCGGCGGCGGCGAGGCCGAGATCGCCGTGCGGATGCTCCGCCACCAGCATGGAGAGACCGAGCGTCAGTCCAAGCGCCCATGCGGCGAGTGTGACCGAGTTGCCGATCAGGAGCCAGCGCACGGCCCGTTCACGCCGGGCCACGGTGAAGCCGTGCAGCATGCGCGCGAGGACGGAAGTCGGCCCGCCGGTGTCGCGCGGCCGGTCGAGGGCACTGCCGAGGCGCCAGAGGGCCGCGGCCGATACCAGGAAGGTCAACGCATCGAAGGTGAGCAGATGCACCGTCGGCACGAGCGTCGCCGCGAGACCGGCGATGAAAGGCCCGCCGAGCCGGGACAGCCGCACGGTCGCATCGACCAGGCCGTTGGTCGCCTGGATACGGTCGGGCGTGCGGGCCAGATGCGGCAGGCAGGCATAGAAGAGCGGCGTGAACACCGCATGCAGCGCCGACAGCACCATCACCGAGGCGACCAGTGCGAAGAGGCTCAGGCCCACCGTCATGAAGAGCAGGACGGGCACGAAGATGACGACGGCGCGGGCGAGGTCGAGGGCGATCATGGTGGCCCGGACCGGCAGACGGTCGATGAAGGCTCCGGCGGCGATGCCGGTCACCAGGACCACGGCATAGTTCGCCGCCGGCACGAAGCCGGCGCCCGCACCCGCCACCTCGATGGCGAGCCAGATGATGGCGATCGCCTGGACCTGGTCGCCGAGTGCCGAGAAGACGAGGCCGGTCCACAGCGTGCGCAGCGGCCGGTCGCGGAACAGGTCGATGAAGGGATGGCGCGGCATGGGGCGCGCAGCATACCGGCCGCTGCGCTACACTCCTCCTGATTCGGGGAGGAGAGAATGACCGAGCGCTATCGCCTGATCGGGGCCAACGGGTCGCCCTATTCGATGAAGCTGCGCGCCATCCTGCGCCACCGCCGCATTCCCCACGACTGGGTGCTGCGCACCCCGGCCGTGCGCGAGGAGCTGAAGGATCTGAAGGTGCAGCTCGTCCCCGTCCTGCGCCTGCCCGATACCGGCGCCCATGTGGTCGATTCGACGCCGATCGCCTTCGACCTCGAGCGGCGCCACCCGGGGCAGCGATCGATCCTGCCCGACGACCCGGGCCAGGCCTTCCTCGCCCATCTGATCGAGGACATGGCGGACGAGTGGCTGACCAAGGCGATGTTCCTCTATCGCTGGGAACTGCCGGAAGACCAGGACTACTGCAGCCGCTGGATCATCGCAGATTCCCGGCCCGGCCTGCGCGGCGCCGAGTTCGACGCGGCAGCGAGGACCATCCGCGACCGCCAGGTCGGGCGCATGGCACTGGTCGGCTGCTCGCCACAGAACGCCCCGGTGATCAAGGAGAGCCTGCGGCGCATCCTCGCCATCCTGGAAGCGCATGTGGGTCAGGATCGGCATCTGTTCGGCAGCCGGCCCTCGCTCGCCGATTTCGGCCTGTTCGGACAGTTGAAGACGCTCGACACCGATCCGACCCCCGGCCGGCTGATCCGGCAGACGGCGCCGATGGTGGAACACTGGCTGCGTCAGCTCGACGACACTTCCGGTGCGGAAGGAGCATGGTCCGATCCCGCCGCGCCGCTGCCGGAAGCGGTCACGGCGCTGCTGCGCCACATCGGCGAGGTCTACCTGCCCTTCCTCATCGCCAATGCACGGGCCGTGGCGGCGAAGGCGCCGTCCTTCGGCCTAGAGCTGCTGGGCCACCGCTACGAGCAGGCACCTTTCCCCTACCAGGCGAAGTGCCTCGCCTGGCTCCGTGAGGGCTATGCCGCGCTGACGGGGGAGCCGAAGCGGCGCACCCGCGAGGTGCTGGCCGCCACCGGCTGCCTCGCCGCGCTCGAAAACGCGGGCTAAGCTTCGCGCAAAGAGGAACGCCGCGGGGGATCGCGCCTATGTCAGAGTTCGACTACATCATCGTCGGCGCCGGTTCGGCCGGCTGCACGCTGGCAGCGCGGCTGAGCGAGGATCCGGCCGTCACCGTGCTGCTCCTGGAAGCGGGCGGCAAGGACAGCAATCCCTGGATCCACGTCCCCGTCGGCTATGTGAAGACGATCGACATGCCGGGCCTCAACTGGCGCTTCGAGACCGAGCCCGAGGCCTATACCCACGACCGCCCGATTCCCATTCCGCGCGGCAAGGTGCTGGGCGGGTCTAGTTCCATCAACGGCATGGTCTATGTCCGCGGCCAGTCCCGCGACTATGACGGCTGGGCCCAGATGGGCAATCGCGGCTGGTCCTGGGACGACGTGCTGCCCTATTTCCGGAAATCCGAGAATTGGGAGGGCGCGCCCGCCGACTGGCGGGGAAGGGGCGGCCCCCTCAACGTACGCGACGCCTATGAGAGGGCCGAACTGCTCGACCGCATCATCGACGCGGCCGAGCAGCGCGGCTATCCGAAGAATCCCGACTACAATTCCGGCAACCAGGAAGGCTTCGGCTATTTCCAGGTGACGATGAAGAACGGCCGCCGCTGGTCGACCAAGAAGGCTTTCCTGGAACCGGCGATGAGCCGTCCCAACCTGACGCTCGAGATCGAGGCGCACACGACCGGGCTGCTGCTCGAGGGCAAGCGCGCCGTCGGCGTCGCCTGGAAGCAGGGCGGCCAGCAGAGGGAGGCGCGCGCCCGCCGCGAGGTGATCCTCTGCGCCGGCGCGGTGCAGTCGCCCCAGATCCTGGAACTCTCCGGCATCGGCCGGCCCGAGGTGCTTCAGGCACAAGGCATCGGCGTGCGCCATGCGCTGCCGGGCGTCGGTGAGAACTACCAGGACCACTACATCGTCCGCATGACCTGGTGGGTGAAGCAGAAGATCACGCTGAACGACCAGACCCGCGGCCTCAACATGGCGAAGGAGGTGCTGAACTACGCACTGCGCCGCCGCGGCCTGCTCACCTTCGCCGCCGGTGTCGTCTGCGGCTACGTCCGGACCCGGCCCGAACTGGAAACCCCCGACATCCAGTACACCATCGTGCACGGCAGTTTCCGCGACCCGAAGAAGCGCATCCTGGACAACCGCCCCGGCATGACCATGGGCCCCTGCCAGCTTCGCCCGGACAGCCGAGGCAGCATCCATCTGAAATCGCCCGACCCGCTGGCCCCGCCGGCGATCCGCCCGAATTTCCTGAGCCAGGAGAACGACCGCCGCACCCTGGTCGACGGCATGAAGATCGCCCGCGAGATCGCCTCGGCCCCGGCGCTCGTGCCCTATATCGACGCCGAGAACGACCCGGGAGCGCAGCTCACCCGCGACGACGAACTGCTCGACTTCGCCCGCAGGAACGGCGTCACCGTCTATCACCCGGTCGGCACCTGCAAGATGGGCTCCGACCCGATGGCGGTGGTGGACGATCGCCTGCGCGTGCGGGGGATGGAGGGCCTGCGGGTGGTCGACGCCTCGATCATGCCGACGCTGGTTTCCGGCAACACCAATGCGCCGGTGATCATGATCGCCGAGAAGGCGGCTCAGATGATCCGCGAGGCGGCGAAGGGGACGGAAGCGAAGGCGGCCTGAGATCCGGGCCCGGCGATCGTCATTCCGCCCGGATCACCTGGAACATGCCCGTCGCACGCAGCACCGGCTTGCCGTTGGCCAGAATCCGGCCGGTGGAGATGGCGGTGTTGCGCCCCACGCGGTCGACCTCGCCCACCGCTTCGAGCCAGTCGCCGGCCTTCGCGGCCGAGAGATAGGCGAGCGTGAGGCCGCTGGTCACGAGATTGAGCCTCGCGGTATGCGTCATCGCGCAGAGCCGGCCCAGATAGACATCCGCCAGCATGGCGAGAACGGCACCGTGGCACAGGCCCTTGGCATTGCTGTGCCGCTGGTCGGCGCGCAGGCCGATGCGGTAGGCCGGTCCCTCCCCCGCCTCATAGAGGGGACCGAGCAGATCGAGCAGGTTGCTGGACCGGCGGGACGGGGCGAAGCCAGCCGGAACCTCTGGAGCGGACGCGACACTCGTCATCGGCGCGGACCTTTTACTATATAGACCAGTCGTTATAATCCTGGCGCCCGGCCGGCGCCCTGTCCAGTCCGGCGGTCGGAGGAGAGCGGAGCATGGCGCAAGGGGTGCGCGAGAGGATCGTCGACAAGACGATGCGGCTGTTCTCCCGCCGCGGCTATGCCGCGGTGGGGCTGAACGAGATCGTGGAGAAGGCCAAGGCGCCGAAGGGCTCGCTCTACCACTACTTCCCCGGCGGCAAGGAAGAACTGGCGGTGGCCGCGATGGAGCACGGCGCCGGCATTTTCCTCGCCACCCTCGCCGAGACGCTGAAGAGCCAGGGCGGCACCGCGAAGGCCATCCGTCACTTCGCGGGACGCCTGGCGGGCTGGATGGAGGAAAGCCGCTTCCGTGACGGCAGCCCGCTCACCGCCGTCACGGTCGAGATGTCGGGCGAGGCGGAGACCGTCCGCCGCGCCTGCGCCGCCGGCTATGCCGCCTGGGAGGCGGCCTTCGCCCGTGCCCTCGTCGCCGAGGGGCTGGAGGGCGCCCGCGCCGACGCGCTGGCGACCTGGATCGTCGCCTCCATGGACGGGGCGACCGTGCTGGCGCGCGCCCGGGCCGATGGGCGGCCGATCCGGGTCGTACTGGACCAGGTGGCGGGGGCGGTCGAAGCGGCCTTGAAAACGCCCTCCTCCCGCGCCAGATAGGCAGCGCCGGGACGACCCGGCGCTTTCCCGACATCGAAGGGTGGGGACGACCCTGCCGGCATCCGAAGGGGAGGCCGTCATGGCCTGGATCATCCTGTTTGCCGCCGGCCTTCTCGAAATCGGCTGGGCCGTGGGGCTCAAGGTCTCCGACGGGCTGACGCGCCCGCTGCCCGCCGCCCTCACCCTCGCCGCGATGATCGCCAGCATCGGCCTGCTCGGCCTCGCCATGAAGAGCCTGCCGCTCGGCACGGCCTATGCGGTCTGGACCGGCATCGGCACCATCGGCACGGTCGTCATCGGCATTCTCGTCTTCGGCGAGAGCGCCACGCCGGCCAGGCTTCTCTGCATCGCGCTGATCGCGGGCGGCATCCTGGGCCTGAAGCTGATCGGCGGCGAGTGAAGAGAAGCGCGCCGCCCCGCCCCGGCGGCGCGCTTCCTCCCCCCCGCTTCCCTCAGGCGCGACGGCGCATGAGGCCCAGGCCGAGAAGACCGCAGCCGAGCAGCACCGCCGTCGCCGGTTCCGGCACGCCGGTGGGCGGAGGCGGCGGTTCGAAGCCGCTGATCACCAGCACGCGATCACCGCCGCCGAAAGTCGAGAAGATGAAGTCACCCGTCAGCGGGTCGACCACGGCGCCCTCCGCCCCGCTCAGGCCCGACAGGAAGTCGATCCGGCTGTCGAGAATGGGATCGCCGTTGGCATCGATCTCATAGGCGCCGACCTTGCCGGCCAGCCATTCGGAAACCAGCACGCTGTCGGCGCCGAAACCGTCATTCGCGCCGTCGACATAGACGATGCCCTCCGGTCCGCCCTGGATCGTGGTTTCCAGCGTGACCGTGATGTCGAAGGTGCCATTCCCGTCCGCCGTCAGGCTGACCGTGTACCACTGGTTCGTGTTATAGCTGGCGAGCTTCATTTGGCCGGAACCCGCGAACCCTGTCGGCACGAAGGCGAGCGTGCCGACGGAACTGCCGACATCGGTGCCGGCGAGGTTGCTGAGGTCGATGACCCTGTCCGGCGTGGTGCTGCCGGGCTTGTACTGCAGCAGCGTGTTGTTGGGGTAGCCGGTGGCGAAGAGCACGCCGCCGGGACCGAAGGCGAGGCCGCCGTCGATGTTGGGCGCCGAGGCGAAGAGGGTAGAGGTGCCGCCGAAGCCGGTGATGTGGTTGCCCGCCCCGCGCACGACGTCGATCGCGTAGATCGCGCCCGAAGGACCGTTGGCCGCGCCGCCGACCAGGATCGTGTCGTTGTCGAGAAAGGTGATGCCGCCGAGCGCGCCCGGAACGCCGGACGGCTGGCCGAGGTCGTTGCAAGTATAGGACGAGGTGAAGGCCGCGCCGAAGGTCACCCCCGCGCAGGGCGCGGCCGTCGCCGGGAGGACCGGCAGGGCCGACAGGCCGAGCGCGGCCAGGACGGCGGAAACTCGCAGAGACATTTCGCTCTCCCGTTGCTGTACGAACTACGGGAGGACCTTCAGCATCGTCCGTGCCAAAGGAGATTAGACAATTAAAACAATTGCTTGGAGAGAGACCACGCCAACATGGTAAACCGTGCCGACATCCTCCATATGAAGGGGCTCCCGAACGGGAGCGGCCGCATTCATTCAGGCCGCGGCGACCTGCAGGGCTGCGCCCGCCCCGACCTCGGCATCCACCTTCACCGCCTGCAGCCGCGGCAGCACCTTCTCGGCAAACAGGCGCTGGTTCTCGCGGGCCATCTCGTGCGGCATGCCCCCGTATGAGAAGGCGGCCATGCAGCCGGCGGTGCCCGCCATGCGGTGATGCGCCAGCATCTTCTCGTAGACCTGGTCGGGCGTGCCCCATACCTGCAGTTCGGACAGGAAGTTCACGAAGGCGTCGATGCCGTGCTTCCTGATGTTCTGGGCGAGCTTGCCGTAGTACTCGTAGCCCTTGATGTCGGCCAGACCCTCGTTGTGGAACTCGTAGTGTTCGAGCGCCGAGCGGCTGTAGCCGCGGATGTACTTCTCGAACATCTCCTTCGCCACCGCCTCGTCCTCGTGCACGGCCACGAAGGAAGCGATCAGGGGTCTGGGCGCCTCGGTGCCGTTCACCGTCCGGTAGCGGTCGCGATAGTCGGAGAGTTCCTTCACCGTCGTCTCCCAGGGCTTCTGGGCGATGACGAGGAGCCCGACGCCGAGCTTGCACATGATCTCGAGCGACTGGGGGGAGACCGAGGCGGCATAGGTGCGGCCACGGAAGCTCTTGATGGGACTCGGGCGGATCTGGGCCCGGGGCTGCTTGTAGACCGCGCCGTCGGATTCGATCCATCCGGTCTCGAGCGCGTTGAGCAGCGCCGCGCCGTACTCCGTGAAGCGCTCGCGACTCTCGTTCATGTCGAGGCGGAAATTTTCGAACTCGATGCGGCCGAGGCCGCGTCCGATGCCGAGGACGACGCGCCCTCCCGAGAGGTGGTCGAGCACCGAGATCTCCTCGGCCACGCGCACCGGATCGTGCCAGGGCAACACCATGACCATGGAGCCGAGCTTCACCTTGCTTGTCTTCGCCGCCATCCAGGTCAGGAACTGCGCCACGTTCGGGCACATGGTGTAGCCGTCGAAATGGTGTTCGGCCGACCAGATGGAATCGAAGCCCATCGGCTCGGCCCGTTCCGCCATCGCCATCTCATGCGCATAGACCTGGGCGTCGCTGTGCGGGCCGAGGTTCTGGAAGAAGGTGGTCATGCCGACATGCATGGGGAACGCTCCTCTCTCGGCGCTGCCGTTCAGGCGGCGGCACGCGCCTCTTCGGTGAAGACGAAACCTTCGTAGCCTTTCGCCGCCACTTCCTCGCAACGCTCGCGATAGGCCGGCGCGCCGCCGGCATAGAGCAGGAAGCTGCGCTTCTGCCGGCCGGGCAGGTTCGAGTTGATGCCCATGAACCAGCTGTCCACCCTGGTGAACAGCATGCGTTCTCCCGTCTCCATCACATGCGCGGTCCAGGCGTCCTCGGCGGCGCGGAGCGGGACCACGGAGCGGTAGCCGCGATCACGCATATGGCCGATCAGGCCGGTGACCCAGTCGACGTTCTGCTCGATGCAGCGGGGGATGTTGCAGAAGGTCGCCGCGTTGTGGGGCCCCACCAGGGTGAACATGTTGGGGAAGCCCTCGACCTGGAGGCCGAGATAGGTGCGCGGGCCCTCGGCCCACTTGTCCTTCAGGACGCGTCCGCCGGTGCCGCGGATGTCGAGCCTGTTGAAGCCGCCGATCACCGCATCGAAGCCGGTGGCGTAGATGATCATGTCGAAGGAAAGCTCGCCCGCCGTGGTCCTGATTCCCGCCGGCGTGATCCGTTCGATCGGCGCCTCGCGGAGATCGACCAGGGTCACGTTCGGCTGGTTGTAGACCTCGTAGTAGCGGGTCTCGAGCGGCACCCGGCGGGTGCCGAAGCCGTGATCCTTCGGGATCAGCTTCTCGGCCAGAACCGGATCCTTCACCCGGGAGCGGATCTTGGCGGCGACGAATGCCGACAGCAGGCCGTTCGCTTCCTCGTTGCTCAGCACGTCGCGGAAGTTGCCCATCCAGATGCCGAAGCCGGGCTCGTCATAGAGCTTTTCCCAGAACGCCTCGCGCTCGGCCTGAGCGAGCTCCAGCGCCTTGCGCGGATCGGCCTTGTGGATGAAGGACCCGTGACTGTCGCGGCAGCGGGCGAAGATCTCGGGATACGAGGCCTTGATCCGCTTCTGCTCCTCGGCGTCGATCGGGCTGTTGCCGAGCGGCGCGCACCAGTTCGGCCGCCGCTGGAAGACGGTCAGGTGCGCGGCCGTCTTCGCCACCTCCTGGATGGTCTGCACCCCGGTGGCGCCGGTACCGATCACCGCGACGCGCTTGCCCTCGAAGCTCACCGGATAGTGCGGCCAGATGCCGGTATGGAAGCTCTCTCCCTCGAACGCCTCCACACCTTCGATGGCCGGCATGGTCGGTACCGAGAGTGGGCCGAGCGCGGTGATCAGGAAGCGCGCGCGGGCGGCGCCCCCGCCCTCGAGATCGACCCGCCATTCGCAGGCGGATTCGTCATAGGTACAGGCGGTGACGCGGGTGTCGAACTGGATGTCGCGGCGCAGCGCGAACCGGTCGGCGACGTAGTTGAGATAGCGCAGCGTCTCCGGCTGGGCGGCGAAGTTCTCGCTCCACTCCCATTCCTTCAGCACCTCGGGCGAGAAGGAATAGCCGTAGGACCAGCTCTCCGAATCGAAGCGCGCGCCGGGATAGCGGTTCCAGTACCAGGTCCCGCCCACGTCGCCGCCCGCCTCGAAGACGCGGATCGACATCCCGAGCTGGCGCAGCCGGTGCAGTTGGTACATGCCGGACATGCCGGCGCCGATGATGATCGCGTCGTAGAGCGGCGTGGCGCCGAGCGGCATCGCGGGCCCTCCCTCCCCGTCTCCCGTCAGGCCGCCAGCGCGGCACGCAGCGCACGGTGATAGCCGATGAGCGCCGGTTCGTTGCGCCCGAAGACCAGATGCGTCTGCGCACCGGATCTCGACCCGTCCTGGATGCCGCGCGAGGTCGGGATGTCCTCCGCCAGCACGGTGTTGACCACCAGGTCCATGTTCTTGTCCCAGTGGCGCCGGGCGCTGTCGGTGGTGGCCGGCTCGGGGATGTAGAAGCCGAGATGGAAGGTGCACTCGTCCGTCTTGTCGCCGGACGGATAACAGTGCCAGGTCTCCAGGTGATCGCCCTGCACCACGAAGACGGTGTTGGGGAACAGCACGTAGACGATGGCCGTATGGCGGATCAGATCCCAGTTCTGTTCCGGCTGCTCCTTCATCTGCGGAAAGGAGCGGCGCGGGATGATCATGCGGACGTGATCCCCGAACGTGTCGCCGGTGCAGTGGCGCGACAGGAAGATCGGCTCCACCGTCTTCTTGTGCAGCGACCGCAGGTGATAGGCCTCCAGGAAGCCGTCGACGACCAGCTTCCAGTTGATCGGCACCGTCACCGTGCGCCGCTCGTAGAGGTGGAAGCCGCCGAAGCCATAGGTGGCGAACTGATCGTCCATGGCGCCGAACGTGTCCTCGGGCGCCAGTGTCGCGGCCGGATCGAAGCGCACGAAGATCGTCCCGTGGCGTTCGACCACGGGAAGCGGGGTCAGGCCGCGGGCGGCGCAGTCCATCCCGTCGAAGGCCTCCTTCTCCGGGATGCCGACGAGGTTCCCCGCCGTGTCGTAGGTCCAGGCGTGGTAGGAGCAGACGAACTTCTTCGCCTTCGATCCCGAGCCTTCGGCCACGCGCGCGCCCCGGTGCCGGCAGACGTTGAGGAAGGCCCGCACCCGCCCGTCGCTGCCGCGCACGAGGAGAAGCGGCGCGGGACCGAGATCCTCGGTCAGATAATCCCCGGGCCCGGGCAGGTCGGCCGACATGGCGACCGCGATGGGGCGGCCACGGAACAGCCGTTCGCGCTCCATCGCCAGCAGGGCGGGGTCGGAATAGACCTCGGCCGGCTCGTGCCAGATGTCCGGCGCGAACTGCGTCGTTCCCCGATCCATGAGATCGAACAGGCGGCGCACTTCCTTCACCTGCACCGAATGCTGCATGCTCTTTCCTCCCGCTCGGGGCACGACCCTGTCGGCACGCTTGATTTCTATCTAATGTTAGTTAGAAAATATGCCCCGTCAAGCGTGGAGCGGATGACCTTGGTCGCGATCGGAACGGTGCAGAAGAAGTCGGCGGCGACGCGCGAACGCGTGCTGGACGCGGCCGCCCGCGCCTTCCGCGAACACGGCTATGCCGCCACCACGCTGAACGACATCGCCGACGCCGCCGGCCTGAAGACCGCGAGCCTCTACTATCATTTCGGTTCCAAGGAGGATCTCGTCGAGGAGGTGCTTCGCATCGGCACCACGCTGGTGCTCGATACGGTGAAGGCGCGTCTGGCCGCGCTCCCGCCCGATGCCTCCTTCCGCACGCGGCTGCGGACCGCCATCCACGCGCATCTCGACACGCTGCTCAGCCTGACCGACTACACCTCGGCCGATATCCGCATCATCGGCCAGGTCCCGGCCGAGGTGCGCAACCGCGTCTGGCCCCTGCGCGAGGAGTACGGCGAGATCTGGCAGGACATGCTGGCTGGCGCGCAGAAGGCGGGCGAGATCCGCGCCGATGCCGACCTGGGCCTGCTTCGCATGCTGATCCTCGGCACCCTCAACTACGCCACCGAATGGTACAAGCCCGGCCGAAAGCCCGTGCGCGCCGTGGCCGAGGAGGCGACGGCGATGATCCTCGGTGGAATAGCCTCGGCCTGACGCCAACGAGGGGCGCGCCTACGCCGGGCGCATCGCCACCCGGACCGAGACGCCGGACCTCCTGCTCGCCGAACTCGCCCCGCTCGGGAACCGGGCGGCCTGACGCCGCCCGCCCACCGCCGCTACAGGGAGGCGCGCCGCGCCTGCAGGCCGGCCTCCAGGGCGCGGCCCAGCATCGTCTTGTTGCTGGCGACCATCCGGTCGGCAGCATGCAGGGCGACTCGTCCGGCCTCGGCCATCGCCACATTGGCCTGCCGGCTCAGATCGAACAGGGCCTCCAGCCGGTCGGCCCGATCCTCCTGCTCCGTCAGCCAGATGGCCGCGGCCGGCAGGGGCCAGAAGGCGAGCCACATCCACAGCAACTCGCGCTGCAGCGTGAGCAGCGATGCCGCGCCGTCCGCGGCCTCCGCCCGCCCCGTCTCGAAGCCCCCCGCCGGTTCCGTCATCGCCACCCTCCGCCTTTCCCGGCGAAGTTTTGGCGCGACTTGATGAAACTAATTTGGCAGTGCCGGCGGGCTTTCCGCGCGGCGGAACGGGCGGGCGCCTCGTACCCCCCCCCCCGCTCAACCGTGCATCGTCAGCCCGCCCGAAACGCTGATCACCTGGCCCGTGATGAAGGCGGCATCCTCCGACAGGAGGAAGGCGACGATGCCGGGATAGTCGGAGGGCTGGGCGAGCCGCCGCATCGGGATCGCCGCCTTCAGTGCCTCGGGCAGCTTGCCCGACGGGTCGAAACTCGCGAGCAGCGGCGTATCGGTCGGCCCCGGCGCCACGGTGTTGACGGTGATGCCGGCCTTCGCGTGCTCGCGCGCCAGCGTCTTGCCGAAGGCGATGATCCCGCCCTTGCAGGCCGAATAGACGCCTTCGCCCGAGGAACCGACCCGGCCGGCATCGGAAGCGATGTTGACGATGCGCCCCTTGCCCCGCGCCGCCATGCCCTGCAGCACCGCATGGGTCACGTTCAGCGGACCGTAGAGATTGATGTCGACGATCTTCTTCCACTCGGCCGGGTTCGACCTGGCGAAGGGTCCCGCCTTGTCCCAGCCGGCATTGTTGACGAGCCCGTCGACCGGTCCCGCCGTCTGCTCGAAGGCCGCCACCGCCGCGGCGACGCCGGCATAGTCGGTGATGTCGACGCCATGGGCGGCCGCCTTCAGCCCGGCCTGGCGGATCGAGGCCGCCGCCTTCTCCGCCCCGTCCTTGTTCAGATCGAAGATGGCGACCGCCGCCCCCTCCTCCGCCAGCCGCTCGGCGACCGCACGGCCGATGCCGCTGGCCGCGCCGGTCACGACGATGTTCTTCCCGCGAAGACCGCGCATTGTGCTTCCTCCCAGTTTCTTTTCCTTCTCCCCCCGGGGTGAGGGAGAAACAATCAACCCGGAACGCTCTGCTTCAGCCTGCCTCCCACGCGGACCGGTTCGATGCCGACCGCGAGCCCGGTCCTGTCGTCGCTCTCCACCAGCACGCCGCAGAGCGTCGCCGGCCCGTTCGCCGGTTCGAACTTGGCCGAAGGGATCTTGCGCATGAAGCGGTTGAGCGGTTCCGCCTTGTCCATGCCGATCACCGAGTTGTAGTCGCCGCACATGCCGGCATCGGTCTGATAGGCGGTGCCGCCGGGCAGGATCT
>VFQQ010001294.1_pt1 | contig 36553 bp, 32 predicted proteins | sample 3512341 | NCBI WGS metagenome assembly VFQQ01 (sample SAMN10412373, study PRJNA504923) | tailings metagenome | isolation source: Relicate 2 Philex TSF1 revegetated site | place: Philippines: Tuba, Benguet | collected 2017-08-29 | reverse complement strand
GGTGTCACCACGCCGACGACACCGAGCGCCTCGCGCCGCACGGCCATTTCAGCGCCGGGCAGATGGCTGGTGACGGTCTCCACGTTCAGCCGTTTCGCGTCCTCGGCGTACCATTCGACGAAGGAGGCCGCATAATCGATCTCGCCGAGCGCTTCCTGTAGCGGTTTGCCCTGTTCCAGCGTCATCAGCAGCGCCAGATCGTCCTTGGCGGCCAGGATCAGCTCGAACCATTTGCGCAGGATGGTCGAACGCTGCTGCGGCAGCAGTGCTTTCCAGCCGGGCAGGGCGCGGGCCGCGGCATCGATTGCCTGGCCGGTCTGCCTGGCATCGAGGGCGGCCACCCAGGCGAGGCTCGAGCCGGTGGCCGGATCGGTCACCTCGAAACCGGCGGCGATGTCGCTCGCGGTCCAATGGCCGTCGACATAGGCGTGTTCGCGGTAAAGCCGCCTGTCGGTCAGGCCGTCGAGCGCTTCATGGCGCTGATGCGGGGCGAAATGGGCGGACATGACAGGGCCTCCGTGTCGGATGCCTGCAGTCTAGGGACAGCGATGCGAGAGAAAGACCATTCCGCATGCGGCTGGCAGAGAAACTCTCTCTTCTGGCGGGATGGAAGAGAGAGTTTCAGCGACCCTCAGTTGCCTGCAAGCAGCTCCGGCAGAGGCAGTGCGACCTCGTCCTTCACCGTCTTGATGACGATGTAGGTGAAGTAGCGGTCGATGCCGAGTTCGCGCTCCAGCAGCGCGTCGACCAGGCGCTGGTAGGCATCGATGTCGGCGGTCATCACCTTGAGCAGGTAGTCGACGCCGCCACCCACCGACCAGCAGGCGACGATCTCGGGAATGTCGCGGATGGCGCGCTCGAAACGCTCGAAGTCGGCCTGCCTGTGCGCCCCCAGCGTCACTTCCATCAGCACCGTGGCGATGGGGGCGATGGCGCGCATGGCGATGCGGGCATGATAGCCCGAGACGATGCCGGCCTTCTCCAGTTTCGCCAGCCGCATCCAGCACGGCGTCGGCGACAATCCCACCTGCTCGGCCAGCGCCAGCTTGGTGATGCGCCCGTCGCGCTGGATGGCGTCGAGGATCTTCAGATCGATGGCGTCGAGTTTCAGTCCGGTCATAATGGTCGCTTTTCCTGTCGCCAACACCATGCAGGTGCATGATTCCGATTGTCAATTGCACTGATTTCGATCTCTAATGAAGTCATGACATTGTGGCGTCCCGATCCGGCGTTGATCCGCCGTCCTGCCTATCTATCGCTGGCCGACCAGTTCGCGCGCGCCATCCATGACGGCCGGCTGGCAAATGGCGAACGCCTGCCGACGCATCGGGCGCTGGCGGATGAGCTGAAACTGTCGGTGCAGACGGTCAGTCGAGCCTATGAGGAACTGATCCGCCGCGGGCTCATCGCCGGTGAAATCGGTCGCGGCTCCTTCGTGCAGACGCAGCGCCGCGAGCCGGATCCACCCTATCTGCCCGAGCGGCCGGGCGAGGTCATCGACCTGTCGATCCTGAAGCCGGTCTGCGAGCCGATGCATCTGGAGAAGCTGAAACAGGCGCTCGGCTGGCTGGCCGAGACGTTGCCGGCCAGCTCGGCGCTGTCGTTCCGGCCGAACATGGTTTTCCCGCGTCACCGCGCGGTGGCGGCGGAATGGCTGAAGCTGTGCGGACTGGATGCTTCGCCGCAGAACATCACCCTCACCAACGGCGCGACCGCTGGCATGACGGTGGCGCTGATGAGCGTGGCGCCGCCCGGTTCCACCGTAGTGACTGAGGCGATCGGCCATCACACGCTGGTGCCGCTGGCGCGCTATCTCGGCTTTCACCTGGAAGGCCTGCCGATCGACGACCATGGCATCGTGCCCGAGGCGCTCGACCAGGCCTGCCAGCTTTCCGACATCCGTGCCGTGTTCGTACAGCCGTCGGTGATCAACCCGACCGCCACCCTGATGGGCAGTGTCCGGCGCTCGCAGATCGCCGAGGTGGCGCGCAAGCACGACATCGCCATCATCGAAAACGATGTTCTCGGCCCGCTGCTGGAGGATCGTCCGCCGCCGGTCGCCCATTTCGCGCCGGAACGCACGCTCTACGTCACGTCGTTCTCCAAGATCACCGTGCCCGGCCTGCGCATCGGCTACCTCGCCGCGCCCGACCGCTATGTGGCGGCGGTGGCCAACCGGCACCTGGTGTCGAACTGGATGGCGACGCCCATGGTGGCCGAGATCGCCAGCAAATGGGTGGCGGACGGCACCGCCATGGAACTGGTGCGCTGGCAGCGCGCCGCCGTGCGCCGGCGCCATGACATCGCCGCGGAGACCCTGGCCGGGGTGACGTTCCACGCTCATGCCGACGGACTGCACCTGTGGCTGCCGTTGCCGGAGGATCGGGCGGAGGAGGGGTTCGTGGCGCAGGCGCGGCTGCAGGGCGTGGCGATCGCACCTGGCGCATCGTTCCGTATTTCCCAGGCCCCCTGGCATCCGGCGGTGCGCATCTCGATCGGGTCGACCACCGAGAGCGAGCTGCGCACCGGCCTCGGCGTCGTCACGCGCCTGCTGCTCGGCGATCCCGAGCATCTTCTCCTCGCGATCTGACCTTCGCAAAATCTCGCGACTGGGTACCGGCGTTTCTCGACGACGCTCGGTGTTCCATCAATGGAACAGGCGAGTTTAGAAAAATTGTCATGAGATTATTTTGTCAATTGACATGATTTTGTTGCTTCCCCATCGTTAGAGCAATTCCAGCAAAAGCGCGCAGCGGTTTTGCGTCCGGGATTGCGTGGAAGAGTTAGAGCGTTTCCGCGTTTCCGTGAAAAACGCAAACGCTCCGGGAAAGAAGAGTTTTCCAACACGGGGATAGACGATTGGCCGCGCCCATCATCAAGATCGACGCGATTTCGAAGAGCTTCGGTGCCTTCAAGGTGCTGGACGGGCTGTCGATGCAGGTGATGCCCGGCGAGAAGCTGGCGCTTATCGGCCCGTCGGGTTCCGGCAAGACCACGATCCTGCGCATCCTGATGACGCTCGAGCGCATCGATGGCGGCCACATCGAGGTCGAAGGCGAGCAACTCTACCACATGGAGCGCGAGGGCTCCCTGGTGCCGGCGAGCGAACGGCATCTCGCCAGGATGCGCCAGAAGATCGGCATGGTCTTCCAGCTCTTCAACCTGTTTCCGCACAAATGCGTGCTCGACAACGTCACCCTGGCGCCGATGCTGACCAAGGGCATGCCGCGCGCCGCCGCCGAGAAGCGGGCGATGGAACTGCTCGACATGGTCGGCCTGGCCGACAAGGCCAAGGCGATGCCGGCACAACTGTCGGGAGGCCAGAAGCAGCGTGTGGCGATCGCCCGCGCGCTCGCTTTGTCGCCCAGGATCATGCTGTTCGACGAGGTCACCTCGGCGCTCGATCCCGAACTGGTCGGCGAGGTGCTGAACGTCATGCGCAAGCTCGCCGCCGAGACCGACATGACCATGCTTCTGGTCACCCACGAAATGGGCTTTGCCCACGACTTTGCCGACCGGGTGCTGTTCTTCGACCGCGGCAAGATCGTGGAGGAGGGCAAGCCCGACGACATTTTCCGCCATCCCAAGCAGGAGCGCACGCAGAGCTTCCTGAAGAAGATCATCGCGGCCGGTCATCGGGTCTGATCGGCAGCGGAAAGCGAATGACTGCCGCGCAGGCGGCATCACCACCATCAACAAAAACCGAAAAAACATGGAGCTGGGAACAATGAGAACATTCGCAACCACGGCAGCTGTCGCCGGTTTCGCACTGGGCATTCTGGCCACGACCACCGTCGGCAGCCGCGCCGACGACGGCAAGCTCGAGCAACTGAAGAGCCAGGGTTTTGCCCGCCTGGCGATCGCCAACGAGCCGCCCTACACAGCGGTCGCAGCCGACGGCAAGGTTTCGGGTGCTGCCCCCGACGTCGCCCGAGAGATCTTCAAGCGCCTCGGCGTTGCCGATGTCGCGGCGTCGATCTCCGAATATGGCGCGATGATCCCGGGCCTGCAGGCCGGACGTTTCGACGTCGTGACGGCCGGCCTGTTCATGAAACCCGAACGCTGCGCTGCCGTCGCTTATTCCGAGCCTGTGCTCTGCGACGCCGAAGCCATGCTGGTGAAGAAGGGCAATCCCAAGGGTTTCAAGAGCTATGAGGATGTCGCCAAGGACAGTGCCGCCACCATCGGCGCGCCGGGTGGCGGCACCGAGGAGAAGCTGGCGCTGAATGCCGGCGTTCCGCGCGAGCGCGTCATCGTGGTGCCGGATGGCCAGAGCGGCATCAAGATGCTGCAGGACGGCCGCATCGACGCTTATTCGCTGCCGGTACTTTCCATCAATGACCTGATGAAGAAGGCCAACGATCCGAACCTCGAGGTCATCGCGCCGGTGCAGGGTGCGCCGGTCTATTGCGATGGCGCCGCCTTCAACAAGAAGGACACCGCGTTGCGCGACGCCTTCGATGTCGAGCTGGCCAAGATGAAGGAGTCCGGCGAGTTCGCCAAGATCATCGAGCCCTACGGCTTCTCGGCCAAGGCGGCACTGTCGACGACGCGCGACAAGCTCTGCGCGGCCAAGTGAGTGATGCGGCTTTTCCTTCTCTCCGTTCGCAGGGAGAAGGTGGCCCGAAGGGCCGGATGAGGGGCAACGCCAGCCTTGAAAGGTTCGCGCAGTTCCTCGCCGGTCGGCCGGCAGCTTCGTTCCGCCAGGGGCAGGAAGCACGGCTCGTTTTCACCAACCGGAAGACCCCATGATCGACTGGTCCGGATATCTTGACCTGATCTTGCAAGGCGCGCTGGTCACCATCAAGCTGACGCTGATGGGATCGGTGCTGGCGCTTATCATGGCGTTCCTGGCCGGGCTTGGCAGGCTGTCGCGTTTCTTCGCGGTGCGTGCGCTGGCTACCGTCTATATCGAATTCTTTCGCGGCACTTCGATCTTCGTCCAGCTGTTCTGGGCCTATTTCGTGCTGCCCATGCTCGGCTTCGAACTGACGCCATTGCAAGCCGGCGTGCTGGCGCTTGGGCTCAATGTCGGTGCCTATGCCGCCGAGGTCGTACGCGGTGCCGTGCTCGTCCAGCTGTTCTGGGCCTATTTCGTGCTGCCCATGCTGGGCTTCGAACTGACGCCGCTGCAGGCCGGCGTGCTGGCGCTCGGCCTCAATGTCGGCGCCTACGCCGCCGAAGTCGTGCGCGGCGCCGTGCAGTCGATCGGCAAGGAACAGTATGAAGCCTGCACGGCGCTCAATCTGAGCCGCTGGCAGGGCATGCGCCATGTCATCCTGCCACAGGCCTTCCTGGTGATGCTGCCGACATTCGGCAACAACGCCATCGAGCTGCTCAAGGCCACGTCGGTGGTGTCGCTGATCTCGCTGGCCGACCTGACGTTCCAGGCGCAGGTGGTGCGCGCCCAGACCGGCAACACACTGGTGCCCTTCGCCACCATCCTCGTCATCTACTTCGTGCTGGCGATGCTGATTTCCTCGGGCACGCGCAGTCTGGAACGCCGCCTGTCGCGCGGTCTCGATGGAGTGCGCGTGTAATGGAATGGGATTGGGCCTTCGTCCGCGAGATCATGCCGACCCTGCTCGAAGGCGTGAAGATCACCATCCTGGCGACCATCCTGGGCTCCGTACTGGCGGCCGTGCTTGGGCTGGCCATCGCGCTTCTGCGGCGTTCGGAGAACCGTCTCGTCTCGCGAACCGTCGGCTTCCTTGCCGAATTCATCCGCGGCACGCCGCTTCTGGTCCAGCTCTACTTCATCTTCTACGTGCTGCCTGATTTCGGCCTGCTGCTACCCCCGCTGACCGCCGGTGTCATCGGACTTGGCCTGCACTACGGCACCTATGCGGCAGAGGTCTATCGCGCCGGCATCGACAACGTGCCGCGCGGGCAATGGGAAGCGGCCAAGGCCTGCAATCTCAACGCCCGCCAGACCTGGATGCACATCATCCTGCCGCAGGCGATACCGCCGATGATCCCTGCACTGGCCAACTATTTCATCGCCATGTTCAAGGAGACGCCGCTGCTTTCGGCCATCACGGTTCTGGAACTGATGAACCAGGCCAAGAGCGTCGCCAACACCTACTACCGCTATGTCGAGCCGATGACATTGGTGGGCGCCTTCTTCCTGGTGATCAGCCTGTTCTCGGTGGTGCTGCTGCGGTGGCTGGAACGGCGCTACGGCAAGGTGGAGCGATAGACATGGCACCCGATATCCATCTCCATCCGGAGCGCCCGGCGCTGGACCCGCGCCCGCTGGAAAGGCGTGTCGGCCTGATCATCCTGGCAACCGATCACACCACCGAGCCGGACTACCGGCGCATGGTGGCGAGCGAGCGCATCGGCGTCTATGTCGCGCGCGTCGCGTACGCCAATCCGACCACGCCCGACAACCTGCGCAAGATGCAGCCGGCCCTGACCGAGGCCGCCGCCCTCATCCTGCCGGACGAGACACTCGACGCCATCTGCTATTCCTGCACCTCGGCTTCGGTGGTCATCGGCGATGCCGAGATCGAAGCGGCTGTGCAGGCTGCCAAGCCGGGCGTTACCGTGGTGACGCCGCCCATGGCGGCCATGCAGGGTCTAAGGGGACTGGGCGCCAAAACCATCAGCGTGCTGACGCCCTATACGGTCGAGACCAGCCGGCCGATGGCGGATTATTTCGTCCGCCACGGCTTCGACATCGCCTCCTTTACCTGCCTCGGCTTCGACGACGACCGCGAGATGGCGCGCATCGCGCCTTCGACACTTGTCGAGCTGGCGCGCCAGGCCATGCATCCGGATGCGGATGCACTGTTCGTGTCCTGCACGGCGTTGCGTTCGGCGCTTGCTGCCGTGGCGATCGAGGAGGCCATCGGCCGGCCCGTCGTCACGTCCAACCAGGCGACCGCATGGAATTGCCTGAGACTTTGCGGTGACGACAGCGCCCGTCCCGAATGGGGCCGGCTGATGACCAGCCCATTGCCGCGCAGCTGACAGCCATGGACAGCGTCACCTTCCAGCATATCCTGGTCGCGCGCGATCGCATCGCGGGCAAGATCGCTGCAACGCCGGTCGCAGCCTCCGTCACCCTGTCGGAGCGCCTCGATGTTCCGGTATACCTCAAGCTCGAGCATCGCCAGACGACCGGCAGCTTCAAGCTGCGTGGCGCTTCCAATGCGATCGCGTGGCTCGACGCCGAAGACAGGAAACGTGGCGTCGTCGCCGCCTCGACCGGCAACCACGGCCGCGCGCTCAGCTTTGCCGCGCGGCTCGAAGGCATGCGCGCCGTCATCTGCATGTCCAGGCTGGTTCCGGCCAACAAGGTCGAGGAGATCCGCCGCCTCGGCGCCGAGATCCGCATCGTCGGCAACAGCCAGGACGATGCCCAGGTCGAGGTCGAGCGGCTGGTGGCGGAAGAAGGGCTGATCATGGTGCCGCCCTTCGACCATCCGGCGGTGATCGCCGGGCAAGGTACGCTCGGCCTCGAGATCGCCAGCGCCGTTGCCGACGTCGAGACCGTGCTGGTGCCGCTGTCCGGCGGCGGGCTGGCGGCAGGCGTTGCCGCGGCGGTGAAAGGCACCAGGCCGCACGCAAAAGTCATCGGCATTTCGATGCAGCGCGGCGCGGCGATGAAAGCCAGTCTCGATGCCGGCCGGCCGGTCCAGGTCGAGGAAATGCCGACGCTGGCGGACTCGCTCGGCGGCGGCATCGGTCTCGACAACCGGTTGACCTTTTCGATGTGCCGCGACCTGCTCGACGACGTCGTGCTGCTGTCCGAAGCGGAAATCGCCGCCGGCATTACCCACGCCTACAGCCAGGAACGAGAGATCGTCGAGGGCGCCGGCGCAGTCGGCATCGCGGCGCTGCTGGCCGGCAAGGTCAAGCCGCGTGGCCCGGTCGTGCTGGTGCTCTCCGGTCGCAACATCGACATGGGCCGCCATCGCGACGTCGTGTGTGGAAAAGCGGAGCTGGCGACATGAGGCCGATGACCATCCTCACCGAGGCGGATCTGCGCCGTCTCGTCAAGCTTGATCTCGACGCCGTGGCCTGCGTGGAAAATGCCTTCCGCGCGCTGGCCACGGAAGAGGTGGCGATGCCGCCGATCCTCAGGCTCGACATTCCCGAACATCGCGGCGAAGTCGATGTGAAGACGGCCTATGTGCCCGGCATCGACGCCTTCGCCATCAAGATCAGCCCGGGCTTTTTCGACAATCCCGCGCTCGGCCTGCCGAGCACCAACGGGCTGATGGTGTTGCTGTCGGCGAAAACCGGTGTCACCGAAGCGCTTCTGATCGACAACGGCTATCTCACCGATATCCGCACCGCCGCCGCCGGTGCGGTGGCGGCAAAACACCTTTCTCGCCCGGACGCCGCGTGCGCCGCCATCTTCGGCGCCGGCATGCAGGCGAAACTGCAGCTCGAAGCGCTGAAGCTGGTGCGGCCGATCACTCAAGCGCGCATCTGGGCCCGCGATGTCGCAAAGGCGGAGATAACCGCCGGCGAACTGCGCGAGAGGCTGGGCATCGATGTGCGTGCCGAGCCCGACGCGGCGGCGGCGGCGGCCGGTGCGGACGTGATCGTGACGACGACGCCAGCGAGCGAGCCGTTGATCCATGCAGGTTTCGTTTCGGCCGGGCAGCACATCACCGCCATGGGCTCCGACGCCGAACACAAGAACGAGATCGCGCCGGCGGTGATCCGCATGGCTGATCTCTATGTCGCCGACAGCGCCCGGCAGACGCGCCGGCTCGGTGAACTGCACCACGCCATCGACGCGGCATTGATGGCGGCCGATGCCGAGGTCACCGAGCTCGGCCAGATCATCGCGGGTCGCAAGCCTGGTCGGCGTACCGCAAGCGATATCACGTTTGCCGATCTCACCGGCACAGGCGTGCAGGACACCGCCATCGCAACGCTGGCGCGGGATCGGGCGAGGGCGGCGGGTGCTGGAACAATCTTTGAAAGCTGATGCGGCCTCACCAAGGGCCAAAACGAGGAAACTGGAAGAATGCAGCCCAATTTGAAGTTTTCGCGCGAGGAGTATGCGGAACGCCTCGCAAAGACACGCGTGGCGATGGAGGCCAAGGGTGTCGATGTGCTGATCTGCTCTGACCCTTCCAACATGGCCTGGCTGACGGGCTATGACGGCTGGTCCTTCTACGTGCATCAGGCGGTGATCGTGCCCCCACATGGCGAGCCGATCTGGTACGGGCGCGGCCAGGACGCCAACGGCGCCAAGCGTACCGCCTACCTGAACCACGACAACATCATCGGCTATGCCGACCACTATGTGCAGTCGACCGAGCGTCACCCGATGGACTATCTCGCGGGCCTGCTTGCCGAGCGCGGCTGGGATGGCAAGCGGATCGGGGTCGAGATGGACAATTACTGGTTCTCGGCCAAGGCCTTCGCCTCGCTGCAGCAACACCTGCCCAACGCTCGCTTCGTCGATGCCACCGCGCTGGTCAACTGGCAGCGCGCGGTCAAGAGCGCGACCGAGATCGACTACATGCGCAAGGCCGCCCGCATCGTGGAAGCCATGCACCAGCGCATCGTCGACAAGATCGAGGTCGGCATGCGCAAATGCGATCTCGTCGCCGAGATCTATGATGCCGGCATCCGCGGCGCCGATGGTTTCGGCGGCGACTATCCGGCGATCGTGCCGTTGTTGCCTTCGGGCGAGGATGCCTCCGCGCCTCACCTCACCTGGGACGACAAGCCGATGAAGGCGGGCGAGGGCACCTTCTTCGAGATCGCCGGTTGTTACCACCGCTACCATTGTCCGCTGTCGCGCACCGTCTTCCTCGGCAAGCCGACGCAGGCGTTCCTGGACGCCGAGAAGGCGACGCTGGAAGGCATGGAGGCCGGGCTGGCGGCAGCGAGGCCCGGCAACACCTGCGAGGACATCGCCAACGCCTTCTTCGCAGTCCTGAGGAAGTACGGCATCGTCAAGGATAACCGCACCGGCTATCCGATCGGCATCTCCTATCCGCCGGACTGGGGCGAACGCACCATGAGCCTGCGCCCCGGTGATCGCACCGAGCTGAAGCCCGGCATGACCTTCCATTTCATGACCGGCCTGTGGCTGGAGACGATGGGACTGGAGATCACGGAATCTATCCTGATCACCGAGACCGGGGTCGAATGCCTGGCCAACGTACCGCGCAAGCTGGTGGTGAAGGACTGACGATGTCGCGGCCTTCTCCCATTTCCGCGACCGTCGATTTCGACCGCGACGGTGTCCAGCACGGCTTCCTGCGGCTGCCCTACAGCCGCGACGATTCCGCCTGGGGCTCGGTGATGATCCCGATCTGCGTGGTGAAGAACGGCAGCGGCCCGACCGCGCTGCTCACCGGCGGCAACCATGGCGATGAATATGAGGGGCCTCTCGCCCTCTACGAACTCGCCCGCACGCTCGATCCGAAAGCCGTCGCCGGCTCGGTTATCATCGTGCCGGCAATGAACTACCCGGCATTCCGCGCCGGCACGCGCACATCGCCCATCGACAAGGGCAACATGAACCGCAGCTTCCCCGGCCGTCCCGACGGCACGGTCACGGAGAAGATCGCCGACTATTTCCAGCGCGAACTGCTGCCGCGCGCGGATATCGTCTTCGACTTCCATTCCGGTGGGCGCACCCTGGATTTCGTGCCGTTCTGCGCCGCCCATATCCTGCCCGACAAGAAACAGGAGGCCCGCGCCTTCGCGGCGGTCGAGGCGTTCTCCGCGCCTTTTTCGATGAAGATGCTCGAGATCGATGCGGTCGGCATGTACGACAGTGCTGCCGAGGAGATGGGCAAGGTCTTTGTCACCACCGAGCTCGGTGGTGGCGGTACCTCGCGGGCCGAAACCGTGCGCATCGCCAGGCGCGGCATCCTGAATGTGCTGCGCCACGAGGGCATGGTCGACGGTGCGGTCGAGAAACTGCCGACACGTTGGCTCGATATGCCGTCCGGCGACTGCTTCTGCTTTGCCGAGGAGGACGGCATGATCGAGACCATGGTCGATCTCGGCGAGCCCATCGAGGCCGGTGCTGTCGTTGCGCGCATTCATTCGACCGGTCGCACCGGACAGGCGCCGCAGGAAATCAGGGCCAGGATTTCCGGCCTGCTGACCGCCCGGCATTTCCCGGGCCTGGTCAAGGCCGGGGATTGTGTGTCAGTGGTGGCGGTCGTGGAGCGGTAAGCCCATCCAGTGGAGAGAGCCTGCTACGGGAGCGGGCCGCTCCTCTCTTCCGTCTAGAGCAGCGCTTCGTAACGGTCGCCGATCTTTTCAATCGTGAAATCCGCGGCCCTGGCTGACAGCGCCGCGGCGGGTGTCGGCCGATCGAGCATCCTGCCCATGGCTTCCGCCAGGGCATCGGCGTCGCCAACCGGCACCAGGCTGCCGAAACGGCCACCGCCAAGGATCTCGCGCGGGCCGTGTGGCGCGTCGGTGGAGACAACCGGGACACCGGCAGCCATGGCTTCGACCAGGACATTGCCGAAGCCTTCGCTTGTCGACGACAGCGCGAACAGGTCTGCAACCGCATAGCAGGCTGCGGGGTCATCGACGTAGCCGGCAAACAGCACATTCTGCGTTATGCCGATTTCCCCGGCATAGGCACGCAGTTCAGCGTCCAGCGGACCTTCGCCGAAGATGACGAGACGGGCATCCCGGCTGGCGCGCAGCGTGGCAAAGGCTTTCAGTAGGGTCCAATGGTCCTTGACCGCAACGAGGCGTCCCGCTGTGACGATGACTGGACCGTCACCCAGGGCCTTCAGCTCAGCCTGCCAGGGATAGGTGCGCTCCTGGCGGGGGGCAGGTGGTGGCAACGGGTTGTTGATGACGGTGACCTTGGATCTGGAAAAGCCATTTGCCACCAGGTCGCCACCGACGCCTTCCGAAACAGCGATGGCGCTGGTGGCGCGTGCCGCCACCAGCGAAGAGAGATAGCCCGCCAGTCTGGCACCGATCCTGTTGGATGTGTGTGAAGCGGCGGCATGAAAGCTCGGAAAGAATTTGGCCCGGCTGCGTGCCAGCAACAGTGCCAGCGCCATCAGCAGATTGGCGAATTCGGGAGCGCTGAAGACCGCGTCGGGAGCGAGCCGCCTCAGCACGCGCGCTCCTTGCACCACGCCTTTCAGTGTGTCGGCCTTGCTATAGCCTTCGCCATGAATGGCGAAGCCGAGGTCGATCAGCTTTACCTCGGGCGAGCGCAAGGCAGCGTTGGGCCCTTCGGCATTCCAGGTGAACAGCGTGACGTCGTGGCCACGGGATGCCAGCTCATTGGCCATGAGGACGAAGACGCGCTCGGCGCCGCCGCCCCTCAGGCTGGCAATGTGGAAAACGATGCGCTTTGCCATGTTCAGGCGCCGGCGATACCGGGTTCCCGGCGGCTGGGCGGACGGCGTATGTCACGCAGGATGCCCCAGGCAATGGCGAGCAACATGCCAAGGCCAAAGCCGCCGACCGCTCCCGCACCGACCAGGATCGTCGTGCTGGGTGGCCACGAGCGCTTGTTCGGGGGCACTGCGGTGGAAATCACCTGGACGTTGGTGGTGTCGATCTGTCCGCGCTCGGTGATCTGCCTTGCGCGCGACAGGAAGCTCTCATAGATCGCCGTCTTCGATGCCGCATCGCGCAGAAGTTCGCGCAGGGCGACCTCCGACTCGTTGTCGGCGAAGACCCGGCCCTGCAGGTCGTTCATCTTGGCGTTGAGCGAAGCCAGCGAGGCCTTTGTCCTGTTCAAATTGACCTTGGCCTGGTCGACGGTTCGCGCGTATTCGGCTCGCAGCTGCGTGCCCACGGTCTCAAGTTCCGTCTTGAGACGGACGATCGTCGGGTGGCGGGGCCCGAATGTCATGGCCTGCGAATCGATCTGCTGCCGCAAACCGTTTGCCCTGTCACGCAAGGCGGCAAGCGCCTCCGACGTTTCGGGGGCGGATGGGGTTCCATTGATACCCGAGGCGACCAGGGCGTCATAGTTCGCCTGCGCGGCGACGACGCGCGACTGTTCCTCGCCGATCTGGCTGTTGAGCTGTGTCATCGTCTGGGAGCTGACGAGCTGACCGTTGCTTGAGGACAGGCTGTGGCTGCGGCGGTAGGCCTCGACCTTCTCTTCGGCGGCCTGCACGTCGCTTTTGAGCTGGCCCAGGCGCGTATCGAGGGCGGCGGCGGCGCGACTGGCGCCGGAAGCCTCGGCGCTTGCCAGTTCTTCCTGGAAGTGCTTGACGATGGATTGCGAAATCTTGACGGCTTTTTCCGGGGTTTGCGCCGACACGGTGAGCGTCGTCACGAACGACCTTTCGTCCCCGCTCGTCTTGACCTTCAGCGCCAGGCTTTTCTGCGCGGCCAGTTTCGGGTCGGCTTTGGGAGCGTCGGCTTTGCCGGCGCTTCGGCTGGCGTCGAAGAATTCGGGATCGTTGTAGAGTTCAAGCTCGTCGACCACGCCGGAAAGCACGCTTCCCGAGGTCAGGATACGCTGCTTGCTGCGCGTGGTCAGGATCTGGCCATCGACCTGGCCCGATTGAGGGTAGAGGTCGTTCTGGATGACCTGCAGATTGGCGGGATTGATCAGGATATCCGTGGTCACCGTATAGAGCTGCTTGCCCAGCATCGAATAGGCGCCGCCGACGATCGCGCCGACGATTGCCAGCAGGAATGCCAGCAGGAGACCGGAGCGCAGCCAGACAAACAGGCGACGGAAATCGAGCTCGAGGAACGTTCCGATCTTGTCCAGCGTCACCGTAGCGACCGGCACGGCTGCCTGAGGCTGTGGTGCATGCGGCGGGGGACTCGTAAGCGCACGAGCCGCGCTCGAGGTGCCTTGCTGGAGCTTTGCCGCGCTGGCGCGCCGCGCATTTTCGATACGCTCGTAAGGGCTGATACCGGCGTCCGCCGCAGAAGTAGGTGGGCGGGTACCCGCGGACATGTGTTAACCCTTGCTATTCTTCATCTCGCATAGATGGCTTACAGAAACATCGTTAACATTTTATTTTCCATGTTTGGACATAACTTGATAACCGGCGTGTCATGACCATCCGGCGAACCTGCGGATCTGGTCGCTGGACCATCGTGTGAATTGGAATAGGCTATGAGCGGCCTGACTGCCGGATCGGAACAGCTGTCCAGCCGGATGCGCCGTCAGAACGCGCTGACGCTTCTGTTTTTCCTGTGCGCGGCGGCTGCCTTGCTGATCCGTTTTACCGTATCGCAGCAACTGATGAACATGGTCGTCAACTACACGGAAGACGGCGGCCCCTTCTATCAGAAGCTCCATCTCGGCACCTACGCCATCTTCTTTCTTTGCGCGGTTGTCCTTTTCAGCCGGCCCTTCCTGTTGCGTGGCGACGAGATCAGCGTCTTCAAGGCACTGCTCCGCTATTCGGTGCTGGTCTTCGTTCTGGTGCCTTACCTTTTCGCCGCCGGCCGCGCCGGTGCGTCGGGTTTTGTGGTCGACACCTATCTGGTGGCCGGCGCCGCCGGCCTGATGATGCTGGCCCTGAACGAGGACGCAAGACGAGCATTGGGGGACGTGGTGCTCGTGACGCTGATCCTGAGTGCCGCGATCGGCATCATGGAAGTTGCCACCCAGCATCGTCTCCTGCCCTTCACCGAAAGCGAACCGGTATTCAGGCCAATCGGTTTGGCGGGACATCCGCTGGCATTGGGCGGGCAGTGCGCCATTGCAATCGGCTTCGTGGCGTCGACCCGCTGGCGCATATGGGTGCGGGTGCTCTCGATCCTGATCCTGTTTGTCGGCACCGCCGCATCCGGCGCGCGCACCGCCCTCATCCTGACCGTGGGCGAGATATTCATCCTGCTGATGTTCGTACGCTGGCCCCGGCTGACGACCGAACATCAACGCGAGGCCAAGTTCGTCGTGCTGCTGTTCACCGCAGTCATTGGCGTGGCGATGGTCGCCGTGATGCTTTCCGCCGGCCTCCTGAGCCGGTTCGACAACACGATCTTCGACGCGAACTTCATGGCGCGCGTGACGATCTACCAGGTTTTCGGACTGGTCAGCTGGAAGGACATCCTGTTCGGGATGGACGCCAACGAGCTGCTGAGGATCGTGAACGAGCAACTGGGGCTGCCCCATATCGAGAGCGCGCCGGTGGTCTTCGGCCTGCTGTTCGGCGTGCCCATAGCCATACTCTTCTTCGCCTTGATCCTCTGGCTCATCTTCAAGCTGCTGCGTGAAGCGCCGCTGCCGGCGAGGGTCGCCACCACCGTCTTCCTGCTTGCCTCGCTGTCGAACAACGCCCTGTCGTCGAAGACGCCGGATGTGACGATCATGGTGGTCTTGCTGATTGCCACCAGGAAGCCGCAGGAGGTTCCGCCCGCGGTTACCTTCGAACAGGCCCGCGGCCGATCCGGCTGATCCGCTTCGTCGGCAGCAACCGCCGGCTTGATTGCAGAGACTTAGCCGGCGCTATCCACGACTTCGACGCGACCTGCGCGGTTGAGCGTATGGATGCCGGCACGTGCCCAAGCTGGTCCGGGGCAGATCGGACGCGGTGGCGAGAAGCGGACGTCGCTGTCGTCCAGCTGGTCCAGGCTCATCAGGCCGAGACCGCCGCCATAGGCGCGCGAGCCGTCCTGAACCGGCAACACCAACTTTGCGCCGTGACGGAAAATGGCGCCACCAGGCCGCGCTGCCGAGTGATCGACGGCGATTGGGTTCAGGGCATGGGCAGCCCATGGTCCGCGCAGTGAAGGGGCGCTGTAGACAGCCAGTGTATCCGATGCGCTGCCGAAGCCGTATCGTTCGGTGCCCAGCAGCCAGAAGCGACCATTGGCTTCGAGCAGCGTCGCATCATTGAAATCGCTGTCCTTCATCAACACCGTGTCGCGGATCCACCGGTCGGGAAACTGCTCGGCACGGTAGAGCACGACTTCGCGCGCCGAACCGCTCTCGGGGATCATGAAAATCTCGCCGTCGCGGGCGAACACCTGCGGATATGACAGGTGGTGTTTTTCCTCGAGTACGATCCGTGGAACGCCGAACGTGCCGTCGTCGCCAAGCTCGGCGACGGAAATCACGCCACGGCCCGTCGCATAGGGAAATTCCTCGACAAACAGGAAGTGGCGGCCATCGTGCTCGAAGACGAACGGGTCTGCGTAGAAACGTTCACCGTCGTCGGGAAGAACGCTGAATGGTGAGCCGTCTAATTTCCCGACTTCGGCAACTCCCGGCCCATCGATCAGCCGGTAGGCAACCTGCCAGTAGAACGGGCGTCGTCTTTGCTGGTATTTCTGCACGGCGCGATTGACCACACCCTTGCAGAAATAGGGCACCGCATGGCGGATGAAGCTGCCATCCTTTCCGGTGGGCCGCCCTCTGTCGGCGAGCGGCTCGATCTTGCCCGCAAAGAAGCGGGCAACGCTTTGCATGATCAGCGATATGGCGCCGGCAAGCAGGTCGTTCGATGTCCGGGAAAGCCAGAACTTGTCCGAGAGCATCGGGCGGGCCCGCGCCACCACGACGCCATCGAGACGGGCAGCAAGTTCAGGCGCGGGGCCGCCCGCCAGGAAAGCGGTGATGCCGGCAGGAAAGGTGCTCCTGCCGCAGAACTCGAGCGTCAGGATTGGAGCAGCCAGCGCCGTGGCGGAGGCCGTGAGGTCGATGACGAGGTCCGGCGCACCGTGATCTACGGAGGGCAGCGGCTTTGCGCGTGTTGCCAATGAAGAACCGTAACGACAACTCTCGATGGCCAGGACGGCATCGAGCGCCAAAGTTCTGGGCGCAGCCACCATTGCAGGCCGGCTCGAGACAACGTGGCCCGAGGCGCCCAGCCGCTGCATAAGCTCATTTTCCCAGCGCCGGGACGAGCCGGCGTGGCTGATAATTAAAATGTTACCCAAGCCCAGGTATTCTCTTTAAAGTGACTCTGTTTTGATATCTGCAGGTATAGTTCTTAGCAAGGGATACTCGAGGGGGCATGGGAATCGCCATTAATCAAGTGGTAATATTTTCCACTGGGGAGACGCTTGCTGACGCTATTGTCACATGCTTGGGCGGCAACGCGGACCTTGGCGGCCAAGGTCAACCATGAGCACTGTTTCGCATTCCAAGTCGCACGGCAAACGAAAACTGTTGATCGTGTTCGGCACCAGGCCCGAAGCGCTTAAATGCTTTCCGGTTGCACGTGCTGCACTGGCCCATCCAGATATCACAACCGAGATCTGCGTCACCGGCCAGCATCGCGAGATGGTGGCGCAAGTCATCGAGCTGACCGGCCTGCCGGTGCATCATGATCTCGACATCATGCAACCAGGCCAGACCTTGTTCGACGTGACTTCGCGCGTGCTTCTCGGCATGGCCGACGTGCTCGACAAGTCCAGGCCGGACATCGTGCTCGTGCAGGGCGACACCACCACCGCGATGACCGCGGCGTTGGCCGCCTTCTACAAGCGCATTCCGGTCGCCCACATCGAAGCCGGATTGCGCAGCCACAACATCAATTCCCCCTTTCCCGAGGAACTGAACCGCAAGATCGCCGGCGACATCGCCACCTGGCATTTCGCGCCTACTGCGGAAGCGCGCGACAATCTGCTTGCCGAAGGAAAGGCCGCCGATACCATCTTCGTGACCGGCAACACGGTCATCGACACGCTGCTGCATTTCTCCAGCGAGATCGACGCCGATGCCGAGATGAACGCCAGGCTTGCCGCGCGTTTTCCTTTCATCGACCCGACGAAGAAGATGATCCTCGTCACCGGTCACCGGCGGGAAAATTTCGACGGCGGCATTCAGCGTATCTGCAGCGCGCTTAAAACGCTGGCGATGCGCAAGGACGTCCAGATAGTCTACCCGGTTCACCCGAACCCCAACGTGCGGCTGGTGGTCGACAAGGAATTGGGCGGCGTGGCGAACATCCACCTGATCGACCCGCAGGACTATCTGCCGTTCCTGTACCTGCAAAAGCAGAGCTATCTGGTGCTGACCGACAGCGGCGGCGTGCAGGAAGAGGCGCCGTCGCTTGGCAAGCCGGTGCTGGTGATGCGGGAGAATACAGAGCGCCCCGAAGGTGTAGCCGCGGGTACCGCACGGCTTGTTGGCACCGACATCGAAAAAATTCTGTCCAATGCCAATAGCTTGCTCGATGATGAGAGCATCTATCGTGGTATGGCGGAGCGACACAATCCATATGGCGATGGCCGCGCCGCGATCCGGATCATTGAGGAACTACAGCACCATGGCTGAAATCAGAACCGTTTCCGTTATCGGCATGGGTTACATCGGCCTGCCGACCTGCGCCATCTTTGCCAGCCGCGGGTTCGATGTCATCGGCATCGATGTCAACGAAGCGGTGGTGGCGAAGGTCAATCGTGGCGAGATCCACATCGTCGAACCCGACCTGGACGGTTTGATCCAGAAGGTCGTCGCCAACGGCAAGCTCAAGGCCTTCAATACCCCCCAGCCGGCTGACGCCTATATCATCGCCGTTCCGACGCCGATCACCGAAGACCACAAGCCGGATGTGAGTTATGTGCTTGCTGCGGCTCGCAGCATCGCCCCGGTGCTGAAGCGCGATGATCTCATCGTGCTGGAATCGACGTCACCCGTCGGCACGACACGCGTCATGACGAACCTGCTTGCCGAGCTGCGGCCGGATCTCAAATTTCCCGTCACGCATGGCGAGGAGGCGGACGTGCTGGTCGCCTACTCCCCTGAGCGCGTGCTGCCGGGGAAGGTGCTGACCGAGTTGATCAACAACGACCGCTCCATCGGCGGGCTGTCGCGCAAGTCGTCGGAACGAACCGCCACACTTTATTCGAGCTTCGTCGCCGGCGATCTCTTCATAACGCAGGCCGAAAGTGCCGAGCTTGTGAAACTGACCGAAAACGCGTTCCGCGACGTGAACATCGCCTTCGCCAATGAACTCGCGGCGGTGTGCCAGGATCTGTCGCTCAATGTCTGGGAGGTCATCGATCTCGCCAACCGGCATCCCCGTGTGAACATCCTCCAGCCGAGCCCGGGTGTCGGCGGCCATTGCATCGCGGTCGATCCGTATTTCATCATCGATGCCGCACCCAACAGCACGCGGCTGATCAGTTCGGCGCGCCGCATCAATTCCGAGCGCCCGCTGTCGGTGGTCAGGGATATCGAGGCATTGCTCGACCCGAACCGTCAGCAGACGATCGCCTGCCTTGGCCTGAGCTTCAAACCCAACATCGACGACATGCGCGAGAGCCCGGCTGTCGAGGTGGTGAAACTTCTGTCCAGGATCCCCAACCTCAAGATCGTCGCGGCAGAGCCCAATGCGCGCGCCCTGCCACGCGAGCTCGAAGGCCACGACATCGCATTCACCGACGCGCTTTCCGCCATCGATCAATCCGATATCGTCGTTCTGCTGGTCGATCATCGACAGTTCAATTTCGTCGACCCCGAATCGCTCAAGGACAAGAAGCTGGTCGACACCAGAGGTCTCTGGACCTGGCGCAAGGCGCGCAAGCCCGATGCCCGCATTGAAGGCAAGAAGTCCGCGCCGGAGCGGGCTGGAGAGGCCGCATGACCATGCATGATGCTGCATGGGCACAACATCCCCTGTTGGCATCACGGCGTCGGGAATTTCTCGACGCGCCGATTCATGCCTTGACCATGGCCGAGACGCTCGCCGTCGCCGACGAGGCAATGGCCGCGCATCGACCGCTGCACCACGTCGTCGTCAACGTCGCCAAGCTCGTGAACATGCGCAAGAACGCCGAGCTGCGCGACGATGTGATCACGGCGGATCTGATCAATGTCGACGGCAAGGGAGTGCTCTGGGGCGCACGGCTCTGCGGCGTCAAGCTGCCGGAGCGGGTCACGGGCGTCGATGTCATGATCAACGTGCTCGCCCTCTGCGCAAGCAAGGGCTACCGGCCGTTTCTGCTGGGGGCCGAGCAGCATGTTCTCGATGCGGTGGAAAGCCAGTTGGCGATCGACCACCCGAGCCTGGTCATTGCCGGCAAGCGCAATGGTTATTTCAAGGCCGAGGAGGAGCCGGAGATCGTCCATGCCATCAATGCCTCGGGTGCGGACTGCCTGTTCGTGGCGATGCCGACACCGAGGAAGGAGCGCTTCCTCAAGCGTTACCGTGACGAACTCAAGCCGAGTTTCGTGATGGGAGTGGGCGGCAGCTTCGACGTCTATGGCGGCAAGGTTGCCCGGGCGCCGAGACTGGTTCAGGCACTCGGCATGGAGTGGCTGTTTCGCGTCGCACAGGAGCCTCGGCGTTTGTGGCGGCGGTATTACGACACCAACACCGCCTATGCGTGGCTGCTCTGCCGGGAGTTCTGGCACCGTCGCATACGGGGGAATGCTACCTCCTAGGCCGTAATCGGATAGCAGCGCGGCCTTTACCTCCGGCCTTGCAGGATCGGCAGTCGCGCCTTGACCTTGTCGATGAACAGCATCGCCTCGGTCGGATAGAACATACAGATCAGCGCAAAGAAGGTCGCGGTACCGGCGCTGCCGCCGGCTGCCAGCGGCAGGATCGGCGGGGCATGGCTGAGCAGGGCCGCGGTGAGGGCGGCAGCCACTCCTGTGCTCGCGGAGATGATGACGGAAACGCCGATGTCGCGCCACGGTACGGGCACCGGCGTCAGCTTCTGGGCGATGACGACGCAACTCGCCAGGGCCGCTACCGATCCGCCCGCCAGAGCAAGGGCGGCACCCAGTTCCGCCATGGTGGGGATCAAAAGGAAAGACAGCGAAATCGTCCCGACCGAGCCGACGAAATTGACGATGATCAGCAGCCACGGCCGCTTGTGCGCGTGCACCACGACGCCGTAGACGAAGGTCGCGAGATTGGTGCACAGCACGCTGAAGGCGATGACCGGAAACAGCAGGCCGAAGCGGCCATGATAGTCAGCAGGCAGCATGAGCCGTGTGATATCGGTGCTGAGTGCCACCAGCATTGCCGCGACCGGCAGGCAAAGGCGCATCATCAGCGCCATGAGTTGCGACAGCAGGCGGCTTGAAGCTTCGGGGCCTTCTTCGTCGAAGCGGTTCACCACCTCGGGGAAGGCGCCGGTGTTGATTGCATTGGCAATCATGTCGATCGGCTGTCGGGCCAACGCATAAGCTGCAGCGAAGACCGCCACGGCGCTGGCGTCGTAATAGACCTTGAGGAACAGTCGCTCGGCGCTGTTCAGTCCGAAGCCGACCAGGGCCATGATGACCAGGGGAGCGCCGAAGGCAAAAAACTCCTGGCGCGTGAAGCGTGACGGACCGGGAACGATGTGCCGGGATGCGACGATGCCTGCCGTGATGCCGGCAATCAGCATGCCGAGGCTGGAGCCGAGGGACACCGCCAGGAAGGAGCGCTGGAACAGGAAGACGGCGGCAATCGGCAGGACGAGCTGCAACAGGCTGCGCAGCGCTTCGAGCATCGAATAGACCGAATGCCGCTGCTGCATCTGCAGGATGGTCAAGGCAAAGCGGCCGATGGAGCCGGCGATCAGGTAGCTGCCGACGGCAATGGCGAACTCGCCCCAATGCTCTGGCACGATGAGCACCGAGGCAATCGCGGAGATGACCAGTGCAATGGTCGTCGTGGCCAGAAGCACCTGTCCTGCCAGGATCAGGCTGCCCTTGCTGATGTCGCCCTTGCCGCCGAGCCTCAGCAGCGAAATGCGCAGCCAGCTGGTGACGGCGACATCCGTCATTTCGCCGACCGTGACCACCAGCGTCAGCAGGCCATAGTGGTTCTGGTCGATCATGCGGGTCATGATGACCAGCAGGAGCAAAGCGGAAATGCGTGTCAGCAGGATCGCCGGGGCGTATATTAGCGTTGAGCGAAGCAGCAAAGGGTTTTCCCCGGACAATTCCGCCTGATTAACCGTTGGCCAGCGGGAAATCCAGCATCATGGCACTAAAGAACAGCATATCACTTTGGCCATAAGCTTTATTTGAGACCTTTGCTTTATGGCTGGGTCGCGTGTGTTATCCGCAATGGTGTCATGTTGCAGCCTTCCGCAAGCCATCGAAAAATGTATGTCCTGGTCGCAACGCCCTCGGGCGGCCTGGGGCAAGGTGGCATCGACCGGCTCATGGGCGCGCTCAAGCTACAGCTCGAACGCCAGGACAGCGCGGACATTGACGTGCGCTTCATCGCTACCCGCGGTCCGGGACATGTCGGGCTTTCGGTCTTCTACACGCTCGGTTTCTGTCTGCGCATGCTTGCGGCGCGCCTCGCCGGGCGCGCCGATGTCATTCACATCAACGTGGCGAGCATGGGCAGCACCTACCGGAAGCTGGTCATTGCCAGGTGCGCGCACATGCTCGGCATTCCTTACGTGCTGCATCTGCATGGCGCGGAGTACAGGTCTTTCTGGAGTGGGGATGGCGGTTTTCTCGACCGCCGCATCCGAAGCATGTTCGAACATGCCAGCCGGGTCGTCGTGCTGGGCAGGGTCTGGCGCGACTTCATTGCCGGCCGCGCGCCGAGGGCGGCCGGCAACATCGTCATCGTGCCCAACGCCACTGAAACGCCGTTGCTGGCGCATGTCGGCGGTGGCGACAGCACTCATATCCTGTTCCTGGGTCGCATCGGCGAACGCAAGGGTGTGCCGCAACTGTGCGATGCCCTGGCGAACATGAAGTCCGTCGGGCATTGGCGTGCCACGATCGCCGGGGACGGCGAGGTCGAGGAGACGCGGGCGCGGCTGGCGGAACTCGGCCTCGCGGACCGCGTCCAGCTTCCTGGATGGGTTGGGCCCGATCAGGTTGCGGCTCTGATCGCGTCCGCCGATATCCTCGTACTTCCCTCCTTTGCCGAAAATCTGCCTGTATCGGTCATCGAAGGCATGGCCAGCGGCCTCGCCGTGGTGACGACGCCGGTTGGGGCGGTGGAAGATATTGTGACCGATGAGCAGAATGGTTTGCTGGTTCCTCCCGGTGATGTGGCGGCATTGACGAAAGCGTTGACGCGCCTGGTCGAAGATCCGGCTCTGCGGACGCGCCTTGGCGAGGCCGCCAAGGCCGTGCATCGCGAGCGGCTGGAAATTGCTCCGTTCGCAATGGCATTGCAGCGCGTGTGGCGCGATGCGTCGATCGGCAACCGACTGGAGGCAAGATCATGAAGTTGCTCGACATCGCGCGCGGCGCCTATGTGCGCAGCCCTGAGCCTCTGAGACGGCTCCTGGCGCCGCTGGTTGCGCGCGTCCCGACCACGATGAAGTTCGGCGCGACATATCGTTCATGGCGGGAACAGATCGCCCAGGCGGCTGCGGATCCTGCCTATGCCGGGCATGCGCATCTGGCCGCGCTGCGGGCGCTGCTGCAGAAAGCGCATGCGGGCAGTCCCTTCTATCGCGGCTTGATCGACAAGGCCTTTGGCCCCGGCTTTGACCTTGCGACGCTGCAGCTCACTGACCTCGGCCGTCTGCCGGTACTCACCAAGCAGGCCCTGCGCGATGCGGGCAACGACGTGCTGGCGGAGCCGGCATCGAACCTCGACGAAGCCACGACCAGCGGAAATCACACCGAGCAGCCCTTTGTGTTCTACCTGGACAAGGACCGCAGCACCCGCGAGATCGCCTTCGTCTATGACGCGTGGTCGCGCATCGGCTATGGCGAGCAGACAGCCCGCGCCTGCTTCCGCGGCTTTGGCCTCGATGCCCAGGGCAAACGCCTGCACGAATGGGAGCCGGCGTTGCGCGAGCTACGGCTTTCGGTGTTTCCGATGACGGTCAAGGACGCCGCCCTGTATCTCGACCTGATCGACGAGCGCGGCATCCGCTTCCTCTACGGCTATCCTTCGGCGATCGAGTTGTTCTGCCGGCACATGCGCAAGCTCGGCCGGACACCGAAACTGCGCATCGAAGGCATCATGCCGATTTCCGAACCTCTTTTCCCTCACCAGCGTGCCAGCATCCAGTCCGTGCTGGGCGAGGTGCCTTTCGCCTGTTTCTATGGCCTGAGTGAAAAGGCGCTGTTCGCCGTCGAAATGCCCGGACGCATGGACAGCTACGAATTCAATCCGCTTTACGGGCTGGCGGAACTGGTCGACGATGATGATGCGCCCGTTGTGGAGCCCGGCAAGCTGGGACGGCTCGTCGGCACCGGCTTCCTGTCCACCGGCATGCCGTTCATCCGCTATGATACCGGGGATCGTGCCCGGCTGCTCGAACTGCCCAGTGCCGAAAACGGCCAGCGGTTGCGGGTCGATGCCATCATGCCGCGTCGTAACATCGACTATCTGATCGCTGCCGACGGCAGTCATGTGGTGAGTCTGTCACTGGCGCCGGAGGATCCGATTTTCTTTGAAGGATTGCAGGAATTCCAGTTCTATCAGGATACGCCGGGTGAGGCGGTGGTTCGTTATATTCCGGTCGATGGCGCGGTCGGCGATCCAGCCGAGCGTCTGATCGCCAACCTGAACGGGCAGACCCACGGCGCCATCCGCTTTTCGGCGGAACAGGTCGAGCGCATTGCCTGGGGGCGTGCCGGCAAGCGCGCCTTTGTCGAGCAGCGTCTCAACATGGCAGACTTCGAGTAGGCGCCGCGGGTCTCAGGGCATGAGACCCAACGCTTTCAACAGATCACGGTCCGGAAGCGCAGGTCCTGTGGGCTGGATGACCGTCATCCCGTCGGGATTGGTGAACTCCCAGATCGACCACGGCATGCCATAGCGCTCCGCCAGCTGCCGCACCGCCGTGAGATAGCGAAGGCGATCGGCATCGAAGGCTCCCATGCGGCCATCGGCTGACATCAGGATGACGCCGAATTCACCCATGAACAGCCGCTTGCTCGCGATGTTGTTGGCTTTGGCCCAATCCGCCGCCTGCTGGAAAACCGCCTCGAGCTGGCTTGGCCCCCAGTTTTCGGCGAAATACTGGGCGATCCTCTCGCGCGCCGAAACCGTGTTCATCATGCGCTCGACCTGGCTGAGACCGGCAGCCTCCATCTGTGCGCCGAGGGTTTCGATCACGATCTCCGGCGTGCCGCTGTCGGCGGGCCACGGCAGGCCCGATGCAAAGGTCGTTGTTGTTCCGTCCGGCCGCTGATGCGTGAAGCTGTGCGGCTCATACATGTGGAAGCTGTAGTAGAGATTGGGATCGTCGAAGTCGGGTTTCAGGTTGACCAGTCCGGCAACGCTGCCGCCGCAGCCGCCCGTCGCGACGATGGTGAGGTCGCGACTGACCACACGGATATCGCGGACCGTGTCCGACATGATCCGCTGCCAGTCGTCGCTGCCGCTTGCATCGCAAGGATAGTGGGTCGGCTCGTTGTAGGGCTCGAAGGCGACCTTGTCGGTGCCGACCCCGACCAGCATGGCAGCCACTGCCGTGACCATGGCGCGATAGCGGGCGACGTCCTCACTGTCGGCGCTGCCGGAAAACATCCTGAGACCGTAGGCCGGAACCTGTTCGACGCTGTGCAGGTTGAAGACCACCTTGAGCCCGTTCGACGTGACGTGCGCCACGGCCGAAGCAAGGATGTCCAGGGCCTGCTGGCGCCTGGCGCCATCGCTGGCGAGCAGGGGCCCTGGGTCGACAGTCAGGCGGACGAAATCAAACCCCATGGACCGGATGCTGGCAAAGACCTCGCCGTCGGGCCAGTCGGAGAGGGGCCTGCCTGCGCCCAGCCATTGCTTTTCGGTTCGGTACGGCGGCCATTTGTAGGAGCGGTCTGGTTCGACCGGAGACCAGTTCAGCCATCCGTGCACGCCAACACCTTTTTGCAAGGCAATAGGTTCGGCTTTGGCGGCTGTGATCAGCGAGAGTGCCCATATTGCGATAAACGCCACTATTCTCATCGCCAATCTCCGTATCATTATCGAAGATATTAACCGGGGGAATGCAAAGGAAGCATTGCGGTCAGATGGCGTCCCGGCGGCATGGAGCATAACTGTGGCGGAGCTTGCATGAGGATCGGCTGGTACATCAACCGGTTGCGCAGCATGAGCCCGGCGGAGATATTGCACCGGCTGGGCGAGCACCGCCGCAAGGTTGTTTCCAGGCGCCGCGACGATGGCTGGCAGCGCTATGGTTCACCCCACCTGCATCCCGTGTTCCACGGATTGAGGGGCGCCGTGCAGGCAAACGCGAATGCGGACCAAAGGCAGGCCATCACGGCCGCCGCCGCCGACACGCTTGAGGGGCGTTTTTCCGCACTCGGGCGGACATGGCCGCCGCGCGATCGCCATCGTCTCTTTGCCGCCGAGGCCTGGCGCCTCGATCCGGTCAGCGGCACGCTCTGGCCGGGTCCGGAAATGCATGCCTTCGATGTCGACTTCCGGTCGGCCGGCGACCGCGGCGACATAAAATATGTCTGGGAGTTCAATCGGTTGCAGCAACTGCCGCCACTGGCTGTGCAGTGGTTGCTCTCGGGCGACGGCAAATGCCTGGAGGCCATCGAGGCCGCCATCGACAGCTGGCATGCCGCCAATCCGCCGTTTCGTGGAGTTGCCTGGGCTTCCGGCATCGAAGTCGCTTTGCGCGCCATCAGCCTGATCGTGACGCTGGATATTGCAGGCGACAAACTGGCTGTGGCGACACGCGGCAAGACAGGCGAAATACTGGCGGCAAGTGCCTACTGGCTGCCGCGGTTCCCCTCCCGGTTTTCGTCCGCCAACAACCATCTCGTCGCGGAACTGGCTGGCGAATATCTGATCAGCCTGGCTTTCGGCTCCGAATCCGTCTCCGCGCGCGCAGCGCTTGTCGCCGAAGTCGACAAGCAGATCCTCGCGGATGGCGCCGGCGCCGAGCAAACCCCGACCTATGCGGCCTTCACGGCCGAGCTCATCCTGCTCTGCGCCACCGCCGCTCGCCAGGCCAGATCGCCGTTTCCCGCCTCCGTCGATGAGCGCCTGGCCGCTTTCGCCGAGTTCGCGGGCTGGCTTCCTGCGCGGGGCAGCGGCTTCGGCGACGACGATGAGGGGCGGACGCTCACGCTGGGAGACGAGCCTGATTATGTCCGCTCGGTCGCGGCCGCCATCCACGGTTATCTCGGCATTGCGGGCGATGCCCCGGCGCCAGGCGATTTTCGCGCGCTTTTCTTTGGCGCTCCATCGCGTCAGGCACCGACCCCGGATGGATTGCGCACGTTCGCGCAAGGCGGTCTCTCCGTCTGGCATGGGACGATGAACGGCCGCCGCATCGACCTGACATACGATCACGGCCCGCTTGGCTATCTCTCGATCGCAGCGCATGGCCATGCCGATGCGCTGTCGCTCACCTTGTGTATCGACGACGAGCCGGTGCTGGTCGACCCCGGCACCTGGCTCTACGGCTCGGGACGCGAATGGCGCAACTGGTTCCGCTCCACGCCGGCGCACAACACCCTGAACCTAGAGGGGCAGAGCCAGAGCATCATTTCGGGTCCGTTCAACTGGTCGCACAAGGCGCGCGCGACATTGGTCGAGAGCCAGGACGGGCTGCCCTGGAAGCTCAGTGCCAGCCATGACGGGTACAAGGCCCGCTTCGGCGTCGTACACCGGCGCACCGTGACCGGCGAGGTCGACGGTATCCGGATCACCGACCAATTGCTCGGCCGCAGCCATAAGGCTGAGATCGTCTTCCAGCTCGCGGCCGGCCTCGAGGCAAGCCGGGAGGGCGGCACGGTCAGGGTATCACGCGGCGAGGAGACGCTGCTGACCATCCGTTTTCCGGATGGCGCGGTCGATATCCGCGCCGGCGGCGATGCGCCTGGCCAGGGCGGCTGGGTCTCGCCACGTTTCGGTGTCAGGCAACCGGCACCACGGCTTGCCTGGCGGGGCGAGGTCGGCAGGGACGGAGTTGCCATCCACCTTGCGGTCTCACCCCGGCTTTCCGTGCCGTCCGACATCATTTAAAAGGCATTCAAAGGTTTAGCAGTTTCGACACGGTTGTTCTGCTAATCGGAGCGGCATGTACGTCCGCTTTCGCAGTGCGAGCCTCATGCGACGGCTCGGCAAATTTGCGTTTCACATCTAGCCGGATCGCCAATTCACAACCGGGGAGGCCATGATATCGATGTTTTCAGAACTCGTCAGAGTGGTCACCACAAAGCTGTCGAACATCGACTACGTGACGCTCGGCCTTCTTCTGGCGACGGCGCTGGGCAGCGCGCTGGTGGTCTACTGGCGAACCGTCAAGGACAAGTCGTTCCGGGACTTCTTCGATTTCGCCTTTCCGGCGGAAGTGATGCTGCACCCATCGGCGCGGGCGGACGCCCTGTTCTGGATCACCAAGAAGCTGATGATGCCCTTCCTGCTCATTCCCGCCGGCGTCACCTTCATCGCCGCCATGGGCTACGCAACCAATCAGACCCTCGGCTGGCTCTTTGGCATTTCGGGGCCGCTCATCGAAGGGCCGGCCGGACCGGTGACGCTCGTCCTGTTCACGGCATCGATGCTGGTGGCCTATGACATCTCCTACTACCTCTACCATGTCGCCCAGCATCGCTTCCCGTTCCTGTGGGAACTGCACAAGGTGCACCATTCCGCGGAAGTGATGGTCGGGATCACCAAGGACCGCGTTCATCCGCTGGACGACCTGATGAACCGCGCCTGGGACGGCGTCATCCCGGGAACCTGCTTCGGCATATGGAGCCTGATCGCGCTGAACCCCGTCGAGATCGCTGTCTTCGGTGTCAACGTCTATGTCATCCGCAACATCCTGATGATGGACTTTGTCCGCCACACCCATCTGAAGATCTCCTTCGGCCCGCTGGACAACGTCATCCTCTCTCCGCACTGGCACCAGGTGCACCACAGTGTGAATCCGCGTCACTACGACAAGAATTTCGGGCTGCTTTTCTCATTCTGGGATCGCCTGTTCGGAACGCATTTCGTGCCGGATCCGGACGAGGAACTGAAATTCGGCCTGATGGACCGTGATGTGCGTGATTATCAATCGCTCTACGGGCTTTATGTGCTGCCCCTCAGGAAGATGGCCGGTCATCTCATCCGACCGTTCAGGAAGCGCCCTGCCGACGTGGTGCAGCCGCAGGACCCTGTCCAACCATGAATGAAACTGTTTTGATCGGCACAATCGGGGTGGAGCGCCTGGAGATTGTCAGCTCGGCCGATCGCCTGGCGGCGGTCGAGGCAGCCTGGACAAGTCTGTGGCAGCGCACCAACGGATTGATCTTTCAAAGCCATGGCTGGATTTCGGCATGGTGGAGCACGGTGGCGGACCGCAGCAAGCGCGCACTGAAGATCGGTCTGGTCTGGAACGACGACAGGCTGGTCGCTGTCGTCCCCCTGGCGACCTGCCGGCGAAAGGGCCTTCGGTTCCTGGAATGGGCTGCCAACAGCTATTCCGATTACGGGGATATTCTGGTGGCGCCGGAATGTTCGCAATCGGCTCTCGAGCACGTATGGGCTCGCATCTGGTCCGACGGCGGTTTCGATGTCGCTTTCATCAACCGCCTGCTGCCGGATGCGGCAGCCCACAGGATCTTCGCACCGGGAGTTTCCAACGGCATCAAGCTGCGCCGCAATCATCGCGAGGAGGTCAGCTATCGTGTCGCCGGGGAGTGGGCGAGCGGAGCCGAATGGCTGGCGACGCATCCCAAGAAAACCCGCCAGAATTATCGGCGTGGCCTCAAGATGCTCGAAGAGGCCGGCGAAGTGACGTTCCGCCTGCTCCCTCCGGATGAACCGCTGGAGCCGGTGCTGGAGCGGCTATCCGAACTCAAGCGCAGATGGCTGGCACAGCACTCGCGTGAATCCGATCTTTTCCAGGAAGGCGAACCCATACTCGCGGCGCTGGTCGATGTGCTCGCCCGCGCCGGCGTGCTGCGCATTTTTGTGATCGAATGCAATGGCGCGATGGTCGCGGTCTCCATCAACATCGTCCAGCATGACGTCATGATGGCATTCGTCACCACCTATGACCCGGAGTTCAGCCGGGCATCGCCGGGTGTGGGCCTGATCGTCGAATACATCCAATGGTCGATCGACAATGGCCTGCGGATGGTCGATTTCCTCTGCGGCGGCTATGCCTTCAAGAGCCGGTTTGCGACCGAGGGTGTGACGCTTCAATCCGTCCTCGGCGCACGCACCCTGCTGGGTTCGCTGGTTTCCCTCGCCGACCGTCTGCGCCAGAACATCAAGAGCAGGCGCGCAAGCGGATCGGAGCAGCAGGACAGCTCGTCCGAGGACTCCGCCTGAGTTCGGCTGGCCAGCGCAATTCTCGGAAATTGCGTAGCGGTTCAGTCGGAATTGCGTGACAGTAAGGAACTGGTGCGTTTCCGGAAAGGGAAACGCTCTAGACGGTTCTTTTCCGCGTCAGCAGCCAGAGCAGGTAGAATCCGCCCAGCATGCCTGTGGTCAGCCCGACGGGCATGTTGACGTGGAAAGGCGCGCGCTGGCTGATCAGGTCTGCAAGCAGAAGCAGAACCGCCCCCATCAGTGCTCCGCTCATCAGTGGCAGGCCAGGTGACGATGTCAGGCGCCTGGCGAGCTGCGGTCCGGCCAACGCGACGAAAGCGATCGGACCGGCGGCGGCGGTGGCGATTGCCGTAAGCCCGACGGCAGCCATGAGCATGGTCAGTCGCGTGCGTTCCGGAACGACGCCGAGCTGGCTCGCTATGTCGTCGCCCATTTCCAGCAGCGTCGTCTGGCGTGCATTGAGAACGACAATCGGAACGATCGCGGCGAAACCGATCGCGGCCGGTATCACATGCGCCCATGTGCGCGTGTTGAGGGAGCCGGCCAGCCAGAGCTGGGCTGCCGCAGCCTGATCGAGACCGCCTTTCACCAGGAGAAGGGTGTTGACGCCGGACAGGATCGCACCAGTGCCGACGCCGACGAGAACCAGCCGATAGCCGCCGGTTGCTCCATGCTTCATGGAAAGCAGAAGCACGGCGACGGCGGTCGCGATGCAGGAGGCAAGTGCCGCAAGCGACACGCCGAGCGGGCCCGCATCGAAAAGCACGATCTGCAGGATGGCGCCTGTCGCGGCGCCCGTGGTGAAACCGATGATATCGGGCGAGCCGAGGGCGTTGCGGGACAGGGATTGGAAGATGGCGCCTGCCATGCCGAGCGCAGCCCCGACCAGGATCGCTGTTGCCAGGCGCGGCAGCCGAACCCGCAGGATGATGCGCTCTGCCGTCGGATTGCTGCCGACGCCAAGCAGGCTGTCGATCACTTCGGACGGGCTGAAGTGCAGTGTTCCGGTTCCGAGCAGCAGGACACCGAGTGCGAAGCCTGTCAGTGCGAGCACGGCACAGACTGCCGCAGCGCGTGGGCGCAGCTGCAGCGAGAAGCCGCCGATCCGGAGCGCGAAGGAGGACCGTCTCATAGCCGGGCCAGCCGGTATCTGCGCACCACGGCGACGAAGAACGGTCCGCCGATGAGCAAGGCGATGATCCCCGCCGCGACTTCCGCGGGGGCAACGATGACGCGGCCGACGATATCGGCGCACAAAAGCAGGATCGCGGCAAACAGCGCTGAAAAGGGCAGCAGCCAGCGATGGTCGGAGCCGGCGATGAGACGGGCGATGTGCGGGGCGACCAGTCCGATGAAGCCGATCGGCCCGGTGGCCGCTGTCGCAGCCCCCGCCAGGAGCATGACGCACAGGCAGGCGAGGATCCATGTTCTGCCAAGCCTGACACCCAGCGCTTCGCCAAGATCGCGGCCGAGCGCCACGGCGTTCAGGTCCCTTGAGATGAACAGGGCAATCGCAAGACCGATCGTGACCGCCACGGCGAGCACGCCTGCGACTTCGAACCCTCGTCCCTCGATGGAACCTGCCCACCAGTGGCGAAAGTCGTCGACCACTTCCAGCGGCGCGTTGAGCATGATGATGCCGGTCAGCGAGCCCAGCATCACGGAAAGGCCGGCGCCAGCCAGCACGAGGCGGACGGGATTGGTACCGGTTTCATGGGCACGTCCCAGGATGAAGACGGCAACCCCTGCCAGGCCCGCGCCGAGGAAGGCGAACCAGACATAGTGGATCATGGCCGTGAGGTGGAACGCCGTGATCGCGGTGATCACGGCTGTTGCCGCGCCGGCATTGATGCCGAGCAATCCGGGCTCGGCGAGTGGGTTTCTGGTGGTCGCCTGCATGATGGCGCCGGCGGTGCCCAGCGCCAGCCCGGCAAGGATCGCCACGAGGGTGCGTGGTACACGCAGTTCCCAGATCACGAGGTGCAGGTCGTTGAGCGCGTCATAGGCCCGGAACGTCTCGAACAGCGTGGCAGGCGGAACCGGGCGCGAGCCGACAGCCAGGCTGAACAGACCGACAACCGCAAGCGCGAGGCTTGCACATGCAAGCCCCCAGGAATGTCGCCGTCGTTGAAGAAGCCGGGTCTGTTTCCCGGCTTCCCGCATGCCCGGACAAGCCATGCTACCGGAAGTGCCCGGCGATCGCGTCGATCATCTGTCGTCCCGAGTAGTAGTCGATGCGGAACGAGGTCGGCCCAAGCGCATAGACCTTCCTGTCTGTGACGGCAGGCAGGTTGGCGAGCATGGGATCGGCGATGAAGGCATCGACATCCTTTTCGGTGCCGCGCAGCAGGAAGACGCTGTCGCCTGTGATGGCAGCGGAAAGGTTCTCACGCGAGATGAAGTCGAAGTCCGAACGTCGTGTCACATCGCGCTGGATCTCTTTCGGCAGTCCCGCCACCTCGAAACCGAGGGCCGTCAGCAGCCTTGCCTGCGGACTCTCGGGTCGGCCGATCGAATAGCTGCCACCGATGTTGTACCCGACGATGCTGACCTTGCCTTTTGGGCGCGTCATCGAGATCGCGGCCTGCGCGGCATAGTCGTCGAAACGTTTGATGGCATCGCTCGCTTCCGCCTCAAGGCCGGTGGCCTTGCCGAGTTCTACCGCGATCTCCTGCCAGCTCTGGTTCGAATAGTTGACGACCATCGTCGGGATGCCTTGTGCCTGAAGCTCCGACTTGTGCTGGGCGACGCTGTCGGCTCCTGTCGCGGAGGCGATCAGCAGATCAGGCTCCCGGCCGATGACGGCTTCGATATCGAAGTTGAGATTGGGGTAGAGGACCTCGACGCCGCGCTCGTCGGCAGCAGCCGCCCATTGTGAGAAGAAGCCCTTGTCATCGGTCAGGATCTTGTCATCGGTCAGGATCGTGGGTGTCGCAGCAGCGCTTGCCGTCACCGGGGCGCCGATGGCCAGCAGAATGCCGGTGATGCTGGGCGTGGTCGAGACGATCCGTTCCGGCTTCGATTTCAAGGTCAGCGTTTCTTGCCCCTGAACGATTGATCTTGGCCACTGTTGCTCCTGCGAAAAAGCGCGAACGGAGAGCGTTGCGATCGTCGCAACGGTCACCAGGGCAAGGGCAAGTTTCTGGATAGGCATCATCATCGGCGGTTGTTCGGGATTTTCGGGAGCTGTGGCGCAGCCTGCGTCATCGCAGCGGATTTTAAACTTGACTTGTTTATTCCACAATAAGCGTTGTATCCCGCAATGCAATATGCATTCCGTAATGCGACATCGAAGTCACAATCTTCCGGCATGCACTCAGGCAAGGAAAGGCAACATGGCGCATCGTCTGCAAGCCGATGGCGTGACGCTTCGCTACGACAGGCGTCTGGTTTCGGCCGAACTGTCGGTGGCGATCCCCGAAGGCTCCTTCACGGTCATCATCGGTCCGAACGCCTGCGGCAAGTCCACGCTTTTGCGTGCGCTGTCGCGGCTGCTGGCACCTTCAGCCGGCCGGGTGGTTCTCGATGGCAGGAGCATTGGCGAATTCCCTGCAAAGGAAGTTGCACGGCGGCTTGGCCTGCTGCCGCAAAGCTCGGTTGCCCCCGACGCGATCACGGTTGCGGATCTCGTCGCGCGCGGCCGCTACCCCCACCAGTCGTTTCTCAGGCAATGGTCGGAGGCCGACGAGAAAGCCGTCGCCGCCGCGCTCGAAGCCACGCATATGACGGATCTGTCCGACCGCTTGATGGATGAGCTTTCCGGCGGCCAGCGGCAACGTGCATGGATCGCCATGGTGCTGGCGCAGGAAACACCGATCCTGCTGCTCGACGAGCCGACAACCTTCCTCGACATCGCTCATCAAATCGAACTGCTCGACCTTCTGGCCGACCTTCACCGCCAGGGGCGCACCGTCGTTGCCGTGCTGCACGATCTCAACCATGCCTGCCGTTACGCGTCCCATCTGATCGCCATGAAGGATGGCGCGATCGTTGCGGAGGGCAAGGTGGTTGAAATCGTCACCGAAGAGCTGGTCGAAACGGTCTTCGGCCTGCCTTCGGTCATCATCGCCGACCCGGTCTCTTCAACGCCGCTGGTCATTCCGAAGGGCCGGCCAGCACCCGCAATTCATACTCCAGACGGCAGAAAACAATCGGCATGAGCACGGACGGCAAACTGCATATCGGACTGAGCCTGACGCCCACCTGGCTCAAGGGACAGCGTCCTCACCCCGATGAGGCGCTGTCGGCGGGCATGGGGCCGGTGGAATACTATGTCGAACTTGCGCGGCTGGCAGAAAGGGCGAAGCTCGATTTCGTCTTCAGGCCGGACTATCTCGTCATGAACCAGGCGATGGTGGCGCATTCGCCGACCCATGTCGGGCTTGATCCAACGATGATGCTGGCCGCCATCGCGCGGGAGACCGAGAAGATCGGGCTGGTCACCACCGCCTCGACCACTTTCAACCCGCCCTACATCGTTGCGCGTCAGATCCAGTCCCTGCACTGGATCAGCAATGGCAGGGCGGGCTGGAACATCGTCACGTCGATCGAGGGCGCCGAGAATTTCGGCAACGAACCGATGCCTTCGCCGGAAGTCCGCTATCGCAAGGCGGCGGAATTCACCGATCTCGTACGCCAACTCTGGGCAAGCTATCCCGGTGCTTCGCCGCAGGCATCGGTGCAGGCGGTCGATCACGCCGGCGAGTTCTTTCATGTGAAGGGGCCGCTCAATGTGCCGGGACACGAGGCCGGCCCGCCGCCGTTGTTTCAGGCCGGCGCGTCGGAGATCGGCCGCAGCTTTGCTGCCTCTGTCGCCGACGCGACCTTTGCCGCCATGCCGGACATGAGCGACGGCATCGAACTGCGCACGGATCTGCGCAACAGGGCGGTACGGCACGGACGCTCGGCGAATGCCGTTCGTGTGTTGCCCGGGCTGTACTTCTTCCTGGCCAGGACCCGGGAAGAAGCCTGGAAGCTGCATGAACGCGCCCATGCGCATCTGACGCGCGAACGTCGCGTCGAGGCGTTGAAGAACGTGCTCGGACTGGATGCCGGCGCTCTCGCGCCAGGCAGCCGCATCACCGCAGACTTGCTGCCGGCTTCCGATCATCCGGTTCGCAGCCGGACGCATGCCGAATTGTTGCGCCGCTTCATTGCGGCCAACGCCCCGACAATCGAAGAGGTGCTGGCACGGCCCGAGGTCGTCGGTTCGGCGCACTGGGTTTCCGTCGGCACGGTCGACGATGTCCTGAACGACATCGTCGAGCGCTTCGAGGCGGGTGCACTCGACGGCTTCATCGCGCTCCCCGGCGGTTCGGTGGGTTCGCTCAACCTTTTCTTCGAAGAACTGGTTCCCGAACTGGTGCGGCGAGGCCTGTTTCGCGGCGACTATGAAGGCTCAACCTTGCGGGAGCACCTGGGTATCCACTGAAATGCCGACCTCATACGCTGCCGCGGGAGGCTCCGGATTCGAGCGAGGCCTGCGCGGCCATGGCGCGCAAGGCATGCCAATGACCGGTCGCTTCGGCCGTTTTCACGAAGGAAACGGTGGTGACGACGCAGGCGATCTCGTTCTGCGCGTTGAACACCGGTGCTGCCTTGCCGGTCAGCAGCGAAAACAGATGCTCGTTGAGTTCGACGCCGGCGGCCTCGCGCGCTGCATCGAGCGTCTCCTTCGAGGGCGGGTTGCCTCTGAAAGCGGCAGGTTGCCGCTTGCGCGCCGCAGCGACCGTCTCGCGCGGCAGATAGGCCTGGAAGACCAGGCCGCACGCGGTGTTGTCGAGCGGAAGCACGTCGCCGAGCGAGACGGTGCTGATCGAGAAGTCCGAGCTGCGATACCAACGGATGATGGTCGGGCCCTGGTCGGTCCAGATCGCGACACCACAGCTTGCCGCGATTTCCGATGCCAGCGTCTTCATCAGCCGTGCTGCGACTTCGATGGGCTCGATACGCCGCAAGGCGCCGATGCCGATGCTGAGCGCGGCCGGCCCCAGATCGTAGCGGCCGGTCATCGGGTCCTGGGCAACCAGCCGCTCGCGCACCAGGCTCTGCATGTAGCGATGCGCCGTCGAGGTGCCAGTGCGTCCCTGCCGGGCAACTTCGCCCAGCGCCAATGGGCCGTCGGCCCGCGCCAGGATATCGAGGAAACGGGCGGCGATGGATACCGACTGGATGGTGGTCGAGCGTTTGCCGGCACTGCTGCCGTCGTCGGAGTGGTCTGAGTTCACAAGTTCTGTTCCGTACCGGGCGGCAAAAGCGTGGCTGGGGCAATCATGCAGGCAAGATCAGGGCTGGAATGAACGAGGGCCTTATCTCGGCTAACGACGCGGCGACGTTACGGTGCTTCGGCCCCGCGATCAATCGCACGCCCCAGCCGCTGCTTTTGCCTGTGGCAATATAGGCACCCTCGATCGACAGAGGCGCTCTTCGTGTTGACATGCGGAATGCGCTATGCATTGTGGAATTCATCATTCAATCCGCGAGCCACGGTCCGTTCC
>VFQQ010001293.1_pt1 | contig 36555 bp, 15 predicted proteins | sample 3512341 | NCBI WGS metagenome assembly VFQQ01 (sample SAMN10412373, study PRJNA504923) | tailings metagenome | isolation source: Relicate 2 Philex TSF1 revegetated site | place: Philippines: Tuba, Benguet | collected 2017-08-29 | reverse complement strand
AGGGAGCATCCTTTGAGTGTTTTACTCTCCGGTAAACCCCGGGCGGTTCAGTCCGGCTCACCGGCAACAACTCGCCCCTCATGAATGAGGGCTCGACGGGGGCAAGGTCAGTTCGAGCACCGGGACCAAATTAGCTTCAAATTTTGATATTGCAGATGCGCCATGGAATCATAAAGATTGCATCAGGGCTTGGCACGGTTGCGATATTTCCAGAGTGTGGTGCGTGAAATTCCAAGGCGCTTCGCCGCCTCGCCAACCCGCCCTTGGGAAGCAATCAAGGCCTGTTCAATGATATCGGATTCTGCCTTCTGCCTGGCATTGGCCAAGCCGTCAGCCTCCCTATCCTCCAGTTTGCGTTCCGGAAAGATATCAGCAGATTCAAGTGTTGATCCCTTAGCGAAAACACAGGCACGTTGCAGGCGGTTGCGTAATTCACGGACATTGCCCGGCCAGTCATAGGCAAGCAGGGTTGCCAACGCGTCGTCGCTCAAATCCAGCGGAGCCGGTCGCGCGGCCGAAAACTCGAACAGAAACTGCCGCGTCAGCGGTTCCACTTCATCACGCCGTTTGCGCAATGGCAGCAACGGAATTTCCAGAACAGATAGGCGGAAATAGAGATCATCACGAAAATCGCCCGCAGCCCGCATCGCCACGAGATCGGCATTGGTGGCGGCAACAATGCGACCGCCAAAACACTTTTCACCCCGAGCCCCTACAGGGCGGAATTCTCGGTTCTGTAATACGCGCAGCAGAGCGGCCTGGAGGCGTGGGGCAAGCTCACCGATCTCGTCGAGAAACAACGTGCCTTCGCCTGTTTCCTCGAAATATCCAATATGTGCCTGGCTGGCGCCGGTGAAGGCGCCGCGTTCATGGCCAAAGAACTGGCTCTCCAGCAATTCGTGGGGGATGGCGCCGCAATTCACCGCGACAAAAGGCGATGCAGCGCGTGGCGAGCAGGCATGCAGATAACGCGCCGCAACTTCCTTGCCGACACCGGTCTCGCCGGTCAGCAATACCGGCAGATCGGCCTGCGCCGCCTGCCGCAACATCGCGGCCAGTTCACGTGTCGACGGTTGGGCGTCAAAATCCGCCGGCCGCATAGGTTCGGCGGCTATGCGTCGAGCATTGACGCGGACATAAATACGCTGCACTAGATCATCCACATCGTACGGCTTGGTCAGGTAATCGTCCGCTCCTGCTTTTACCAGCCGCACCGCCTGATCGATCTGACCGAACGCAGTGACAAAAAGAATCGGCGTCTCGCCAAGAAAGGCTTGTGCCTGGCGAAACAAGTCTTCTCCGCTGCCATCCGGCAACACGATATCCGAGAGCACAAAATCATAACCGCCACGCCGCAAATGCCGTAATGCTTCGGCGCAGTTTCTGGCCAGTACCGCATTGAATCCTTCAAGGGTCAAGCGCTGCAGAATCGCGCCGCCCAGAACGGCATCATCCTCTATGATCAGAATATTCGGCTTCATCTTGCTCATGCCGCATCATATCATTCTGCAATGGAAATTTCAGCGTGATGCTGGTGCCGCTGGCACTATTCGACTCAATCACCACGTGGCCGTTCAACCGCTCCACCAGGCGAATCACAATCGCCACCCCGAGCCCCGGCCCTTCCACTTGACCAGCGCCGCCAGCCATCGCGCGCAGCGTGCCGCCATCCAGCCCTCGGCCATGATCCTGCACGATCACAATCAATTCGCCGATTGCAAGATACGCCACAAGGCTCACTTCACCTGCTGCTGGCGAGGCCTGTACTGCATTGAGCAGAAGATTCAGCAACATCTGGCGTACCTCAAGCGCCGGAACGGACACCTGCTCCGGAATCTCGATCCGCATCCGCAGAGAGACATGACGCGACATGCATTCAGGCTCCACCAGCAGCCGGAGATCATCAAAATCCTGCCGGGTGAGCAAACGCCATTGCTGTTGCACTCGATAATTCTTGAGCGTCGCATTCACCACATGTTCCAAAGCGGTGATTCCGCGTTCAAGAAAATCCACGGCATCCTGTCGCGGCTGCGCCTGATCACCAAAACGTTTCAGCGTGCTGATCGCTGTGCGCATGCCGCCGAGTGGATTGCGCACTTCATGGGCAATCACCGCAGTCAATCGGCCGAGATCGGCCTGGCGCTGCTGCTCAGCCATATGCGCCAGCAACTTCTCCCGTTCATCCAACGCGTAGGTCATGGCGTTGAAGGCGTGCATCATCTGCTGCACCTGCCTGTCATTGTCCGGTATCCTGTCTTTCTCGATCGGGCGCAACATGCCAAAGGCGGCGTCATAAAGATGGCGGGCCACCAGCGCTATCGGCCGCTGCACATGCCGTATGGCAATGAAGCCAAGAAAGGCACACAGCGCGCTGACAGCCAGATCAAGCAACAGGATGACCCAGCTCAGAAAATTTCGCTCCTCAACCAGCGGCGCAATGTCCAGATCGGCTGCCACCACGCCAAGGTTTCTGCCTTCATCGGCAATCGTGCGCCAAACCCATATGCTCTGATCGTTGGGGCGGAAAAATCCATCCGGGCGTAATGCCAGAATTTCCGGCAGTTGACTCGCGCCATTCTCACCCTGGCGCCAAACTTCAATTTGCACATCCCTGGTGGCATTGAAATAGACTAGGCGGCGTTCAGCAACACCCTCATGGAAGGTCAGGGCGTTCTGTAGCACGGTCCCTATGTTTTCGTTATCGCCTGCCTTGAGATGTGGTAGCAAGGCAGCGGAAATACCATCCAGATAGACGAGGCCAAAAGTCTCAGCTTGGCGACTGACTTGCCGACCCATAAAAAAAATCGCGATCTGTGTGGAGCCGATGGCAGCAGCGAAGATCATCACCGCCGCCATCAGGGGTAACCGGATCGTCACAGGCAATCGAGCTTTTCCCACTTCTATTCGGCCCTCCGGATCGACCGGATAGGATACTGGCATCGCGATCAGGCGGTCTCAACCAAAAACCACCAGCGCGCTAGCATCCTGGCTCGGGCGTGGGGCATGGCCCGCACGAGCCAACCAGCCGGCATGTGATTCATTGCCGAACACCACTACATCGGATTGAGTAGACAAGGTATCCACGGCGCCGGAGGTGACATAAATCCCCTTCGCCCGGGCCAGGTTGCGCGCCTTCGCCAACACGGCCTCGTCAGCACCAGCCAAGTGCAGGGCAGCATGCGGCCAGGGATTGACGCGCAAAAACCAATGCAACGTCTCGTCGCTCTGCGCCGAACCTTCATGAATGAACGAAACCGAGCGAACAATGCGTGGCATATCGCTGACCCCGAGCAATGGCCAGATGCCGTGCCGAACCAGATCGCGCAACGGATCACGCGGATCGGATACGACCCCCTGATCGAACCAGCCCTGGCGTCCCGCCAGGATGAGGGTATCGGTTGCCACCCGGGCCTTGAGAATACGACGAGGATCGCCCTCTTCCATGATCAGGGAGAAAACGATCCCGGCCTCCAGCGCTTGCCGTTCAAATTGCTCGACCAGATCGGCTACCACTCGCCGGGCTTTTTCCACGCGACTATTGCGTAGTTGCTGGGCGTGAAAATTTCCGCCGATCGGCACAGGGCCGACATTCTCTAGCAGCTTTCTGTCAATAACGGCCAGGCCGACCAGCGGCAGACAATGGCTTTTTGCCAGCGCAATGGCGAAACTGATGGCAGCATCGCGATTGGGGCCTTCCGCCAGTGCCAGAACGATCTGGCTAATGCCGGCCAGGCCGTTGCGCCCTTCCCCCCCGCCGGCAGGTTTGCTGGCAACATTGAGGGCGGCTTTTACCTGCGCCTGTTCGCTTCCCTCCGCCACTGCCAGCAACGGCCGTTCGAATTCACCGCGCGGCAATTCGCCCCGCAAGGCGTCCTGCATGGTGCCGTTCCACAATGGCATGCCTGCAACATAGCCAGCCCGTGCAAGCAAATGACCGGCAATTGGCGTCGTGATGAGCAGAAAGCTGATCGCCACGGCGATCTTGATCCACATCTCGAAGGAAGGATGGGCCAAGCCGACGCCGATCAGGATCAGGCCACAGCCGACCACGCCGGCTTCCGTGGCAGCATGCATGCGCAGGAAAAAATCCGGCAGGCGTAGCACGCCGATGGCGGCTACCAGGCAAAGCCCGGCACCGGCGATGAGAAAGCAAGTGGAAATCCAGGCCTGCATCACTTATCCTCCTCGTTGATGGAGCCGCGCTCGATAAAGCCGGCAAAGGCGACGGTTGCCAGAAATCCGATCAATGCCACACCAAGTGCAATATCGATGAAGGCGGTGGCGCCGGCGGCAAGCACCGCGAGGCCCGCAGCGGCAACCCCCAAAAGCCCCAGCATGTCCAGTGCCACCACACGATCAGCACTGCCAGGACCTCGCACGATGCGAATGCCGGTGCAGATCATCGCTGCAAGCAGCAGGGTAGCTGCGATGGCAAGGCCGATCTGGGCAATCATTGCAGCACCTTGCCGATACGGTACTCGAAGCCACTTTTGATCTGCGTCACACTCGCATCCGAAACATTCATGACATGAACATAAAGCAGCGACCTGTCATTGCTGATATGCAGACTGGTGGTGCCCGGCGTGAGCGTGATCATGTTGGCCAGCATGGTGATACCCGCATCGCTACGCAGATCCAGCGGTACGGCAACAATGGCCGACCGGATCGGTCGGTGCGGCCGCAGCACGATGATGGCAACTTCTTTTGCAGAAAGAAGAAGCTCCCAAAAAAACAGTGCGCCGAGTCGAACCCAGAAGACAGAATTACGCATGGTCACCTCACTGCAATTGGCGTGCGGGGCTGAGCACCGCATCAACGTAATGTGATTTATCGAGCAGTTGCTCAGCAGTCCGGATGGAATAGTCAGCAAACGGTTCAGCAAAAAATCCGATGCATAGCGTTACCGAACCGAGCGCGAGGACCGGGGCCAGCAGCAGCAATTTGGCGGCGTCGCCCTGACGCCAGGCGGCGATGCCGGCTTTTGATCCCGCCGGCGCCGCCTTCCAGAATGCCTCGTTCCAGATTTTCAGCATCGAGTAGAGCGTCAGCAAACCCACCACGAGGCCGGTAATGGCCAGCAGCAGATGCCCCGCATCCAAACTGGCTTTGATCACCGTGAACTTGGCCCAGAAGCCGGAAAGCGGTGGCAATCCTGCCAGCGACAGGGCGGGAATCAGAAACAGCACGCCAAGGAATGGCAACTGCCGATACAGCCCGCCAATTTCCTTGAGCTGATAGGAACCGCCAACACGGGCGATAATGCCGGCGATGAGAAACAGGTTCGCCTTCACCACGATATGATGGATGACGTAAAGAATTGAGCCGGCCAATGCCAGCGGTGTGGCAATGGCGAGGCCAAACAACATGTAGCCAATCTGGCTGATGATGTGAAAGGACAGGATGCGGCGGATATCGAAATGCGCAGCCGCCCCCAGCACACCCGTCACCATGGTCATCACAGCGATGGCGGCGATGATCGGGCCGGTATAGCCGATATTGGCATCGAAAAGCAGGGTGAAGCAGCGGATGATGGCGTAGACGCCAACCTTGGTGAGCAGAGCGGCGAATATTGCCACGATCGGTGCCGATGCGGTGTGATAGGCCGCCGGCAGCCAGAAGAAGAGTGGGAATACCGCGGCCTTGGCACCAAAGCTGATCAGGAACAGAGTCGCCAACGCGGTAACCAGCCCCTGATTTTCCAGCAATGGCAACCTGCGGGCGATATCCGCCATGTTGAGCGAGCCGGTGATGCCATAAAGGAAAGCCACGGTCAGCAGGAAGAAAGTGGTGGCGATCAGATTGAGTGTGACATATTTCACGCCGGCATCGAGTTGCGCACGGCCGCCGCCAGAGGCCAGCAAACCAAAGGAAGAGATCAGCATGATCTCAAACCAGACATAAAGATTGAATATATCGCCGGTGAGGAAGGCGCCGGTGACACCCAGCAGCAAACCCTGGTAGAGCGGGTGATACAACGCCTGCTCCTGCCAGGGCTCGCCGCCCGCCATGCCATAAATTCCAATTGCCACCGCCATCAGGCCGGTGATCAGCACCATTGCGGCGGCGAACATGTCGGCCACGAAACTGATGCCGAACGGTGCCGACCAGGTGCCGAATTGCGTCACCAGCACGGTGCCGTCATGGCTTGCGGCCAGCAGAGCGAGGGCAGCGGCAAGCAATCCAGCACTACATAGCAGACTGACGATGCGCTGGGCCAACGGCCTGCGCCATAACATCGCGCAGAGTGCGATGCCCGCGAGCGGGAAAGCGATCGGCAAGGTCAGCAGCAGATGGACGGTCATTCCGCAGCCTCTCTGACCGGCGCAGCCGGTTGGGGCAGAGGAGCCAAGGGCATGCGCGTTTCCGGTTCGGCCACACGCATTGCTTCGGTATCCAGTGTATCGAGGCGGCGATGGGCAGCTTCAAACATCACCACGGTGAAGGCCGCAATTGAAAAGGAAATGACAATGGCAGTGAGAATCAGAGCCTGCGGCAATGGATTGGCGCTCAGCGCGATCGTGGCCTCGCCGGGCGGCACCAGAGGCGGCACCCGGCTTTCAAGTCGGCCGCAGAGGAAGATCGCCAGGTTGACGGCATTACTGAGGATCAGCAATCCGAGTACCAGCCGCAGCACATTGCGCGACAGCACCAGATAAACTGCTGTTGCAACCATGATGCCGAAGGCAAGGGCGAATGCCGGCTCCATCTCAATCCTCCAGATACTGTTGCAGGAAGGTAAGCATCGAACCGATCACCGCGAGATAGACGCCTATATCGAAAATCAGCGTGGTGCCGATGCCGAAGCCACCGGGGAATATCCATAGATGCGTCAGATAGGGTCGCCCCAGCAGCAGAGCCGGCAGGCCCGACAGGATGGCGAGCCCAAGGCCGATGCCGATCACCGGCTTAGGCGCGATGCGCATGGTGGCGATCAGGGCATCACGCCCGCGCGACAGAGCATGCACAGCAAGACCGGCGGCCGCGATCAACCCGCCGATGAAGCCGCCGCCAGGCTCGTTATGCCCGCGCAACAGGATGTAGAGCGAGAAGATCAGCGCCGCCGGCAGGATGATGCGGCTGCTGGTGCGCAGGATCAGAGAATTCATGGCCGTTGCTCCGGCTTTTTCAGCCTCAGGCCGGCAATCACCGCCGCAGCCGCAATGGCAGCCAGGCCCAGAACAGTGATTTCGCCCAGCGTGTCCAGAGCCCGGAAATCGACGATGATGACATTGACCAGATTGCGGCCATGCGCTTCTGGCACGCTGGTCGTGCGGAAGAAATCCGATAGACCGGTATCGAAGGGCTGGGCCAGCACTGCCAGCAGCACCAGGGTGGCCATCATGCCGACGGCAAAAGCCACCACACCATCCTGTCGACGTTCGCCACGCGTGCGGTAATCCCGCTCGCGGAAGGGCAGGCGCCCAACGATGGCGAGCAGGATGACAATTGCCAACGCCTCGACGGAGAATTGTGTGAAGGCCAGATCAGGCGCGCCCTGGAACAGGAACAATAGCGCTACTGCAAAACCGACCATGCCGGCAGCAGCAATGCCGGAGACAAAATTGCGCGCGCCCAAAACCGCCAGCGCAGCCAGTACGAGCAGGCCGACCAAGATCAGGTCCGACTCCAGGGCATCCCTGAAATCCGGCCAGTCGAAACCATCCTGCAACAACAGGGTGGTCAGGCCGCCAAGGGCAATGACGGCAAAAACCCGGCCAAGATAGCTGCGCAGGCTGCCGCTCTGCAGGCCGGCGGTCTGCCAGCGGGCCAAAGCCTGCAATGCTTCCAGGACTCGATCATAACAACGATCCGGTCCTAGACGCTCGAAGGCGCTGATGGTTGCCAAGCGCTGGTATAGGCGCTGCCAATTGGCAAGCAGCAGCAAGCCAAGGATCACGGTGACACCGCTGAGCGGCAGCATCGGTGTCAGGCCATGCCATAGTGCAAAGCTATAGCTGATGGGCTCACCCGCGATGCTGGCGGCTGCCGGCAGGATGATAGCCTCTCCAGCCGGCATTGGCAGCAGACCGAAGAGCAGCCCGAGCCCGGCCAGCAAAGCGGGCCCAGCCAGCATGGCAAATCCGGGATCGTGCGGCGGCTTCGGCGTGGCCTGAAGCTGCCCGAAGAAACAGCGCCAGGCCACGATGCCCGCCACCAGCACCATCGCGGCATTGGCGCACAAGGCTGCACCGAGCAGCAGGATCGCAGCCGGTGCCGCCAAACCGGCTTCATACACCAGTTCCTTGGCGATGAATCCGATGAAGGGCGGCAGGCCGGCCATGGACAGGCCACCGAGCAACGCGGCAAAGGCGGTGACTGGCATCATACGCCGCAAACCGCCAAGACGACTGGCATCGCGCGTTCCAGTTTCATGATCGACAATGCCGGCGACCAGAAACAGGCAGGCTTTGTACAGCGCATGCACAATGATGAAGGTTGCTGTGGCAAGCGCGGCAAGCGAGCCGGGCATGCCGATCAACATGACCAACGTACCTAGCGTGACGATGGTGGAATAGGCCAGCAAACGCTTGAGATCGGTTTCGCGCATTGCCAGCAACGCGCCGACCAGCATGGTGAGTGTGCCTACGCCACAGAGCAGGCCGATCCATAGCGAATGTCCATCAAATACTGGATTCAGCCGTGCCAGCAGATACACACCGAGCTTGACCATCGTGGCCGAATGCAGAAAGGCGGAAACCGGCGTTGGCGCCACCATGGCATTGGCCAGCCAGGAATGCAGCGGCACCTGGGCCGATTTGGCGAAAGCGCCAGCAGCCACCAGCAGGATGATGGCCGGCGCCATGGGTGAAGCCATCACCATATCGGCCTGCTGCAGAATCAAACTGATGGAATAGCTGCCCGCAACATTGCCGAGCAGGATGACGCCGGCGATCAGCGCCAGACCACCCGCAACCGTGATGAGCAGACCTTGCTGGGCCGAGCGCCGTGTTTCTGCACGCTCCGGTGAGAAGCCAATCAACAGGAAGGAAGTCAGACTGGTCAATTCCCAGAAAACCGCCAGCAGGACTAGATTATCGGCCAACACGGCACCCAGCATCGAGGCCATGAACAGTGTCAGCACGGTATAGAACCGCGCCAGTTGCCGCTGTCCGCGCAAATAGGCGGAGCCATAAAGAAAGACGATGCTGCCGATGCCGGTGATCAGCAAGGCGAAGGCGAGTGACAGGCCATCGGCACGGAAACCGGCTTCGATGCCAAGGCTGGGAATCCAGGGATGCGTCTCGGTCAGCACGGCGCCCGGCCCGGCCTGCCACAGCAGCAGACCAAAGCCGGCAAATAGCAGGGCGGGAATCAGGGCGACCAGCGGCGATGAGCGACCGCCGAGCCAACCTGCCAGAGGCGCACCTGCAAAACCTAGAATGATCAGCAAAGAGATGGAGGGCATGACGGCCACGCAATTGTTGACCACCTGCTTTATGAAAGCTTCATGCCAAAGACTGTTGTCAGCGCCTCATCTCGTAAGGGACTGAACTATAAGAAGTTGGCACATCCAGGCTGCCCGGCAAAGCCGGCTGGTGTTCATTATTCGTAACGTAATGCCCTGCCCGGTTCACAATCGCAGACAGGACTATCGACCATCAGATCGCTTCGATATTGCCGCCATAACTGCACTCGCTGTTGGTTACCAGTACCGCCAGAAGGAACGCCTTGCGCTGAGCGCCGGCCATCGAAAGCCGTATGGTTCAGGCGTCGACGTCGGATATGTTGTTTCCGGGCCGCGATCCTGCCGCCGCGCGGCGTCTGGCGATGCGGTCCAGGGCGGCCTTGATCGAGGGTTCGTCAATCGTCTCGGGACGATAGGCGCCGAGCCACGCCACGATGTCGGCATGATCCGGATGGCTGGCTGCTTCTCTTGCATCGAGCATGTCGTAGAAGCCGGGCAATCCACCACAATCCTCTGGTGGCGCGTTCCATTCACCTGCGACATAGCAGGGATAGGAAACATCCGGCTCGGCTTGGCGGATATTGGTCAGGATGAGACGGTGCTCCCAGGAATCACCGAAATCGTAGAGATAATGCAATGTGGTCTTACGCGGCTTGAGACATTCGCTCAAACGCACCTTGCCAGCCGGACGCTGCGGCTCGTCTGCCCACCCTGCCGCCTGGGGCAGACCGTAACGCTGCTTGCCGATGGTGAATTCCCAGAGATGGGAATTGTGCCATCCCATGGCAATCTGCACGATGTCATGCAGCCGCTTGAGAGTGATCGCCGTTGGCACTTCAAGCTGGCGCCAAATCAACGGCTCGCTGTCGCATAGTTCGATGCGCAGGGTAACAATCTCTTCGGAGGGTTTGATTGTCATGCCGTCACAGTGGCAGAATCCGCCTTCTGGTTCCAGGTCGATACTAACGGGTTTAAGGTCGCTCAGACCTTTGCCCGATTGAAGCAGTATCGATCTTGCCTGTTGGCGAATGATCGACATATAATATTCATTATATACTTGGGAATTGTCCATGCTGGCTTTCAAAGTCACCACCATCGGTGCTTCGGCCGGCTTCATTCTGACCAAGGAGGCGATGGCCCGGCTCAAGGTTCAGAAGGGCGACACGCTTTACTTGACTGAAGCACCGGATGGCGGATACCGCCTCACCCCCTACGATCCTGATTTCGAGCGCCAGATGGCGAGGGCTGGCGACCATACGGCGAATGAACGGCGGCGATCAGTCGGCCCGTACCTCGACCTCGACGGATACATGCGGGTCGCGCAGAGGGTAGTTGTCGGCCTCCTGGTTGTTGCCAGTCGGCGCATCTCACGGTGCAAGTATCGAGATCAAGGCGATAAAGAACATCCACTTATGTGCGCGACGATCTGTTGTGTGCATCTGTAAGCGGAACGCGCAGAACTGCGAAAGCGCTTACGGTAAGCCGCCACAAGGTCAGCCAGTGTAGGGTCGCACCGGCGATCAAGCCGATCCAGTAGCCAGCTCCGCTCAGATTCCAGGATCACAGGGCGTTTGCCGCCCATTGCCTTCGCCCTCAGCTTCCCCGTCACCCGCCACTGCTGTACCCACTTCGCCCCGGTGCTGGCACTGACCTCAAGTTGCCGTGCCGCCGCACGCGCAGGCAGCCCCCGGGACAGCGCGCGGCAGAAGCGTTCCCTCAAATCCTCAGAATAGGCTCCATCGCCGCCAGCCGCCTCTCCAGCCAGCCGCTTGAATCACAAATCTGTCCCATGTGAATCCCTGAACCGATTCAGCCTCACTCAGACAGACTCTAATTCTCGACTCCATTTGTTAAAGAACTTCAAGCTGGCTCCGGGGTGTGCCGCACGCGATAGACGAAGTTCCAGTCGCGCACGTCCTTGAGCAGCACCTTTTCGAGCGCCAGCAGAATGTCGCGCAGGGTGCCGAATGGATCGGCCGGATGGGTGGCTTCCGTCGCCATCGCCTCAGTGTATTGCCGCAATTCCGCTGCCAGATATTCCAGGGCGGCGGCAGTGCGTTCGGAGCGGTTGGAGAAACGCTCAAAATCGCCGTGATATCGGATCGCGGCCAGCGCACCGGCCAGGGCCGGCATGCCGGCGAGCAGCAAGGTGAGCCAGCCGGCAAACGGCGCCACCATGGCCTTACCGCAGATACTATAAGCGGCCAGATAGGCCAGCGCGGCCAGCACTGCCAGGGCGACGAGAGACTGCGCCAGACGTTCCAGGGCATGATCCAGCAGATGCATCCTGGCGGCATTCTGCCGGTGATAGCCAAGCTGGTTTTCCACAACATGCTGCCGCATCGCCTCCGCCACCTCCCGCAGGCGCGCCGCATCGAGCCGGGCGCGCGGCAGGCCGGCGGCGGCGACATGCGCCTGCATCAGCCAGACTGGCCAATCGGCGGCATTGCGGCGCATGCGCCGGCCGGCCAGGCCCAGCGGCATCAGCATGAAGGCGGGGCGGAAGGCCTCGGCCATGCCACGCAGATGCATGAAGCGTTCATGCACACGGCACCGTTTCTGGTGCAGGAAAATGCCGCCCGCCAGCAGCAGGAGCAGTAATTCCAGCGCCACTGCCGCCGCCTTGTATTCCTTGAGCGGCACGCCGAACAGGCCGACCAGAACCGCCAGCGCGCCGAGCACAAAAATAGTTACATAGCTGGAACGATAAAGGTGGCCCAGCGCCGTGGCCGCGGCATCGGCATGGCCCCAGGCATTTTCGGCTTCGGATGGAAAATGCCACCAATGCCAGGCTTCTTTTTGTGGCATCTCTGCAAAGCGTTTCCGCACGCCGTCGCATTCCAGCCTCAGCCCGGGCCAGCGGCCAAGCCATTGCCGGGTGATTGCCTCGCCGGATGCCTGCTTCACCAGGCTTCCGGTAAGCCAGAGCAGCAGGCTGTAGGGCGAGGCCGAGCTTCTGGCCGGGCCGGTTTCCGGCCTGTTGAAGAACCGGTCGAGTTCGGCGCGCGCATCGGCCTTGCCGGCCTGATGGGGCGTGGCGCTGCCCTGCCCCTGCCCCTGCGGCTGCCAGAGCGGGTCGAGCGCCGGCGCCAGCGCCTGGATCACCGCCGCAAGCGCCACAGCCTCATTCTTGGGCAAGGGTGCGGCCTGTTTCGCCGCCAGCAACACATCGCCGATCGGCTGCTCCCTGGGCAGCAGCAGGCGCAGGGCGCTGGTTTCTATATCCAGCCACAGCACCGGCACACCATCGCGCAGGGCGCGGCTGATCAGATGCGACGTACCGCCCAGATCGACATTCGGCGCCCCATCCCACAAAGCCAGCACGATATCGGCCTGGCGCACGATGATATCGGCCAAAGCGGCATAGCGCTGATCGCGGAAACGTTTCTCCGCCACATCGGTCGGATCCAGCTCCGCCGTGGGATTCCGGTCAGCCAGTTCCAGCAGGCTGTCGGCCTTGCCGCAAAACTCCCGCATTGCCGCCGCAGCTTTAGCCGACATGGTGCCGGCATAGCCATCCGGCGCGAAGGGCAACACCACTTCCAGCCGCTGAACGATATCGATATCGTCCGCGCCATCGGCGCCGACGTCACATTGCTGCAGCCATAGCCCCGCCAGGCGCTGATCGGCGCCTTCGGCCAGGGCGGTGATGGCGGTGAAATGCCACGGCCCGGGCCGGTGATAGGCGCCGCGCTGCCCGCCGACCTGCCGCAGCGCCCCGGCGCAGAGCCGCATGGCGCGCAAGGCCGCCGCATCCAGGCTCGCGCCCGCCTTGCTCAGATTGCGCCGGCCGATCAGGCCCAGGCGCAGATGCAGCGGCGGCTTTTCCGGCAGTATCGCTGCCGCCTGGTCGTGATCAGGCATCGCCGAAATCCTCCCGCAACTGCCGCAGCCAGGCGATCATCTCCGCATCCATCACCATGCCCCGCCGCTGCATTTCCTGTAGCAGGGCATGGCAGCGGCGCCAGGCGTCAACAGCCGCTTGCTGATTGCCGATTTGCCCATAGGCCGCCCCCAATCGGTGCAGCGCCCCCACCACATCCCGCCCCGCCGCCGCCGAACCGGGATTGGCAACCAGGATGGCCTCACTGGTTGCCAGGCTCTGCTGGTAGTGTTCCAGCGCCAGTTCCGCATCGCCCTCGGCACCGCGTCGCAGGTAGTAATCCCCCAGCTTGCTCTGTGACACGCTAACATCCCGCGCCGCCTGCGCTGAGCCGGGATTAGCGACCAGGATGGCCTCATCGATTGCCAGGCTCTGCTGGTAGTGTTCCAGCGCCCGTTCTGCATCACCCTCGGCGCCACGCCGCAGGTAGTAATCACCCAGCCGCTCCTGTGACACACTGACATCCCGCGCTGCATCTGCCGAACCGGGATTGGCGACCAGGATGACCTCACGGGTTGCCAGGCTCTGCTGGTAGTGTTCCAGCGCCCGGGCCGCGTCGCCCGCGGCGCCGCGCTGCCGGTAGTAATCACCCAGCCGCTCCTGTGACACGCTGACATCCCGCGCCGCCTGCGCCGAGCCGGGATTGGCGACCAGGATGACCTCACTGGTTGCCAGGCTCTGCTGGTAGTGTTCCAGCGCCCGGGCCGCATCACCCGCGGCGCCGCGCTGCCGGTAGTAATCGCCCAGCTTGTTCTGCGACACACTGACATCCCGTGCCGCCTGCGCCGAACCGGGATTGGCGACCAGGATGACCTCCAGGGTTGCCAGGCTCCGCTGGTAGTGTTCCAGCGCCCGTTCTGCATCACCCGCGGCGCCGCGCTGCAGGTAGTAATCACCCAGCCTGTCCTGTGACACACTGACATCCCGCGCCGCCTGCGCCGAACCGGGATTGGCGACCAGGATGACCTCACTGGTTGCCCGGCTCTGCTGGTAGTGTTCCAGCGCCCGTTCTGCATCACCCGCAGCGCCGCGTCGCAGGTAGTAATCACCCAGCCTTTCCTGTGACACACTGACATCCCGCGCCGCCTGCGCCGAACCGGGATTGGCGACCAGGATGACCTCACGGGTTGTCAGGCTCTCCTGGTAGTGTTCCAGCGCCCGGGCCGCATCACCCTTGGCGCCACGCTGCAGGTAATAATCACCCAGCCTGTCCTGTGACACACTGACATCCCGCGCCGCCTGCGCCGAGCCGGGATTGGCGGCCAGGATGACCTCATCGGTTGCCAGGCTCTGCTGGTAGTGTTCCAGCGCCCGTTCCGCATCACCCTCGGCGCCGCGCTGCAGGTAATAATCACCCAGCTTGATCTGCAACACACTGACATCCCGCGCCGCCTCGGCCGAACCGGGATTGGCGGCCAGGATGACCTCTCGGGTTGTCAGGCTCTGCTGGTAGTGTTCCAGCGCCAGTTCCGCATCGCCCTCGGCACCGCGTCGCAGGTAATAATCACCCAGCTTGCTCTGTGACACACTGACATCCCGCGCCGCCTGCGCCGAGCCGGGATTGGCGACCAGGATAACCTCACGGGTTGCCAAGCTCTGCTGGTAGTGTTCCAGCGCCCGTTCTGCATCACCCTCGGCCCCGCGTCGCAGGTAGTAATCACCCAGTTTGTTCTGCGACACGCTGACATCCCGCGCCGCATCCGCCGAACCGGGATTGGCGGCCAGGATCGCCTCATCGGTTGCCAGGCTCTGCTGGTAGTGTTCCAGCGCCCGTTCCGCATCGCCCGCGGCGCCGCGCTGCAGGTAGTAATCACCCAGCCTTTCCTGTGACACGCTGACATCCCGCGCCGCCCGCGCCGAACCGGGATTGGCCTCGGCTTGCGCGATGAAGACGGGCAAAACCCCTTCCAGCGCATCAATGGCGGCGGCCAGGCCGCGATAGACTTCGAGGGCATGCGAAAGCTGACCGATGATCCGTGCCACCATCGGATCGTTCTCGCGCCAGCGGCGCAGCATCTGGGCCAGATCAAATAGCGGGGCGAAGCCGGGCCGGAATTGCGCCGGCTGTTGCAGCCAGCCCTGCTCGAAGGCGGCAGCTTGCTGGGCAGCCAGATCGAGCAGGGCCTGGATCCGCGCCGCATGGGCCGGCATTGTATCCATCGCACGGAGATGCGCCGCCACCAGATCGTGCAGGCGGGCCTGCGGCAATGTTTCCGGTGCCTCGGGATACCGCACCAGCAGGCGGCGGCCATCCACCGCCCCCAGCAATGCCCGCCAGGGCGATACGGCTTCGTCGCTATCGGATGCCATTTCCGGGTGATGCATTGCCACCAGGCTGCGCAGCCAGGGCAAAACCACGGCATGGCCGGGAAACAGCGCGGCATAAAACAGCAGGCTCCAGGCCGGCTGCTGCTGCGCCGCCGGCAGCGAAGCCACGCTATGCTCCAGGATCAGGCCGATCCGCCGCGCCCGTGCCGCCACCAGGTTGGCCGCCGCATTGCCTTCCTGCGCCGCCTGCAGGCTGTCGGTGAGGGTGGCGCCATCACGCTGCAACCGCCGCAGCATGCCGGCATAGCTGATCTCGACGGCCTGCTGCAATTCGGCGCCGACCAGATCGATCGCCAGGGTGAAGCCGCCCAATTCGCGCACAATGCCCCGGGCGGCGTCGCGATCATCCGCCGTCTCGAAACGCCGATAGGCATGGAGCAGATCCAGCGCATCGGCGGCCGGCAGATCGTCGATGGCGATGCCATGCATCTCACGCCCATCCCCCAGCTCGCCGGGGGATAGCCGCGTGGTGACCACCAGTTCCAGCCAGTCATACCGCCCCATCGCCTGCAAGGCCGGGCTGGCCAGCAGGCCGGGCTGATCGGCATTGTCGAGAATCAGCAGCAGGCGCGGCTGATGCTCTTCTAGCGCCATTTCCGGGCCGTGGCGCTCGATCTCCTGGTTGCGCTGCTGCACCACGTCGGCATGGCGGCCAAAGGTATAGGCCGACAGCCGGGCGATATAGGCATCCACCAGCCAGGTTTCCTGTTGCGCCTCGCTGATGCCGCCCGGTATTTCGGGCGGACTGCCGATCAGCCGTGTCGGCAGCCGCGCCAGCAGGCCGGAAAGCCGGGTTGCGCCCGCGGCCTCGATCAGCCAGCGTCCGCCGCAGGCATAGAAGCCGGCATAGGCCCGGCCATATTGCACGGCGATTGCCGTCTTGCCCTGGCCACCCAGGCCATGCAGCGTGCCGATAATGCCGATCCGTTGTGCCACCAGGGCTTCGTGCAATTCGGCCAGTTGCGCCGAACGGCCGACAAAATTGCGATAGGAGGCCGGCAGCGAGCCATGACTATCGGCAAGATCGGCATAGCTGGCATCGTCCAGCCGCCGTGCGATGCGCCGGTCAAGCTGCTCGATCCGCTCGGCCAGGCTCAGCAGCCGGGCTGTCTCGGCCGTGCCGTTGCTGGCACGCAGATCGGCGAGCCGGCCGGCCGCATCCAGTTCCAGCAATTGCCGCAGCAAGGCCGCCTCGCCGCCGGCACCGAAAAACTCCCGGAACTCCACGCCCTCGCCGTGATGACGCGCCCGCAACGTGGCCATCACTTCCTGGTATTCCGGCGCCGGCACCGGCTGGCCCGGATCCTCCAGTTCCGGGATCGTCACCAGATAGACCTGTTTGATGCCTTCGGCGCCACGCGCCAGATTGGCCTCATGGCTCAGATAGCGTTCCAGCTCCATCCGGCAGTAATGGCTGTTGAGGTAATTCGGCGACAGGAAGGCGATGAACAGGCGCGACTGGCGCAGGGCGGACAGAATCTCCCGCTCCCAGCGCGTGTCATCCTCGATCACCTGGCGGTCGAAGAAAATCTTCAGCGGCCGGCCGGCATAGGCCTGGTGCCGGCGCAGCAGATAATCGTGGAAAGCCGAAACCCAGCCTTGGGCAAGTGGCTGATCATCCGCCCGCGCATAGGACAGGAAAACATGGAATTCCGCCACTTCCCCTCCTTTTCGGCAGATATCGGCAGAAACACGACCGAACGGGGATGTGAAAATCTCATTACCCCTAATGCGGGTATAATGCGCAATATATCAATGCCCGGCAAGGTGGTTTCAGGCTTTGCAATCGAAGCCCCTGGAAGCGGCCACCCGTGGCGCCCGACCGCAAAGGCTGACGCCACCCGGACATGCACTGACGCACATCCTGGACCATCGCCCTGAGAACAGAGGCCCGGGGCAACAGACTGCCCGGGCATGATGCCGCGATCAGCGCTCGGCCAGCGGCGTTGCGCCATGATCGATGAAGGTATCCATCAAGGTAGCCAGCACGGTCCGGCTGCCAATGAGAATCGTGGCCAGCACCTTGACGCCGGGCCGCAGCGGATAAATTTCACCGCCACGCTCAAAAACCAGGGTTTGCGGCCGCAAGCGGACCACATAATAGCTGGCGCCGCTTTTTTCATCGATCACCGCATCGGGGCTGATATGCACCACCTCGGCATCGATGGTGGAAAAACCGCCAACCCCGCCGGCCAAAGTCAGGCGGCCCGGGGCCCCAATGGTGACAAAACCGATATCGGCAATCGCCAGCCGCGCCTCGATCAGCAGGCTTTCCCCTTCCGGCACAATGGTGGCGACGATGCCGCCGGGCGCCAGCACGGCGCCATTATTCTTGACGAACAGCGTCATCACATTGCCGGCAGCCGGCGCTCGGATCACCGTCCGCTCATAGGAATCCGCCGGCTTCTTCAGACGCTCGCGCAGGGTATTCAGTTCCGTGTTGATCTCCAGCAATTCGCGCCGCAGCGTCTCGGCTTCCTTCGAGCGGAAGGCCGCCAGTGTCGCCTCCGCTTCATCCAGCGCGGTGACAGCACGGCGCTGTGTCACCAATGTGGTATCGCGATCGGAATCGATCTGCGCCTGCTCTTTCTGCAATTGCAGATGATCATATTCGCTGGTCAATTGCCGGCGCAGCATATCCTGGCTGATCCGCACCTGATTGGCGATGAAGCCGCTGCGCGCCTGCAGGCCGGTCAGGCGCTGCCTGGTTTCCTCTATCTCCGCGCGGCGCTGCACGATGCGGGTTTCATACATGGTGACTTCGGCCCGGTAACGGTTCCGGTAGGCGTTGAAAGCCTGCCGCACATCCGTGGCAATGGCCGGATGCGCAGCTTGCAGATCGGCCGGCAAGACAAGCTCTGCCCGCCCTTCCAGCAGGGCATCGACATGCAGCGAACGCGCCTCCAGCGTGGCATGGCGCAGGCGCAATTCCGACAGGTCGGCGCCGGACAGCACACTTTCCATCTCCACCATCACCTCACCCTCGGCAACGCGCTGGCCTTCCGCCACCCTGATGCCGCTGACGATGCCGCCTTCCAGATGCTGTACCCGCTTGACCTGCCCGGCCGGAATCACCTGGCCTTCGGCATAGCTGGCAATATCGAGCCGGAAATAGCCCGCCCAGGCGATGAAGGCGATCACGCAGCCGGCTTCCAGCCAAAGCAGCGGGCTCCATTTGCGGCCATCGCGCGCCATGCCGATCAGCCCTCGCCCGGTTGCGGCGTTGTGGCGGCATTTGGTGGCGTGCCGCCCTTGGCCGCCGGGCGCATCAGCAGCGGCACCGGCTTTTTCGACATATCCAGCACATAATCGGCCGAACGCTGGATGAAAGCCTCGTTGGTGGCGATGACCAGCGTGCGCCCCTCGCCCACCAGGCGGTTCAGCAGCTTGGCCACGGCGGCCTGGCCGCTGGTATCGAGGCCTTCGGTGGGATCGTCGAGAAATACCAGGCGTGGATGGCCGAGCAACGCGCGCACCAGCACCAGTCGGCGTTTCAATCCCATGGCAAGGCCGGCTTCATGGCTGGTCAGCGGCCGGTCCAGCCCCTCCGGATCGTTGGCGAGAAACGTATCCAGGCCCATCTCACGCAGTTCATGCAGCAATTCGCCTTCGTCTATCTCGCGGTCCAGCAGCAGGTTTTCGCGCAATGTACCATCGAAGAAAACCGGCTCCTGCGGCGCATAGCCGGCATGCCGGTGCCACCAGGACTGCGCCAGTTGCCGCAATTCTATATTGTCAATCCGCACCATGCCGCGCGCCGGGCTGAGAATGCCGAGCATCAGCTTGATCAGCGTGGATTTGCCGGCACCGTTCGGCCCGCTGATCACCAGCACCTTGCCAGGCTCGATATCGGCATTGAACCGCTCGAAAACCGGCACTGCCTGCCCCGGATAGGTGAAGGCGAGATCATGCAATTCGAGGCGGCCGGCAACTTGCGGCGGCTGCACCGAACCGCCCTTGGCCTTGGCAACGGCCTCCACTTGCTGCAATGCCATTTCCGCGCGCTGGCCGCGCACCACGGCATCGGCCAGTTGCGAGAGACGGCTGCAGATGGCGAAGGCGCGGCTGCCGAGAATACTGGAACCGATCAGCGCGCCGGTGGTGATATGCCCTTTCACCACCGCCACCGCGCCGGCGGCATAGATCAGCACGGTCAGCACCTGACCGATGGTCTGCACCAGGGCTTGCTGCTCGCTCTGCAGAAACATCCCTTCCCGCCGCGCGCCCTGACTATCGGCCTGCACCATGGTCCAGCGCCGCGACAAGGGCGCCAGCATCGGCAGGCCACGCAGGGTTTCACCGGCCGCCAGCAGGAACTGGCCAAGCTGTGCGGCACGCGACGCCTCCTTGGCATGCCGCTCGGCCGGCTGGCGGGCGCGCCTTTCCCCCAGCACACCCAGCAGCAGGGTGAAGCCGCAGACCATGCCGGCAAGCAAACCCAATGGCAGATACAGCAGCATCATCGCCGCCAGGTAGAGCAGCACAAAAGGCGCATCCAATATGGCGGCCAGGTTGCCATGCGAGCCAAGCTGTTGCAGCACGCCCGGCGCCGCCAGGGCTTCGCGCCGCACCGGCACCGGCAATGCCGTCAGGGCGGCATAAGCGGATTGCGAAAAGGCCTCGAAGACACGGTCGCTGCTCTCCCGGTCCGCCGCCTCGGCCAGGCCATCCAGGATTTTCTGGCGCTCGCGCCGCAGCAGCACCTCAAACAGGATGGCCAGTAGAACCCCGGCAGTCAGCGTGATCAGTGTCGCCGTCACGCCGACACCAACATAGCGGTTGAGCACATTGATGCTGTAGAGCGACGATCCCAGGCCGAGCACATTGATCGCCGCACTGGCCACCAGGATTTCCGCCAGCCGGCCCGATCCGGCAATACGACGGATAATACGACCGATCATCCGCCCCCCCTCACCCTGCCCATGCTACGCCACGGCATCGAGCGGCTGATGCTCCTGCTGATCGATGGTGGGGTCGAAGGGCGTCGGCAGCGCATCATCATTGACAATCAGGCCGGTGAGCATGGCGCTCTGGTTGGCATCGGCAACGATGGCATTGCCACCAATTTCCACCACTTCCACCATCACCGCAAAACGTTCATCGGTTTCCGGCAGCCCATCATGCGAGGCTTCCAGCGTGAAGCGCGCCGAAGCCTGACCGGCGGCGAAACTGATCGTGCCGGTGATCGGCGTGCCATCATTGCCGGCATAGGGCTGACCCGTCGCCGGGTCCAGGAAATCATTGGCACTGACGCCGTATTCGCCGCCATTCAGCGCCGGGCTGCCCAAGGTCCATTGCACCGTCATGGCCTCGTCGAGCGGGCCGGTGCGCAGCACATCGAAGACAAAGCGGGCGCCATCCTCGGCCTGGGTGAGATTGCTGGATGCCAGTTGAATGCCGAAATCGTCATCCAGGATCACGCCGGCCACGCTGGCGCCGCCCGGCATGATCTCCACGCCGCCACCGCTGCCATTGATGCGCGCCCCATCCAGATGCAACACGAAGCGCTCATTGCCTTCGGCGGCGGTATCGCCATGCAGTGTCACACCGATATAATACCGCTCGGCTGTTGCATCCCAGCTCAAAGCCGCATTGCTGCCATTCAGGCCGGTCAGGTCACTGCCGTCGCTTTCACCGGAAACATGATAATCGACACGCAGGTCTGCCATCGTCCCGGCATCGGCGGAACGGGCAATCTGGTCGACATAGAAGCGCAGTTCGGTGGTGCCGGAATCACCTTCGACATAGCGGTGCGTCTCGGTTTGCGACAGGCCGATCAACAGATCGTCATCGCGTACCGTTACCGAGGCTTCGCCAACCGAGGCGGAGCCGCTGCCAGGATTGCCGTTGCCATCGAAGGAGGTGACGGAATCGATCACCACCTTGAATTGCTCGCTCGGGCCATAAACATTGTCGCCGGCAATATTGATGGCGATGGTAGCGGTACCGGCTCCGGCGGTCATATTGATCGTGGTCTGCCCCGAAGGCAGCACACCGCCGACAAAATCGGCGCCATTCGCCGGATGCAGGCCCGTGCCGACCACATGCCAGGTCACCAATGTGCTGGTCGTCGTGGCCGTACCCTGCGCAGTCAGGGTGAATACCGCCTGCGCCGTCTGGCCGTCATGGCGCTCCACCACACTGGCCGGATCGGGCGCCGCTATTGTCACTTCCACATCGTCATTCACCAGCGTGGCGGTCATTTCCGCTTCGCCGATGATTGTCGCTCCCACCGCATTGCTCAACTGGATGCGGAAAGTCTCGTTGGGCTCGAAGACATCATCGCCGGCGGTGGACAGCGAGATGGTCTTCTGGGTCTCACCGGCCTGGAACACGATCAGGCCGGAAGGAAACTGGCCGCCGAAATCCATCGCATCGACCGATGTGCCGGACAGGCCGGGCAGCAATTTCCAGGTCACCGTGGCGCCCTGGCTGACATCGCCGGTGCGGCGCACCTGGAAGGTGATGGCACGGTCGTCGCCCTCATTCCCCTCGGCGAATTCCAGTTTGTTCATCACCAGTTGCAACGCCGGATCGTCGTTCACCACGGTCTGGGTCAGCGACGCGGTGCCAAGCTTGGTATCGCCGCCGGGATTCGACAATGTGAGTTTGAACTGCTCATCGAACTCACCGACGGCATCCCCCTTCACATAGACTTCGATCAGTTGATCCGCCGAATTGCCATCGGCGAAACTGATCTGGCCATTGAAGCTGCCTGCCAAGAAAGTCTGGCCATTGACGATGATATGATCAATATCATCGGCACTGATCGGATGGCTGCCCGTACCCTCCAATGTCAGCGTGGCGGTGGCCTCGCCAATCGAGGAGCCGGTGCGGGTGATCTTGTAGGACAGCTTGGTCAGGTCACTGCTGCCTTCGCTGACCGAGGCGCTGGATAGCGCCACCAGCGACAGCACCTCGTCATCGTCGATCACATCAACATCGGCAGTACTGGCGATCAGCGCGCTGGAGACATCGCCGGAATCGCGGCTCAGCGTCATGCGCAGTTTGGCCTGATCCTCGATCACGGCATCGGCAGCCAGCGTCACCGTGACGGTCTTGCTGGCCTCGCCATCGGCGAAGCTCAGTACCCGGCCGCTCATCGCATCGGCGGTGGCCGCCACGCCGTCAATCAGCAAATCCGCCAATTCCAGCGCCTTGCTGTCGCCGCTCAAGGCCGAAAGCGCCCAGACCACGGAGGAAGCGCCCGAGGTTACCGAACGGGTGATGGTGAAGACGATTTCGTTGTTCGACTGGTCCTCGGTGATTGAGGCCACATCGGCAGCGACGGCATAGCCCTGGTCATCATTCAGGATGGTGCCGGTCTGGCTGGCATCCGCCACCGATTTGAGTGAACTGCCCGGCCCCGGATTGGACAATGTGACGGTAAAGGTCTCATCCGGCTCCCAGTTGGTATCGCCAGCCAGGTTGACGGTGACATCGACGAAACTCTGCCCATCGGCAAAGCTGGCCTTGCCGGTAAGCGCCGAGGCAAAATCGTTGCCGTCGCCGCTGGTGCTGGCCGGATTGTCGCCACTGCCGGTGATGGCCCATTGCACCGAACTGGCGCCCGAAAGATTACCTTCGCGGGTGATGCGGAAAGTCACCGCGCCGGCATTCTCGACAACCGGGTCGATGGCGGCGATGGCAAAGCCCTCGTCATCGTTGAGCAGGGTGCCGGTGGCCGAGGCGGTGCCAGAGCCGTAATCCAGATTGATGGTGAAATCCTCGTCGGCTTCCCATTGCGTATCGCCCTGGATCGGCACGGCGAAAGTATAGGAAGCGACACCGGCCGGCAGGATGAAACTGCCGCTGATGGCGCGGAAATCGTCAGCGCTGGCCGACTTGCCGGTGAAATCCAGGCTCCATGTGACTTCAGCCGGCAGATCGTCCGGCCCGGTACGCGTGACGGTGAAAACGATCTGGCTGTTGCCATCGCCCTCGGAAACCGTGGCATCGGCGATCGACAACGAAAAATCGTCATCGCCGATGATGCCTTGCACCGATGGCGTCAGGATCGCCACATCGCGCGATTCATTGCTGAGCAGAATGTTGAAATCCTGCAGTGTCATTTCCGCATCGGAATCGGCCGCGATGGTGATCTCCACCACCTGAACGCCATCTTCCTGGAAAGTCAGCGTGCCGGAAGTCGGCCCCACGAAATCGCTTGCATCCGCCCCGGTACCGGTGAAATCCAGAGCCCAGTCCACGGTGGAGACACCGGGAATGGTCGAGCCGGAGCGTACCACCTCAAAGCGGTAAACCCGGACATCGTCGCCGGTCCCCTCGGCCTGAGTGATCGGATAAGCATCGCTGATGAAAACCGCCGGATCGTCATTCACCACGGTGCCCTTGGCACCCGACCCGGTGGCAATGAACTGGTCATTCTCGGCACCCGCGCCGAACGCCGTCACCTCGACCAGGAATACCTCGTCGGCTTCCACTGTGCCATCGCCGCTGACCGACGAGAAGGTGATATCCTTGTACAACTCGCCTGCGGTGAAAGTGACTTGACCGCTTGGCAGCGTGCCGCCGAAATCGGCCGCATCCACCACATTGCGCCCGCCGGCAGCGACCACGGACCAGGTGACGGTCTGATCCTGCGGCGTTGCCACGCTGCGCATGATACGGAAATGGTAGGTGCCGCCGGCATTCTCCACCACCTGGTTATTGGCGGTTTCGTAGTCCGGCGTCGCGACCACGGTGAATACCGTGTCGTCATTCTCAATCGTGACCGTGCCATAACCATCATTCAGCACTTCATCAATGCCGGTGACATTGCCCAGCAGCAGCCGCAGCGTCTCATCGCCCTCCACCGTGGCATCACCGTTGATATTGAAGGTGATCGTGGTGGTTTCCTCGCCATAGCCGTGCATCATGGCCTGGGTCAGCGTTTCATCGCTGCCATCGCCCATCTGCACATTGCTGCCGCTGAAATTGCCGCTGCCGCGATCATCGCCGTTGGTGTCGATATCCACCACGCTCCAATCGAACTTGCTGATCCGGTCGCCCATGGGCTTGCTGTCACGGGTGAGGTCGCCGACCCGGGTGATGGTCACCGTCACCGCCTGATCGCCGCTATCGCCCTCCAGCAGGCTGACATTCTCCACCCGCAGCCCGGTATCGTCGTTGATGATCACACCATCGACCGAGGCCTTGCTCTGATCGATGAAACCAATCGACGGATTGTAAAGCTCAATGGTGAAATGCTCGCCGAGTTCCACGCTGGCATCGCCGCGGATGCGCAACTCCACCGTCTTCAGAATGTCCTCGGTACTCATCGGATCGCGGGCATTGAACTGCACCACACCATAGGGCAGCACGGCTTCGCCATCCTTGGTATAGGTATCGAAGAAATCCGCCGCCGTGATGGCGCTGCCATCCTTCGGCACCAGGCGCCAGCCTACCGTCGAAGCCGCAATATAACCGTCGGCCATGTCGTTGCCGTCATCGACGATACGGCTGACATTGAACTTGACCAGATTGGGCGCGCTTGCCGAGGCATCGCCTTCCAGCACCGCACCATCCGGCGTATCGGCATGCCATTCGATGGCGTAGACGACATCGTCATTGGCAATAGTGACGCCGATACTGATTTCGTCGCGCCCCTGGAAGCGGCCATCACGCGCGTCGACATCATTCTCTTTTTCGTGATTGGGCGTGAACAGAATCACGTCACCATCGCCATTGGTGGGATTCTTGAGCACCAGTCGGAAAGTTTCATCATCCTCGGTGAGGAAATCTGCCACGAACAGGCCCGCAATGGTCATGCCCATTGCCATGCCCTGGCTGGTGGCAGTGAGCCCCTCGGCGCCGATCAGGCGGGTCTTGCCATCGCCATCGACATAGGAGCCGGAAAACAGCGCGGCGTTGAAATCGGCCTCGGAAGCCGTGCCATCCAGCACGATTTCCCAGGCGAAGCTGATATCGCCGGATATCTTCCCGGCATGAGCCAGAGTGAGGCTGAAATCACCGTTATTCACCGCCTTATGCTGGTCGGCGGCTTCGATCCAGGCCGGATCGCCTTCATAAACCCGCAGGCGCGGATCCCACAGCGAAAGCTGGATATCCGGTGTGATCTCGTCTCGGTCGTCATCGAAGGCATAGGTGGTGACGCCGGCCGCCGACGTGGCGAATTTATCGACCCAGAGACGGATGTCATCTTCCGCAATCACCATCGACGCCGTGTAGGCATCGGGATCGCGCCGCGTGGTGTTCCAATCCGCCAGCGCCTGCGGCACGGTCGGGCCGCGCGGACTGCCGATACCCAGCACATCCCAGCCCGGCGTCGCCGAAAGCAGATGCTCGGTGCTGTATTCCGTCTCGGGCAGGGTTTCGGCGTCATACAGAGTGACGGTGACCTGGTTCGCGCCTTCGACCAGATTGTCATCGGCGATACGCAACACCACGCGCGCTTCGGTTTCGCCGGCGGCAAAATCGACAATGCCGCGCCATAATTGGCCGGTGATCTGCGCGATATTGCCGGATTCCACCTCAATGCCGGCCCGATTGCCGTTGGCATCGCCGGAAAAGGTCAGTTCGAAGAAAGCCTGGCTCGCCGTGATATCCGCTGCCGACCGCGTGAAGATCAGCACCAGACGCTTGTCGTCATCAGTCTCCGGCGCATTCGGCGCCTCGTCGAAGAAATCCCAGTCGCTGCCGCTGCCTTCCTCGATCACATCGCCATTGCGCGCCAGCAGGGTAAGGCCGCCACCGCTGCCCTGCTGCCAGCCCATCTGCACACTGACCGTGGTGCCGTCATTGTCGGCGATCAGCATCTTGGCGCTACCGCGCAATTCATCGACGCCAATCGGTCCTGCGCTGCCTTCCAGTGGCACCGGATTGCTCAGCAGAATGGTGAATTCCTCGGCATCTTCCGCCAGCAGATCGTCGCGGATGGCGATGGTCACCACCTTCTGCGTCTCGCCATTGGCGAAATACAACGTCTTCGGATCCGACAGGATATCATTGCCGGCAGGGGCGCCCCAGCGCAGCCCCAGGGCCGAGTCATAATCGCCGTCGCTCAGGCTATAGAGCAGGAAATCGGCGGTCTCGGCCTGATGTGCGCCAGGCATCTGCGTGGCATCACCATTTTCGATGAAGCCACCATCACCATCGATGCCGCGCACCAGTATCTGCCAATCGACAGAGGCGGCGCCGCTGCCGGTTCCTTCCAGATTGACGATGAACTGATGCAGTGTATAGCCGGCCGGCGCCACCAGGCCCTGTGCCGCCAATTCACCATTGTCGCGGATACCGAGGCCGTTGCTGTCGCCGACATGCTTCACGCCGCCGCTACCAATCGCCACACTGCTGACGGCCTCGTTGATCAGCACACCGGTGACGGTGAAGGTACGGTCGTCATTGGCGATGCGGCCATAGCCGGATTTGTCATATTGCGGCTGGGAATAAACTTCGGGACCATACGGATTGGGCGCTACCTTGATCGAGTCGAAGGTACCTTCCTGAAGCACGCCGTCGATCACCTCGCCAACCAGCTTCAGGCGGAAATCCTTGTCCACTTCGGCGATGTCGTCGGAGCGGATGCGGATGGTGATATAGGCTTCTTTCTGGCCATCGACAAAGGTGACGGTGCCGGTCAGACCGCTATCGGTGGCGACCTGCCCATCCAGCGCAATGAAGTCCGCTGCATCGGTTGGAGCCACGTTGGGATGCCGGTAATAGCCATCGACATATTCGCCCTCGCCGCGACCGGCGGGCAGATCGGCAATATCGGGTGATTCCACCGCCCATTGCAGGGTGAAATTGCCGACTGTGCCGAGTTCACGCGAAATCACAAAGGTATGATCAACCCAGGCGCCATCCACCGTGCTGTAATCGACGGTGGCGGCGCCATTGTCGAAGTCGCCGCCAACAGCGATCACCTCCACCTGCACCTGGCCATCAGCTTCGGTGCCGGCAACCGTGCGCGCGACGATCACCGGATCGACATGTCCGACCACGGCGCTGACGCTGGCGGCGCGCGCCTGCTCATCCTCGGTCAATTCCTCCAGCACCAGATCGACACCACCCGCCAAGTCATCGACCTGCGAACGCAACAGAATCTGCAATGTGCCGGCCGGCACGGTCATCTCGTAGAGATAATAGCCGGTGGCAATACCTTCGATCACCTCGGCCACACCCGCCATGCTGGTGAAGACCGGGGGCGTGGAATGATGATAGGCCGCAGAACCATAGCTCTGCTCGATGCTGGAATTGAGAATCTCCGAGACCCGCGCCACCTCCCAGTTGCCCTGATAGCGCAGCACAACCGTGAACGCCTGATCGGAACCGGCATTATTTGCCAGCGAGTCCGAAACATAGAGGCCATTGTCAACATCAAGCACTGGCGTGTCGCCATTGCGATTGTTGATATCGATCGCCTGCGTCACATAGTAGCGCTGCTGCTGACCATCCAGCACCACGCTGGCACCCATGGTGATCTGCGGGCTGTCATCGTCCACCAGCACGATCCGGCCGGTGGCATAAGGCGTGATGAAATCATCACCCGATACATGCGAGACAGCAACGTCGATATGCTCCACCGCCTCGTCGATCGTGTCATCGACAAGGCCGGTGCGGATCAGCACGGAATCCACGCCCGGGCCGATTTCGATTTCCGCTTCCCAGGGCGTGACCGGATCGGCCGTGAGGGTTCCGTTGGCAGGCGACACCGCCGTCAGCCCATTGCCGTTCTCGGCATAGGCCGCCTGGCTGCCCAGTTGCACATCCGCCGCAGCCGTGTTGCTGCCGGCCGCCACTTCGATTTCCTGCACCAGCTGCAAATGCAACCAGTCGCCATTCTGTGGTGCCACAACCACAGCGGCATCCAGGCCGTCGATGCTCCAGGTCGGCGCCTCGCCAGTACGGTCCCAGGTGATCTGGAAGCGCAGGAACTTGACACCGCTATCGATGACATTGGCGGGATCGAAGCCGTCGAAATAGCCCTGGATGTCGGCCAGTTCCGCATCGGGATTACCGATCAGCAGGCGGAAATAGTCGAGCGCATCGGCGTTGATGGCATCGTCGGAGGTCAGGTCGGCGATCCCGGCGAAAGCGCCGGTCAGCGTGCCCACCCCATCGGCCTGATCAAAAACAACAGCCAGCGCATCGGTGTCGATTACCGCATCGGCGCGGACCGGAATCCACAGATCGCCTTGCGGCGGACCGCCACCACCGGCAATGATCTCGACCTGCTCCAGAATGCCGTCCTGGTTGGTATTCAGCACGCCGCTGGGGCCGGGGCTGACAAAGCCCCAGCCCAGGCCCAGGGCGGCAAAGGGAATCTTCGGATCCGTTCCGAAGGTCAGCGAGAATTCATGCGCCGTTGGTGGCCCGTCCACCCCGCCATAGGCCTGCCGTAGCCCCTGGAAGGTCGTGGTATAGCTGACACCGTCACGGATCGCCGTGGCGACGATATTGTTCTGGCGCGCCGGGAAGTTGGCATCCGGCACGATGATATCGGTCGTCGTCAGCTCGATATCGCTGATGCCGGTGGCATAGCCGTTATTGGCCAGCGCCTTCAGAGCGATAACGACCTTGTCGTCGCCGCCAAAACCGCGGAAATCCAGCAGGTTGACATTGCTGCCATTGGGGCCGTTGCCGGTGATGGTGGGCAGGGCATTGATCTGGATGGTGACCGCATGGGTGGACAGCCCCACCAGGTCTGCCCAGGCCAGCGGCTCCACCGTCGGATCGTTACTCGTGGTGAACGTGGATACCAGGGTACTGGGATCGAATGCCATCGTGGTTTCGTTGGCGTCCTTGATACCGTCATTGTCGGCATCGATCCAGGCACCATCGGCATCGATCACTACGTAGATACGGCCACTGGTGTCGAGCGGCGGCGGGGCCGAGCCTGAGAAGGTCAACTCGGCGACCGAGCCGCCGACCCTGTAGCCCTGGCCCGCCTTTACATCCGAGAAATCCAGCCAGTTGTCGAACCGGCTACCGCCGTCGTTGTCGAACTGGTAATGCACCGTCACGGTCTCGGCCTCGGCGGCAGCCGTTGTCGTCGTATACTCGAAGCCGAGCTTGGGCGCCGTCGAGGTCCAGGACAGGCCGCCATCAGTGCTGTATTCGAAGAAACGGAAATAATCGCCGGTCACGCCGTTCTCGGGATCCTGCAATGCGGTGCCGGAAAGGCTTACCTTGAGGATATTGCTCTGGGTCGTGGTGCCGCCGAAATCGATGCGGAACTGCGCGTAATCGTCCACGCCCTCAATCGCGGTGCTGCCACGCACGCTGAGCCGGAGCGCATTGTCGGTGCCATCGCCGTTGATGATCGTCTGGTTGGCCTGATCGGTGCCGATGCTTGCGCCGCTGGCATTGTTGAGGAACAGACTGAAGGTTTCGTCCTGCTCGGTCTCGCCACTGGCCTGATCGATCACGCCATCCTTGGTCAGATTGACGGTGATGAAGCGGCTGCGGTTTGCCTCGTCAAAAGTCAATGTGCCGTTGACTGCGGTATAGTCGCTGCCGGCCTTCGCCTCCACCACCGAGCCTTCCCGATTGGCTTCGGGCAGCGTGTTGGCCAGCTTCATATCCTGCGTCGCAACGAAGGATTGCTCAGCATAACGCGCATATTTGCTGGTCGCCGCATCATAGGCGCGGTAGGTGTCGTTGGAGACCCACACCACCGCCTCGTCGCGCTTCACCACGATGGTACCCAGCGTGATGGTGCTATTGGTGTCGAAAATCTGGTTGTAGGTTGGGTTGTCTTCTGCGCCGTAGCTGAATTCATCGATCCGCGCCGATTCCGCTGGCGCACCTGCATTCGGCCGCACCTTGATCTGGAAGCTGTAGTCAGCCTCCGGATCGTCATCGGGAATCGCCGTGAAGTAGAGGATGCGGTCCGAGGCATCGCCAACATCCCAGAACAGAATGCCCGAACTGCCGGAAGACACGCCATCCGTGACGGCACTCACCATCTGCGCCGCGAAATTCGGATCGTCAACGAACCATTCGAACGACACGGCTTCGGTCAGGCTGCCGGTACGCTTGACCACCACGGTATGCGTCACCCAATCCTGCTGGCCATCCACGAATGGATTGACATCGAAGCCATTATCGGCGGTTGGCAGGCGGCCTTCCGGCAGGCCGGTATTGATCGAGACCACCTGGATACGCACATCGTCATTGGCGATCACGCCATGCGCCACACCGGCGGTTTCACTCACCGACAAACCGCGATTGGCCACCGATGTACCGGGGTTGTACAATTCGAGGCGGAACGGTTCGTCCTGCTCGATCGTGCTGCCGCGCGTTATGCTATGTGGAATCGTCGTGAAGCTGTCGGCTTTCACGGTGACGGTTATGGTCTTGCTGGTCTCATTCGCGGCAAAGGCAACAATGCCATAAGGCAGCACGCGCTGACGGCTGGGGCTGGTCGGATCGTCGTAATAGACATCGTTGAAATCATCCACCGTGATGCCGCTTTCGGCATCGGCCATCAGGCGCCAGCTCACCTCCTGCGCCAGGCTGGTATTGCCGGTCCGGTTCACCGTGAAGGTGTAGGTAACGGTGCCGGTATCGCCCTCGGCATGGCTCAGCGCCGTCTCTGCCGTGGTATAGGCCGCGAAGCTGACCTCGGAATCGTCATTCTGCACCGTGGTATGGGCTTGGGCGACGATCAGGCCCGTACCTGCCGAGGCATTGCTGAGTTGGACGGTGACATCCTCGTCGGCTTCGCCCTTCCAATCACTGCGCACCCGCACCGTGATGGTCTTGGTGCTTTCCCCGCTCTCGAAAGTCAGGCTGCCGGAGGGCAATTCGCCATCGACGAAATCCTCCGCATCGACACCGCCCTGTTCCAGCACGGCCCAATCCACCGTGCTGACCTGGCTGAGCAAGCCGCTGCGCGTCACGGTGAAGGTCAGTTCCCGGTAATCTTCGTTGCTTTCCGGGCCGCGCGTATCGGCGGTTTCGAGATCGGGATCAGTACCCTCGCCCACCGCCGATACCTGTGCGGTGATGGTCAGGCCGGCATCATCATCCTGCAGTGTCACCGATGCGACCAGCGGCGCGAAATTCTCATCCGGATCGGTTACCGTGAGGGTGGCGGTTTTCGTGACCTCGGCCACCGCATCCTGCACCAGCTTGATCCGCACCACCGCGCCGGTCTGACTGCCGGTAAAGCTCAGGCTGCCGGACAGAGTCTGGCCGACGCTGACGCCGTCCACCTCGATTTCAACAATGTCGCTCAGCGCAATGCTGCCGCTCAACGCCCAATCGACGCTGCTGCTCTCACTGGCGCCGGCCCGGATGACATCGAACGTGATGTAGCGCGGCGTGGCCGGATCGTTGCCTTCCGCCACCGTGCTTTCACGGGCGATCAGGTTGTAGCCGGCATCGTCGGTAACAATGACAACCGGGGTATCCTCGACCTCGGTATTGCCGGCGGCCACGGTCAGGTTGAGCAGCAATGCCTCATCGCCCTCAACCAATGTGTCGCCGAGTATATTGACCGTGATGACCTTGCTGGTCTCGCCGCTGGCAAACACCACCCGGCCACTGGGCAGGCCGTTATTCGGAACCTGCAGATCCTCCTGGCCGGCGGCGAAATCATCGGCATCCACCGCCAGGCCGGTGCCTGGCAGGATGCGCCAGTTCACCGCCGTCTCCTTGCTGGTATCGCCGCTGCGGGTCAGGGTGAAGGTGATCGCCGTGCTGCCGGCATTGCCCTCCGTCACCGAATTCTGCGACGCGGCAACAGTGATGCGGTCATCGTCGTTGGTCAGCGCCACGGAAGCAGAAGCGGCATCCGGGTCGATCAATGCCTGATCCACCAGCCGGCCATCCGCCGCCACGCTCTGCGGATTGTTCAGCGTAACCGTGAAACTCTCATCATCCTCCAGAATGTCGTCACCAGCCACCGTATAGCTGATATCCACCGACTGGCCGGCATCGGCCACCTGGATCACCTGATCGGGCTGGCCATCGGCGAAACGGATCGTCACGGTCTGCGCGGTCGGATTGAAAGTCAGTGCATTCGGGCCGGTGCCGCCCGGTGCGATCAGGTCCACGGTCAAGGTCGAGGACAGGTCGCCGCTGCGCGTAACACGGAAGGATAAGGTCTGACTGGTGCCGGCCGCGCCTTCCACCACCGCTGCCGGGGAAAGCCGGGTGATCGACACCCAGGCGTCGTCGTCATGTACCACGCCGACCAGGCCATCGGCGCGCAATTCCGACCGATCAGCGCCATTGCTGGTCAGGCCGAGGGCAAAAGCCTCATCGCCCTCGATCACACTGTCGTTATTCACCGTCACCGTGATGGTGCGCTGGCTGGTATCGCCGGCGGCCCAGGTCAGGTTGCCGGTGAGTGCCGAAGCGATTTCCGCTTCTGACAGGGGATTGGCATAGGTGATGCCATCGACCGCCAGCGTCGTGCCGGCAATGGTCCAGTTCACATCCGAAGCCTGCCGCGTCGTATCGCCGACACGGGTCAGGGTATAGGTATAGGTCGAAGTGCCGCCATCGGCGCCTTCCGAACTCGCCCCGGCCAAAACCGCCTGAATCGCCACATCGTCATTCGTCAGCACGCCCGAGGCGCTGCCATGCGCCCCGATGGTGACACCACTGCCGGCGACGGGCGCCAGCACAATGCTGAAACTCTCATCCCCCTCGACCAGCCGGTCGGCAATCGCCGTCACCGTGATCGTGGCGGTGGTTTCGCCGGCCGCGAACGTGACCGTACCACTGACCGCGACAAAATCCTCCGCCGTCAGATTGCCGGAAAGCGGGATGCTCCAGGGTACCGTGATCGCCTGCCGGGTGTCGCCGCTGCGTATCACGACGAAATTGAAGCTGGCGCCGGCAAAATCCGGGCCGCCGCCATCCTCGTCCCGCACCTGCATCAGGTTCTCTGCGGCGCCATCGAAGCTGATGCTGGCATCATCATTGTCAAGGGTCACCACCGTGCTGCGATCCGCCGGTGTGGTGGTCAGGTGATGATGCGGCGAACTGGTGCCGGTGAGCGTGACGGTCAATTGCTCGTCAGCTTCCAGCACATCATCCGGCCGCACCTGGATGAAGATGCTGGCTGAGGATTGGCCGGCCGCGAAATGCACAATGCCGGAAGCGTTGTTCGGCATCAGGTCGGTGGCATTGGTCGGATTGGCGCCAGAGCCAAGCGCGGTCCAGCTCACGCTGGCAGGCTGCCGCGTATCGCCGGTGCGATTGACCACCACTTCAATAGTGGAGGTGCTGCCCTGATTGCCCTCGGCATGGGCAAGGCTGGCCGCCGCCATCTCGAAATAGGCATCGTCGTCCAGGATACTGGCTTCGGCCGTGCTCTGCGCACCAAGCGAAACACCCGGGCCAGGCCCGTCGAGCACGATGCGGAACAGGCGGGTCGGGTCGATGGCGGCATTGCCCGCCAATTCGATCACAACATTGCCCTGCACCTGGCCGGCATCGATGGTCAGGCTGCCACTGGGCAGGCCGCCATTGCTGCCGCGACCATCCTGCCCGGCGGCGAAATAGGCCAGGGCTTCTTCCAGCGACACGCCATCGGCCAGTTCCACATGCCAGCCCACACTGGCAGCATCGCGGATATAGCCACCACGCTCGATGGTGGCCGTGAGATGGCCATTGCTACCGCCATCGCCCTCATCGGCGGAGAAGCTGGCAAAGGCGAATTGCACCGTGGCTTCATCGTTGACAATACGACCCAGCGCCGCCGGCCCCACTTTGCCGGCCGGTCCGCTCATCACCGAGAAATCGACATAAAAGCGCTCGGTCGGCTCGACATCACTATCGGGCGACGGCGCAAATTCGATCAGCGCGCCGGTCTCCCCAGCCAGAATGGTGACGGTGCCGGATGGGAAACTGCCGCCGAAATCCGCAGCATCGGCATCCACCAGGGTATTCGAGCCGAAGGAACGCACCTGCCAGGCAACCACCACGTCGCTGCTCACCGCTTCCGACAGCACCACGCGGAAACTCTGGGTCACCGGGTTTTCCGCGTCGGAACCTTCCGGCAGGCCGGTGGCCACCGGCTCGATGGTGACGGCAGCCCCGGTCGGCGTGATCGTGCCGGGCGCGGAATCGCGGCCAACAATGGTCCGGTCGGCAGTGTCAGCCGCAGCGCTGATCTGGACGTTGAAACCACGCTCGCCATAGATCATCAGCCCGGCAGCGGCCTGGAAGCTGAATGCCAGCGTGTCGCTGGTCGCCATCGGGTCGGAGTTGGCAGCAAAAACCGCTGTCTGGCTGCCGGGAAAGACAAAATCCCCGTCGGCGGCAGGGTTTTCGCCGGCACCGGCGGCACTCCAATCCACCGCATGCGTGACATTGAGGGCGCCCGTGCGCAGCAAGGTCACGGTATAGGTATAGAGTCCATCCTCATCCGGCCCGGTCGCCGTGATGCTTTCGATGCTGATTTCGGCATCGTTATTCTGGATCGTGCCGGTAACCGTGCCGGAATCGATCCGCACTGCATCGCTGCCGGTGGACAGGGCCAGATAGAAACTCTGATCGCCGGTGACACGCTGATCATCCACCGACAGCAGCGAAATGATCGCCTCGTCCTGATCGGCGGTGAAGCTGACCGTGCCGCTGCGCAATACCGGCACAGCGGAACTGTCGGAGGAAGCCACCAATACCTGGTATTGCAGATCGACCGCAACGCCGAGGCCGCTGACGCGGCGCACGACGAATTGCATATTCTCGCCTTCGACCACGCTGACCGGCGCCGCGTCGAAGCTGAAGACCGGATCGTTGTCGGAGATCGTGCCGGTACCCGATGCGCCTTCCGCATTGGTCACCCCGCCGGTGACCGCATTGGTGCCGAGCACCACAGTCTCGGCATCCTCGTCGATATCGTCGTCCACCACCGGCACCCGCACCAGGATACTGGTCTGGCCGGCCGCAATGGTCACGCCATTCGTGGCCGAAAGCCAGGTGCTGCTGCCGCTATCGTAATATTCGATCTCGGCATTACCACCGGTATCGCTGCCCGGCGTGGCCGTGCCGGTGCCGAGGCTGGGGGTGAAAACCACATCGACGCCACTGGCATGGCTGAGGCTGACGGTGAAGACGATATGGCCGGCATCCTCGATCACGGTGCTGCCGGCGACCGAAATCGTCGGCCGGTCATCATCGGCCGGAGTATCGCCAGGCCCCGCCACCGTGCCATCGTCGTAGATCGTGCCGGTGCCGCTGGCGCCATCCGGGTTGCGCAGCAGCGGCAGGGCGGCGCCGCCATCGCCGGTCACCGGGCCAGTATCAAGCCGGAAACTTTCCGGCCCCTCGTAAAGTTTTGGCTCGTCATTGGCGATCGTGGTTCGCACCAGGATGCTGGTCTGGCCGGCGGCGATGCTGACCCCTTCCACCGCACTTTGCCAGGTGATGCCATTGTCGTCGGAATATTCCAGCCCCGCCGTCAGGCCAAGATCGCTCCCCAGCACGGCATGGCCGGCGCCGATGCCAGTGGCCGACAGGCTGGGCGTGAAATGCAGCGCCTGCTGCATCGCCTGGCTGAGCGAAACGGTGAAAACCGCATATTCCCCAGCCTCGTTGATCGAGATATCGGAGACCGACAATACCGGCCTGTCATCGTCTGCTGCCGCTTCGTCGACATCCGGCGTCTCCGGATCGTCGGCAACAGGCAGGCCGCTCTCGTCATAACGCGTGCCGCTGCCGTCATCGACCACCGTGGCAGTGCCGTCAGCACTGGCGCCGTCGCGCAGGGTCGGATCGGTACCGGTGCGGTCGGCAAATTTCAACGCCGGATCGACAAAACCGGCGGTCAGGCGATAATCCTTCGGGCCATCATAGATGCCGTTACCGACCGTCGGCGTCTCGACGTAGAAGGCCGTCACGCCGGCCGGCAATTCGATCTGCCCATCCGTCACGGTCAACGTGGTGCGACCGGTCTTGTTTTCCGGATCGGTATAGTAAAACACCGTGAAATCGGTGAGCGGGTTCTCATCCGGGC
>VFQQ010001292.1_pt1 | contig 36571 bp, 63 predicted proteins | sample 3512341 | NCBI WGS metagenome assembly VFQQ01 (sample SAMN10412373, study PRJNA504923) | tailings metagenome | isolation source: Relicate 2 Philex TSF1 revegetated site | place: Philippines: Tuba, Benguet | collected 2017-08-29 | reverse complement strand
GCTTGCCAAGCATAGAAGCCAGAAGATGGTATCAATACCTGCGGGGTTGAGGTATGATGCTTGGGGACTTGCTGAGTGTGCCGCCGCCCGAACAAGCGAGGCGTGGGGGTCGACGGACCGAGAGGGCCAAGCCACCATGCCCTGTTCTCTGCAAGTTGCTGTCTCTCTACGCTTGATACGCTTGGGCATTACAGATAAAGCCAGCTGTCAACCCAAGGCGGCCATGCTGTCTGGGGAGAGTGCCGCCAATTGTGGGCGACTTGCAGCTGGAAAATTGCTGCAGGGAACATGAACGATGCGCTACTGGGAGCAAGCAACAATGAGCACTCAGGGGGTGGAGCACGTGCACAAACAAGAGGCAGGAAGCAAAGAATGAAGAGGACAGCGGAGCAGAAGAGGCAATGTCGGCAATAAGATGCAAGGCGCGGGCAAGGGAGCAGCCATCTGTTTGCAAACGCCGCTCCCCGTGCGCAGGCCAGGTAAAGCGTTCCGTGTCAGTTGCAGGCAGTTTGTTGAGGCGTGAGCGGTGGGTCCAGTATGCTACAGTCGGCTGCCTGTGAGCTGCACAATGGCGGCCGTGTGAGGTGCTTGGGTTAGAGTCTGGGTCTGGTTGGGTATGGTGAACTGTCGCTGTCTGCTTTGTGCTGCTGTGCTGGGCAGCTGCACCACTTTCTGGTCGCTGCTGCCGGCCCAGCAGTGGCTGCTGCAGATGTCAGGCAAACATGTGTTTCCTGAGCGCTGGGGCGCCCGGCTGCTTCACTGCACCGCAGATGTCATGGTGCGCAGCGGCTTGCGCTTGGTGGGCGTGCGGGTGACGGGTCGTGGAGACGGCGCTGCAGCTGCGGCCGCCGCGGCTGCTGCCGCCGCTGCCGCTGCATCTGCTGCGGGCAGCAGCTTCTCAAGCGCGGAGACTGCTGCTGCGTTGGCTGCTGCTGCGCCGCCGAGCCCTGGCGTGTCCAAAGAGAATGCAAAGTCGGCGACTGCTGCCGCAGCGGCTGGGGCGCCCGCTGCTGTGCGCGGCGTGCTGTGCCCGCTGCTGCTGCCGCTGGGCCCCACAGAAGTGGGCCGGAAGCTGAAGCCGTCTGCAGCGGCCGCAGGGGCGCCGCCGTCGGCTGCGGTTACGGCAGGCATGCCCAGCAGCGCGCCAACTGGGCTGGCCTCTATCCCGGCCCCGAGCCCGCCCCCTGCCGCTGCAAAGGCCGCCAGCGCTGGTGCTGCTGTGTCGGCGGTGGGCAGGGGCGGCAGCGGCGCACTGCCACCCGCACCCTGCAGCGTGACGGGCACCATGAGCGGCAGGTCCCCTGGCTGGCCCAGCGGGAAGAGGAGCGGCGGGATGGCGCCGCTGCCGGTGCCGCCCACGCCGGTCACCTCTGCCATGGCATCCATGAGCGACACTGCTGCCTCCTGGGCTGCCTGCAGCTGCACCAGGCCGGTGGCGGAGCCAGAGGCGGCGGCCAGCCGGGCCGTCTGCCGCGTCTGGTGCCGCGTGGCTGCCGCGCCGCCGCTGCGGGCGCGCTTGCCTGCAGGTCCAGCGGGGTGGGCAGGTGCAGCAGGTGAGTGGCTTGGGAGGCACAGCCTGCCTGAGGGCAGGTCCGGCAGCAGCACATGTGCGGCATGCTGGTCACTGCATTCAATGGAACACTTGTCCACCCTGACACCTCATCAGCGACTCACTTGCGCCGCCACCGCCGCGCGGCCGTCGCTGCAGGTGGCCAACCGTGTTGTGGCAGCTCTCGCACTTGCAGTGCTCGCCGCACGGCACGCCCGCCTGCGATGCCACAAATGCAAAATGAGGATGCAGTGAGAACCGGGCATTGCAATCTGTGAAATTACAGCTGACTGCAGTCACTGTGCTGCTGCTATATTGAAATTGCACCCTCGCTATCCCCAAACGAAGTGTAGTGTATAACCACACAGAACAGGCACCGCATTGAAAAAGCAAGCATGCCGCACCTGGAAGCACTCGCAGTACTTCTTCATGCAGTGGCTCTTCTTGCAGTTGCAGCCGCGGCGGTGCTGGCCGCCCAGCGCGGCGTCGGCCTCAATCTGCGTGGGCCAGACAGAGGAGAGGCAGGGAGGTTGGTGCATTGCAGGCAGAATGCAACTGCATGCAGTCCTCCCAAACCACCAGCAGCCACACCCACCAGCAGCCAGCCACCAGCAGCAACTGACCTTCTGCACAAAGGCATTGGGGTTGCGCTGCTTGATTGCCTCGCGCTGAGCCCGCACCACATCACTGCACATTCAAAGCGAGCAGGTGACGATACTGTGAGGAGCTGATGGCATGCATGCACACGGCTGGCTGCGTACAGCTATAGTCAACTTCCAGGCACTACAGCAGTGCTGCCGCTCTAAAGCCAACCTCCCAAACAACAACAAACCAGCCCAGCGCCGCCGCACCTGTTCTCCACCTTGTTGGCGCTCTAACAAAGACAACCTGGGCCCTGAACAACAACAAAACAGCCCAGCGCCGCCGCACCTGTTCTCCACCTTGTTGGCGCAGTTCATGCAGGAGCAGGCGGGGCCGCAGTAGCCGCCGTTGGCAAAGCAATCGCAGTACAGCTTGAGGCACTTGCTCTTCTTGCAGTTGCACTTCTTGGGGCTGCAGGCATGGGCAGAGGGGTGCCAGGCTTGCATTGAGTGGTCATGCAGGCCAATAGGCATGTAGGGAGCATGATGCAAGACACAGTGGAGCACGACACACAGCCGGTGTGCAACCAATAACAAGAAGCAGCGTAGCAGTCGCGCACCCGCCAAACATGACCTGGGGCGCCACGCCAGGAGTGACCACAGCGCCATCATCCTCAGGAGACATCGGCAGCAGGCTCAGCGGGGCACCGCCGCTGCTGCTGGTGCGGCCCAGGCCTCCGCTGGCGCGTCGCGCAACCGGCGTGCCTGCTGCCTCTGCCGCAGCGCGGGCAGCGGCCGCTGCGCCCGCTGCGGCTGCCCGCGCGGGGCGGCGGCTGCTGCCGGGGGCTGCACCCATGGCTGCCATTGCGGCCACCCCGTTGGACGCCTCCATCGCAGCAGTGACAGCTGCATGCGTGGCAGCCTGCACGGCTGGCGAATCCAGCGAGTATGTGGTGCGCAGCCGCTGCAGGCAAAGGGAGCAAGTGGGGCAGCCAGCAGGTGAGGTGGCGAAGCAAGGATGGCGCGAATGCAAGCAGGCGCATCTGCGGGAGTAGAGCCTCGCCAACACACCGCGACCTCGTAATCGGCACCAGCCAGCAAATGAACAAGCAGGAAAGCCGCTGTGCTGCCGCGCCAGCTCACGTGAGTGGGCGAGCCGGAGCCGTCCTCCGAAGCAGACGACAGGTCCCTCAGCTTTGGAATGGGCAGCAGCATGTCGACATCCATCTTCACCGGCTGGCAGGCCGGCGACTGCGGCAGCGTGGAGTGCACCTGCACAATGGGAAGCAGCAATATGAGGTGAGCAGGGCAGGCATTTACGGGTCCTTGAACCATGCTGCATCCGTTCCGGCGGCCTTGGCAATGCATCCTTGCAATAAGCATGTCAGCACTCTGAACCAACCCAACCAACTACAACAGCGCACCAGCTGTGCAGCCTCCAGCTCATCTTCATCGCCCCCAAACTGCAGCGTGCGCCGGCGCAGTGGCCGCTGCGCAGGCTGGAACAGCCGCTGCTGCGCGGCCACCGCCGCGGTGTGCGTGGCGCCGGCGCGGTGCATCTGCGGCGCCGGCGGTCGCCGGCGGTAGCTGCCCACCGAGAACTCCTCCTGCTCTTCCTCCTCATAGTCCTCATCATCCTGGGAGGCAGCCCCAGTGGAGCTGCCCGGTGCTGCCGTGCCGTTGCCGCGAGGCCGCAGGGCATCCCCCGCCGACGCGCTGCCACCCGCAGGCTCATCCTCGCCGCTGCCGGCGCGCCGAGCGGCCGCTGCTGCTGCACTGCTGGGCGGCCGCAGGGGCGAGAGGTAGGAAGGGTCCAGGCTGCCGGCTGCCGGGGCGTCGCCCGTGCCCAGCGCTGCAGCCGCCGCATCCAGAGCGCCGCCCGCTTGTGCAAACAGCGCCGCAAAGCGCTGCTGGCGTGGGTGCTGCGAACCGGGGACTCCGCCATCGCCAGGCGACACTGCCGACCGGCTGCTGCCGTCTAGCAGAGAGCCAAAGGGGCTGGAGAAGCTGACGCGCAGGCCACCAGACGTCGTCGACTCGCCGTGCTTGACTGCAGGGACGAGGGCAGGGGCACGGGACGCACAGCAGGGTGGGCGGGGGCGCAGACAACGCAGCGAGCGGGGGGCAGCAGTCAGTCGAGCAGTGCGGTGCAGATCCAGCAAAGCCTGTTCTGGAATGGCCGAGCTGACAGAGCCCCAGACGGCTCAGCCACGCACCAGAGGGCGGCGACCGCAGGTCCAGCGGTGGCTTCTTGGGCGAGGGCTGGAAGAGCGGGAACTTGGGGCTCTGCAGCTGCAGCGGGTGATAGGACAGGGCGCCAAAGGCCCAGATGAGCCAGTCAGGGAGCGCGCGATGCATGCGTGAGCACGCGCAGGCAGGGATGCGCAAGCCAAGGCTGCTGTGTCAGCGCAGCGCTGCGGTACTGCCTGTGCTGCTGCAGTCTGCAGGGCTAGTCGCGGGCGTCTGTCCCCAGCAGGCAGCAGCCCAGCTCACCGGCAGGTCGAAGCGTGGGCTGCTCAGGTGCTGCTCATTGGGCAGGCCCTTGATGGGGGTGCCTGCCAGCAGGTCTGCGTGCGGAGCAGGACACGGAGAGCAAGGGACGCTGCTGTCAGTGAGAGCGGGCACAGCTGCACCGAGCAGAGCTGAAGAGGCCAGCGCATGCCCATAGGACCAAACAGGCTCACGCAAGATGGCACGTGTCAGTACGGCACGCAGCAAGGACGGCATGGCATGCGGAGCACTGCTGCAGCAGCGAGGCCCAACGCACCGAATGCTGCGATGGGCGGCTTGCCATCCGCCGCGCCGGTGCCCGTCGCCGCGCCACTGCTCGCAGGGTTGCAGCAGCGTTGGTGTTAGCAGGGTGCGATGGTGACTAGTGCAATGTGGCCTGCTCAGGCGGCCTGCGAGCCTGTAAAACAGAGCAAGTGGGAGGCCGGCCGCACTCGCGCGGCGGGGGCGGGAACCCGCCTCGAGCCCTGGCAGCGCGCAGCGTGGCTGCGGGCTCGCGATCGGACCTAGAACGGCATTCAAAATGCTAAAAACGCACCTGGGCGGCTTGGCGAAGCCAAACGAAGTGGAGGCGCCGGGCGCGGGAGATGCGGCCAAGGGGTGCAGGCTGCCGAAGCTGGTGGTGTACTTGGTGCGGGGCGGGGAGAGGTCGGGCAGCCGCGCCAGCACGGAGGAGAAGGGGGAGGGGGCGGGGACCTGCGAGAGCCAGCGCGAGCGTCGAGCGTTGTGAGCCACGGCTGGGAGGGCAGCTGCGGTCGCCCTGACCTCCCCTGCGGCTTCAGGCTCACCTCGTGGCGCCGCACGCGGCTCCCTTGCTGCGGTGTTTGAGTTTGCTGGTGCCCGGCCATGGCTGCGGCCCCTAGGCCTGCTAGCGGGCTGCAGCTATGCCGCAGGGCCCCCGGTGCAGTGTTTGGGGTGGGGGCAGCGGGCTGAGGGGCACACGCGTGCTCGGCCCAAGAGCCAGTGCTAAAGAACAGGGGCGCACGGTGCGTCTTCGGGCTGCAAGGATGCTTCCAGCGATGCGTGCAAGCGCAGGGAGGCGCGGATCGGGCGCCAGAGGCGCCCCAGTTTAACTCGGCCCCTTTCAAGCTAGCAGTGCATGGACCCGAGCACCCGCTGCGGCTGCCGCCAGCAGCGAACAGATGCTCAACAGCTGTTCAGCCTCAACCATGGCCCGTGGAAGGGGCCCGCCAGGCCACCCCAGCCCGCGGCGGGAGGGCCCGCCTGCTGCGCCCACCTCCCGCCTTGCTGCGGCGGCCACCCAGCCCGCTCTCAATGCAATTGTTGTTCAATGGCGTGCCACCCAACAGGGGCAGGGCCTGCAGCGCAGTGGCATGTGGATTGCAGCAGCGATGGGTCAGCTACAGTCCTTGGTCACAGTGCTGCAGCAGAGGCATGCATGCAAGCGCATGTCGGGGAGCTGCTCTCGGCGGCACGTCCTCCATGCATGCAGGTGTGCACATAATGCTGGCAACCGTGGCGCAGCTGCAGAGATGCCGCATCCGCAGGAGGGTATGCAAACCCAGGCGCAGGCAGCACCGATGCTAACAGCCAGGGGTAGGTAAGTGCGCAAATGCGAACTAGAGGTGCAGGCTTTCATGCTTCACGTAGAAACATAAGGCAGGAAGCTCACCAGAGTGGGCCACATTGCCACAATAGACACCCGAGAAGCTCGCGGCGGCACGCTATGGCAGCGATCAGCTGCCCCACAAACTGATCAGCTGGAGGGATTTGGTGGCAGTGCCAGGCCACCCAACAAAGGCAAGGCCTGCAGCGCAGTGGGTTGCAAGTTGCAGCAGCTATGGGTCAGCACCGGTGTCGCCTCCAGCGCTGTGGTAGAGGCATGCATGCAAGCGCATGCCGGCTAGGTTGCCCTTGGTGGCATGCTTGGCCATTTTGCGTAGCGCTGGCTGGAAACTTGGCACAACTGCCAGGCTGCCCCGCTGGCGCAGCATGTGTGCATACGACCGCACGCACGCAATTGTGAGCAGGCGTAGGCTAATGCGCAATGTGACTGGATGTGCTGCGCAAGCGTCCATGCTCCCGGCAACAAGCACAGGCCAGCAACCTCACCAGAATGGGCAACATTGCCGCAATGTACCCCGCAGCAGCTCACAGCAGGCCGTTGCGGCAGCGACCAGCCGATCTGCCAGCTGTTCAGCCTCAGCATACCAGGAGAGGGGGGTCCGCCAAGCCAACCAGGCAGGAGGGCCGGTCAGCACCCTGCTACCCGCCGGGGCCGCAGCGGCAAGCAGAACGCTCTCATGCGGCGTTCTCTGGGGAAGTGGAAGTTGCGTGGCCCCAAATCAGGGCAGGGCCTGCAGCGCAGTGGGTTGCGGATTGCAGCAACATTGGGTCAAGGCCAATCCTGCCTGGGCGCCGCGTTGAGGCATGTATGCCGGTGCATGTGGGCCAAGTTATGCATAAATCCGGCCATATGGCGCAATGAGACGAGCGAGCGGCGCTGCAGCTGCCACCAGCCGCAACATGAAAGCTCCATCAGCTGTTCATGCTCAATTTTGGCCGGTGCGCAGGGGCCCCCAGGCCACCCTGGCCCACGGCGGGAGGGCCGACCTGCATACCCACCTGCCACCGAGGCTGCAGGGGCAACCAGGGCCCCCTCCCCACTGCCTCGCAGCTGGTTCGTCACCCAACAGGGGCAGGGCCTGCAGCGCAGTTATGTGTGGATTGCAGCAGCGATGGGTCAGCGGCAGTGCCACGTTTCGCGGGGGTCGCAGTAGGCCAAGGGAGGGCACGCAGGCCAAGGCAGCGGCATGCATGCGCATGCAGGCAGCCTTGGTGCAGCTGCAGAGCTCCCCCGCATGCGGCCAGGGCTTGCACTGGTGCGAGCAGGCAGACGTAGGCAGCTGCGCAATGAGAGTTGGCTGTGCTGTGCAGGCATCCATGCTCCACGGCACAACCGCAGGCCAGTGAGCTCACCAGATCGGGCCACATTGTTGCGATGGACCGCAGTTCAAGCAGATAAAGGTGTTTGGGGCGGTGACCAGCAGAGTGATCGTGGGCACTGGCAGCAAGCTGCAGCGGGCAGCTGTCATTATAAAGCGCCCACAGCAGCGCTGCCAGCAGGCAGCGTGCTGGCTGAGATGCCTAACAGCGGCCGCGGGGCAAGGACATGAGAGGAGCAAGGGACGTCACGTTGCGCAAAGCAGCAAAAGGCGGCGGCACATTCAAAGCCGGCGGCTGCAGCGACAGCCGGCGGCGAGGCGGAGGGCCGCGGCAGTGCGCGGCGGGCGGCGGCGCAAAGACCATCGTGTGCCTCTGATCGCTGCCACATAGGTGGGGGGCGGTTGGAGGCGCCAGAAAGAAGCTAGACTGTCCTGGTTCGCCACAGCTGGTGACAAGCAAGGACAGAACCGATCAGGGGCGCTTCGCAACGCGCATGCTGAGGCGAGAGGGTGCAGGTCGAGCGAGGCGATGCAAAACTCGTTTGAGTTGGCCGCGCAGCATTCTCAGCACGCCCATGAAGGCCGAGTCAGCGCGGCCCGTTTGCTGCTCCGGTGCTCTGCAACCGTTGCCGCTACTCCATTGATCGCCGACATGGCTGCGCCCAAAGAGGACGACCTGCACGCGTTGCTCGACGGTGTGGCGTGCTGGGGTGCCGGGGACGCCTCCTGCGCATTGCTGCATGTTGATGAGTCTTGTATCAGCAATAATTGCGCCCACCACCCGCGCTGCAGATGCCCTGGAGGGCTTCGACCGGGACGCGGCTTCCAGGTGCGCGCTGGGCACGCATCACCGGCTCCCCTGGCCTTGGCATGCCATCAAATAACATTCCAAATCCCGCACGGCCGCCTGCAGGGGTGCTCACCCGCAGCCACCGCCGCCAGCCGCCGCCCCCGCCGCTGCCACGGAACAAGCCCCGGCGCAGCAGCCTGCACACGTCCAGGGACCCAGCCGGCGGCCCGGTGGCCTCGCGTTCGATCCATTGGCGCGCCGCAATGCACCGCGGCGCGATGCAGCGGCAGCGGGCGCCACGCGTGGTGCGCCGCCCGCTGCTGGCGGCGGCCTACCCCAGGCAGCAGCCAGCGACGAGCCGGATGCTGAAGAGCTAGACGTGTTGTCCAAGGGCCTCTCCAAGCTCCTAGCAGAGCTGGCAAAGGGTGGGTGCGCCTGCAGCACTAGTGTCCATGTGCACACCTGGACTTGCAGAGCAGCAGATGAGGGGTGTTGCTGTTGCATGCTGCTGCGGCAGCGGTCGCCACAGTGTGTGCACCTGGCTGCCCTGGTAGGCAGGCCAGCAACAGCAATACCCCTCGTTTGCTGCTCTCGTATGATTGCTTTGCAGCGGAAGAGGAGGGAGAAGATGCAGGTGGCGGGGCAGCAGAGGTGGCCGCAGCCACAGGGGCCTCGCAGCAGCCTCCTGCGGGCCAGCAGCAGCGGCAGCAGAGAGAAGAGCAGCAGCGGGAGCAGCTCCATGCAACACTGCAGGCGCTGTCGGAGCAGGCTCCCAACTTTGCAGCGCAGGGTGGCTCGGAAGGTGAGGTCTTGCCACTGCTTTGCAACGCTCTGTTCGCTGCTGTCTGCCTATCCGCGAGTGTGGTGCCAAGCGTCCTTCTGTATTGTGCTGCAAACATATGCAGCGCTGTACGTTGCAGCACACTTTCCTTGCAGCGCTTGCAAAGTTGCACCGCCTCTGTTCTGCTGCTCATGCCACAGCCCTTGCACAGGCAAGCAATGATCTGGCCCCATATGTCCTGCCACCCACAGCAGATGAGATGCTGCGCCTCCTAGCCGAGCAGTTGGGTGCTCTGGGCGACGAAGGCAGCGCCAACAGCAGCAGTGGCGGCGGCGGCGCAGGGGGTGCAGGGGCAGCGCCCGGCATGGCCTCGCTAGTAGACACCATTATGCAGCAGCTGCTTAGCAAGGACGTGTTGTATCAGCCCATGAAGGTGAGCCCCCTGCTGACTAGCTGCTGCCACTCAGCACAGAGCGAAAGCATCTGGCATGTTCATCTTGAAAGGGCTGCGCTGGGTGGCCCCAGCTTGCGTGGCAGCTGTTGGATGTGCCTGCTACGGATGGGGCATGCATGCACGCACTACTGCTACCAGCAGCCAGCTGTATACATTTATCCTTCTAGCTGCCTGCAATTGTGCAGGACATTGGTGACAAGTACCCTGAGTGGCTGGAAGCAAACAAGGACAAGCTTAGTGCAGGTTAGGCGGAAGTGCAACTGCTGCGGCTGAAGTATTTTTGTGGGTGGCGGTGGGCGCTGCCCTGGCACCTATTAACCTGCACCGCCTGCTATGACGAGCGGCTGATGCACGCCCTGCAGCATAACCGGCATTGCCTTTGGGGTCTGTGCAGAGGACTTGGAGCGGTACCAGCAGCAGCAGGTCTACATCCGGCGCATCTGCGAGCTGTACGAAACCTCGCCCTCGGACTATTCGCAGCTGGTGGACCTGCTGCAGCAGGTGCGCTGCGCTGCCCGTCAGCTTTGTTGTGTGCCGGTGGCCCGTTTTGGTTGTTCCTCAGGCTTAGCTGTGTGGTTCTTGCAAGTCGCACTGCTTGGTGGCTGCGGCTCGCAGCTTTCACTCAGGCTGTCACCTGCATCCTTTGCCCGTCTACAGATGCAGCAGTGCGGGCAGCCGCCGCAGGAGATTGTGGACGAGCTGGCGCCCGGCATGCAGGTGTGAGGTGTGGTTGATGCCGGCAGGTCCCAGTCTCTGAGGCGCATACTGCACTGGAAGCGAGCATCAATGGTGGTGCTGATAAGATGCAACTCGTGAAAAACAACCTCACCGATAATGCCCTGCACATCCTAATGTCTGCAGTTTGGACCTGACGGCCTGCCCTCATTTGGTGGCGACGAGCAGCTGCCACCTGAGCTGCGGGATTGCGTGATTCAGTAATGCTTAAGAGCTGCCGCGCGTGCTAGTTCTGCGATGCACATGTAACAATTCCCAGCTCATCCTCCCGTGATGCCCGGCCACATTGCCACTCAGTCAATGTGTATCGACCAGCTCGTTACAGCTACAAGGGTGAAAACAGCAGACACGGGGGGCGCTGAGCAGTCTGCGGACCAAAATAATGTCAGAGCTAGTACACGAGTTGGCAGAACCGGGGTCTGAGAAAACCAAAGCAGTGGGAATTAAAGACAGGAGGTGGGGCAGGGGGCTCGGGCGGGGCAGGACGCTGCAAGCGGCACAATTGCCGCATGCAGGATGCTGCGCACGCAGCATGCAGGTGCAGGGGCTGCGTCGCTGGGCGATTGTTGAAAAGCATGCTAGGAGGCACGAAATGCAAGGACAGTGCGGATGGTTGGATAGAAGCAGGGGGGAGAGTTGTGGTGTCAGAGAAAGGCACAACTGGCATGCGCGGCAGGAGCAGCAGAGTGGGATGTGCACCCTGCCGTGCAGCAAAGCGCAGTTGGGCAGGTTTGTAGAGCTTGGGTTTGGTGGGTGAGGACCTTTGGTCCTGGCTTGTGCGGCAGCTCAGCTGCGCTGGGCTGCTGGGGTGGCAGGCGCCAACGAGGCGCCTTTCAAGCAGGCAGCGACAGCGAGGCCGCTGCTCAGGGGCTGCTCTTCTCGCCGTCCATGCGGTCCATCTTCTCGGCGAAGGAGGGGGCGGGGAACATCTGCTGGGCAAAGTCGCCGGGCTGGGCCTCGCCCTTGGTCTCCTCCTCGGGCGTGGGGGCGGCGCAGGTGAACAGGTTGCGGGTGACTGCGGGTAGGGGGAGTTGAGAGAGGGGGTTCTGAATCAGCCTGGAAGACGGTGCCGCTGCTGAGCTGGTGCCAGTCCGGATCACGCATGGATGGATGTGACCGCCACCATGCAAGCGGCCGCAGGCAGCGGGGCACTCACTGGTCCACAGGGACTCGCGGGCCTCCCACAGGGGCATGGTCGTAGAGACAACGGTCGCAATCAGACCCCAGGTGATGGCCAGGATCACCCAGAAGCTGCAGAGGGGAGAGGCAGAGGAGCGGGGGAGGTTCAGGAGCAGGTGCAAGTTTAAGGAATTGGCGGCCACCCTTGTGCGTGTGGGTGTTGTGCACCTGTTCCAACCCCGCCGCACACAAAACATCTCTCATGTGTGCTGGTGAGGCATAATCACAAGTCAACCAGACACTCACGTGAAGTAGCCCTTGCTGAACACGCCGGCGGGCAGCGCCAGCAGCGGCCACAGGATGATCTGCGGACAGGAGCGGACGGATCAGGAAGGCGCCGAGGAACGATGGAGACTTGCTATGCTGTGCAGAGTGTTTATGACATCGAGAACCTCAGCTGTTTGTCCACCGTGATGCAGATCAAGACCCAGCCAGGCCACCCGCCACATGCCCACCACTCACCAGGATGAAGGACAGGCCCCAGCCCACGCGCATCATGATCTTCCTGGCCTTGTTCATGGCCTCCATGCTGTCCTCGCCTGGAAACAGAAAATGAGCAGAGCGCAAGAGGGTACTGGTCAAGTAAGAGGGAAGAGAGTTAATAGCGATGCCATCGGCCTGCTGTGGTGCATGCAGGGATGGAATCGCGATCCAGGCAGCGAGATGCATTGCTCACCCTCATAGACGGCGTGCGCAGAAGCATCCTCCTCGATGGTGGGGATCTCGCGGGTGGTCTTCCAGTCTGCAAACGCAGGTGTAGCGAACGATACGGCAGTCAGATGCAGCGCAGGCGGGCAGGTCATGGGAATCACATTGGGTCAGGTACCTTGCACCTAACACAATGTTTTTCGTGCTCACCATAGTTCTGGGGCCTGAGGTAGCCCCACACGAGGCAGATGACCAGGGAGGACAGGATGCTCACCAGGTTACCTGCAATGAGCACGAGGAATAATAGCAGCGTTGGTGGGTAAGCCGGAGGCCGGCAGCAGGCAGTCAGCCAAACCGCAACCTCGGCCCGATTTCCAGCGCAGCGCATCTCCACCCCACCCTTGATCCCTGGTGCTGACCCGCAAGCATGGGGTAGTCGCCGCCAAGCAGGTCAATGGTGATGCGGCCATTCAGGCACTGGCAGGTGACCAGCCAGGCGGTGATGCCGAACAGGAGGCCTGCAGAGCATGGCAGCCGGATGCACAGGAGGGGTTACTGAAGGTGCTAGCTTCTGTTGCCCACTCCGGTTGCTGCCTGCTTCTGCTGCTATAGGCCTCTGCTGCTGCCGGGCTGGGCCTGGTGTCTTTGAAGGGGTGGTGCGGCGTGAACACGGGCGACGGCCATAGCTCACCGCAGATGGCGCCGGTGATGGCACCGCTGGCGTTGGCCTTGGACCACACAAGGCACATGTAGATGGGCGCGACAGCACCGCCGATGGCAATGCCCTGCACAGGCAGCAGGTGGGTGGCAGATTGCGGCAGGCTCAGAGATTGCTCGGTGTTGCAATCCTTTGCATGCCACTGCCCAGTATCAACCTTTTGCCACCCAACATGTAATGCCTATGCTCACCATGAAGAGGTACACCCAGCCAAGGCTCAGGCCAATCTGCAAACACAGCGCAATGGGCGGCAGGATAGTTGGTCAGGTGGGTCAGTTGCGGAAGCTTCGGCGGTCGGTTGGACAGGCAGGCAGGTGACCGGCTGCCTGCATCAGGCCATCCATCAACCGATTCTTGGCATCACCAACTCTTACTAACCTTGAACAGGATGATGGCCAGCACGCCCATCAGCAGGCCAAAGCCAACTGCGGAATGGGGTCCAGTGGGTGTTAGAAGTGGTAATTGCCTGCTCATGTGTGGCAGGGCGCTCACCCCCCATGCCACAGAAGGTCCTCCTTCACCGCTCACCAATGACGTAGCGCGACACACGGATGATGTCCTTGCCGGTGGCCTTGGGGTTCCAGTAGGTGCTGCACGGATTGAACATGGAGCAGAATCTGGGTGGCCAAACGGCACTCCGGCAATGGCGGCACAGCATGCACTTTTGTGGTACAGTGTGCACATGCAGGCTACTTTGGCCGCTCACCGGTACACGTCATAGCTGAACAGGGACGACACGGCGATCAGCTCGGCAGAGCCAGTGGAAGTGACCGCCATGAAGAGCATGATACTGCAAGGAACAGAGTTGGGCAGAGCAGAGTGGAGGGTATTAAGGAGTAGAGGACAGCGTTGGACACATAAGCACGTGGCCACCTTGTAATCATTGCCAACCCATCTCAAGCGGATATGGTGGTTGCTGAAAGACAGCCTGTTATCATGCCAAACGCACAATGAGGCAAAGAGCATGGGACTGCTCACGTGATCCACACGGCACCGCTCTTGCCCAGGATGTAGACGGCGACCGCAGGAGGCACCAGGCCCTCGCCGGCTTCGGCAGCAGTGATAGGCAGGTCCAGGGCCACGGCCGCCAGGCCCAGGGAGGTGGCCAGGGTGAAGGGGATGCAGAACCACATCAGGCCGCCCTGGAGAATGGGTGATGGAAGGGGACAGGGGTAGGGGTCAGGCATCAGAAAAGCAGAAGCGGGCAGCGGGCAGCGGGCGCGCGGGCGGCGAGGAATTTCGAAATGTCAAAAACATTTCGCTTCGGTTTTCAATTGATTCTCACCAGGATGTAGCCCTTGTATGCGGCTGCCAAATTAGAAAAGGGGAAGGGAGGAAGGCGAGGGCAGAGGGTCAGGCGGAGCAAAGGCAGTGTGCGGGGCGGCACCCAATGACAGCGATACGTGCTAGCGCTGGGAAGCAGCCATGCTGCCCGTTTCTGTCACCTGAGGGGCGGCTGGCAATGGCGCCGAGCCAGTAGGCCTGATCGACGAACACAGTCCCAAAATTTCCACTACAAATAGGAAAAGAAAAAAAAAAGTTGAGGCAACCTTGGGGGCAGGGGCGCTGCCTGTCACACCCAACTGCAAGCTTGTAACCGCCCTGTTTTCCCAAGCCTTTCATTGCCATCCTTACATGATGTTGATCACCTGGGAAAGAGGAATGGGCCAGTTGGATGGGGAGTGAGAGACAGGCAAGGCTGGCAATCGCCCCTAGAAAGTAACCAGCCCTTGCCACGGCGGGCTTCGTTGCTGTAAATCGCTTGCAAGTTTGGGTCTCACCCCGAAGATGAAGCCGCCCTTGCTGAACATCGTCATGTACGATCCGCCCTTGTTGTTGGCAACCGCCTGCAAGGTTGGGGGCGCTGTACAGTGAGGCGCGTGCCTAAAAGGCCATGTGGCTGCACATCAGCATTTCTGAGCATGCCTCACCCCCTTGTAGGCGCCGCCCAGGGTGGCAATGTCGGTCAGGTGGGTCCACACGTTGCCGGGGGAGCCCAGGCCTGCAGGGCAAAGTGGCAGGGGGTGCAACAGGTAGGATGCCGTGCGCAATGCGGGTGGCGGCACGCCACCTGCATGTATGGATCAGGGCAAGGTTGGCTTGGCTCATCCCGCTGCCTGGCCCACTCAACAATCGAGCAACGCACCCGTGTTTTTCACAGCATAGATCTCGAAAGCGAAGAGGCACAGCGCAATGAAGACGACGATGGTGTGCAGGTAGGTGCTCAGGAACGTCGCCTTCAGGCCTGCATTGGACACCGGAAGTGCAGTTGAGGTGGAGGCAAGCGACACACACTCAGCGCAAAAGTCCATGTGCAGCTGCTGCTAGGCTGCACAAGTGCAGAGCACTTACCACCATGCGCAGTGTACATGATGACGCCGACGGGGATCAGAATGGAGGCGGCATACAGGTTCATGTCTGCAGTAGGCAATGGACGGACGTTAGAGGCGGTTGTACCAGAGTCACACCGGGTTGGCTGGTGTTTTTTGCGCAATGCACTGCCCCCGCAGCCTCTTGTCTCAGCTTACTCGTCAGGGCCTGGATGACGGCGGCACCGCCCAGGATGAGCATACTGCACAAAGAAAGCAGACGCGCACACTCTTCAGAAGCAAGATGAGAAACAAGAGTCATGCACTCGTTTGCGCTGCCACCGGCACATAAGTCAGCGTAGCACAAGGGGTCTATACACCCAGCCAACCGTTGTGGCGCACCTGCAAACGATGATGTCTGCGTTTTGCCACGAGTGGTGTGGGGGTGGCAGGCATGGGGAGGAGTAGATGCTTTAGAGCCGATGAAGCCAAGCGCTGCCTGTATGCTGGAAAGTTACCATGGCAGCAACTCTGAATGCATCCATGCAAACCATCTACTGCGCAGGCACACTCACTCGTGGCAAAGGCGAAGACCAAGAACGTGAGATGGGCTGCTTTTCCCCAGCGCTGCAGGCAGGAGAGAAGGGGAAGGATCCATGGGCACGTGGGGATGGGCAGGGTCGGTGGGCACACTGGGACGAGCTGTCATCAACCCTATCCCGGAGGTGCCCTGCCTTACCGCACGAACAATCTCGAGCATGGTGTGGGCATTGGGCTGCAGAGGGTGCACAGCGGGGGAACGGCAGAAAGGGTGTGAGTGAGACAGATACAAGGTAGAAGAGTTATCCTGGAAGGTGAAACTTGGGAGGGGAGCAGACACAAGCAGCTGCCGCCATGCAGGCAGGCCCCGTTATGACACCCCGGCATGCTCACCGCCTTGCGCTTGAGCTCCACGGCGAGGATGCCGAACAGCAGCACCTGCAATTATGGCAGTGGGCATCAAGCAGGTGAATGTCGGTTGCCAGACCGTGTCGAGCGGCGCTTGCAGGGGCGGCGCGATCGGCACCATCGTAGTGCCGAGCATTGCAGATAGATAGAAGGCGCTGCTGCGTCGGCTGTCCGCACCTGGATGGTGGCGCCGGCCGCATACCAGAACGGCCCGGAGACGCCATACTGCCAGGCGACGTTAGAACTGCAGGTGCAGAGGAAGGGACGAGGAAGGAGAGCGGGATGGGAGGGGGCGGAGGGGGAGCGCCAAACATGCCCATGGCTGCAATGCACTGGCCACTTTAAATCAATGGGCCATGCTGGCATCACATGCGACATCAAGTAGCAGTCGCGCACCTTTGCAGGAGCGTGGCGGCCCACGTCCACTCGCTCACGATGACGTTGGCAATCAGGCCGGTCTTGACGGAGCGGCCGGCGGTGTTGAACTGCTCCGAGGTCTGCTTGGTGCCGCCGTAGCGGTAGTCCAGCCTGGGCGGAGGGGAGGCAGAAGGGAGGCAGGAGGGGTGGCGAGGACGTCGGGATCTGCTAGCGCGCGTGCTCAACAGCGCCCAGCCAGGCGCACAGGGCATGCACTGGCAGCTCACAGCTGGCGGCAGCGCAGCAGCGCAGGCTGCTAGGTGCTCACCACACGAGGAATGAGGTCACAATACTGAAGAAGAGGCCGAACGCGATGACAATGCCATAGCCGTAGCCTGCATTTATGAAGCATGTCAACTAATCAGGGGAAATGTCGCAGTCTGCGGGCACTTTGAGTGGCGGCATGTACGGCGGCAGCGGCAGCGGGGGGAATGCACCCACCCTGGGGCAGCGGCGCCTCTCCGTTGAAGAATCCGTTGGTCATGCAGTCATCTGCAAAGGATGAAGAACTAATGGGAAAGTCAGGCAGGGGTGCTGCAGGAATGAAGAAAAAGAAGTAAACGGGTACGCGCAACGAGTGATTCGGTTGCCAGCCAGGAGGGAGGTGCCGCCAGGGTTCGAGCGGCCCTAGCGAGGCCGCCGCAAGTCGCGCCGCGCGCTCTAGGGCACTTTGAACGTGCTGTCATTGCGAGGAAATAGCCGCCATGCCCGAGCGGGCCCTGTCCGCGAAAAACCATTTCCCGCATCGGCCCTCCCCAACTCACACTGCGTGAGGCCGAACGCATTGCACTGGCCTGCATCACAAGGGTCAGGTGGAGCGGACGGCCATCAGAATTGCGGGCAGAGAAGGGCCGGCGGCGGCGCCCTACCCGCGCGCGGCGCGCCCTAAGCCGCCGCTGCCTCCAGCCTCCCTCCCTGCGCTGCTCACCGGGGCACTCCGTGCAGGAGTCGGGGCCCACATACATGGAGCCCGGAATAGTGCTCATGGTGCAAGCAGGGCGGCCTGGCTTGCTGGGGGGCTCCCTTCCTGAGGCTGGCGGCTTGGGTGCTCCCACACACAGGAGCGGAGGGGCGCCAGGCAGTGCGGACAACAGAGGACAGGCAAGCTGAGCGCTGCAAGGCGCCCCTTACATGGCAAGCCGTACGTCCAGGCAGCAGGCACAGCAGGGAGGGCCACCGCGCATGGGGCCAGTCGGGTGCGGGATCGCGGTGCCCACTGCACCGGGCATGGCCCTCCAGCGAACAGGCCATGGCGGCTGCCGGGCCAGGGCACTGTCCAGGCAGGCCAAGCTTGTGTTCCAGGGTGGTAACAGAGCAAATGAGCAGGAACCAGCACTAGGGCTAGTTTGACTGGCCACCAGGCTTTTGAACCGTTCCCGCCGCCGGCCGCGCGCATCAGCCCCCATCTGCTGCCGCGCCTTGCCTCCTGTGCACCTGCAATCCATATGGCCCTGGCATGTGTTTGATACACTGTTTTGCAGCTGCCATGGGCGTGGGGCCAGCCACAGGGCCGCACCCCCCAGCCGATTGCCAATGCCCTAGCGGTGGGGGCCAATGCGGCACCCTGGTGCCGCGCAGCTTCCCCTACCATGAAGGTGGTCCCTGTTAAGCCACCTTTTCATCTGGGGGCTGGCTCTGCGCGTTCCAATGTCCCACCACCGACCCTAACACGTTCTTCCGGCGGGCGCCATCGGCCCGCTGGGGAGGGGGGACCACCGGCGGCGGCGGCAGGAGGCGCATGCGCTGGGCCTGCTGCGCGCTCAGGGCCGTGCAGGGGACCACGCACTGAATGCCCCGCCGATTCGCGCGTGCCACGTCAAAAGTAGATCGGCTCGGTTGCGCCAGACATTGCGCCTTTGAGGCAGGTGAGAACGGCCGCTCGCCGCCTGCGCACGGCGCCTGAAGCCGGCCTGCTTGTGTCTACAATCCACTGGCTGCGATTTTATTGCTGTTACCGGCTGAACAGGCTCCGCTGCTGTGCCAGGGTGTGTGGGGGGGGATGGGCCAGGGTTGCGGCGACGGGCCAGGCGCTCCCTGCCGGGAAGCCAAATGCGCATAATAAGTCCGCAAACGCGATCGAGCCACTTCCCGCGGGAATGCGCCGTCTAGCGGGATGCCTCCTGAGCCCCACCGCCGCCGCCGGTGCCGCTGCCGCCAGCTGACCTACATGCCTGGCCCACTTGCTGTCGCTGCCGCAGGCGCTCGTTTCTGGGTGGCACTCACCGCTCTTCCTTTCGTCTTCCAAAGCTAATCGGGCAGCACCTGCTGCCAACGACCGCTGCGCCCTCCCGGCGGCAACCATCGAGTGACCTCGTGCAAACCCCACAGACGGCAGGCAGGATGAGCAAGGGCAAGATCAGCAAGGTGCTGATCGCCAACCGTGGCGAGATCAGCTGCCGGGCACAGGTGAGCAGTCTCATGCAGCTGTATTGTGCATTTCTGGTGACAGGCGGGCAGCGGAATGCGTCCAAAGGGCACGGCGCCCCTCGCTTCATGCATGCATGCATGCATGCCGGCCGGGCGGTGCATGCATGATGTTTACTCAGCCATGCATTACTGCCAACCTGCCATGCCTCAAGTGCACTAGCGCAGCGCACTTATAGCTCTACGCATTCGCTTGCACGCCCTGATCCCACGCAGCGCGCCTGCAAGAAGCTGGGCCTGGGCTGCGTGGCCGTCTTCACCGAGCCCGATGCCGTGTCCCTGCACGTGCTGGGCGCGCCCGAGAGCGTGTTCCTGGGCGCCTCACCCAAGGAGTACCTCAACGCCGACCGCCTGATTGAGGTTGCCAAGGAGACGGGTGAGCGCGCGGGCTGGCATGCAGTGTAGTGCTGCACCGGGCGCACAGCATGTGACCAGGCGAGCCTCTATCCCAACACCAAAGCGATGGCACGACGCGCAGACCACCCCTGCCTCCGCCCGCCCACCTCTATCTGCTCCGCATGCCCTCCACCTGTTTGCAGGCTGCGATGCCGTCTTCCCCGGATACGGCTTCCTGAGCGAGTCCACCGAGTTCTCTGCGCTGTGCGAGGACAGCGGCATCGCCTTCATCGGCCCCACTGCCGGTGAGCTGCGCTGGGTAGTGGGGTAGCAGAGGACATCCCTCCGAGGCGTATGGTTCTGCTCGCCACAACGGCTGCAACAGCAAACTGATTTAACATTTGTGAAAACATTGCACGTGTGCATCGTCCCTCCCGCAGACACGATGCGCATGTTTGCGCAGAAGCACACGGCGCGCGAGCTGGCCGAGCAGGCCCAGGTGTGCATCATGCCTTGCACACATTTGCTAGCGTCTGCCTTGCATGGCATATTGAAAACTACTATATTGCGACTTGCTGACTCCAACAATGCATGTACGACAGAGCAGGCTGGCATGCACACCACTAATGTTGCCCCCGAATCTCCCATGCAGGTGCCCGTGCTGGCTGGCTCACCGCTGCTGAGCAGCGCAGAGGAGGCGCTCGACTATGCCCGCAAAGTCGGGCTGCCCGTGCTGCTCAAGGCCACGGGTGAGGCAATGGCAAGCACAGCGCAGCAAGAAATGCACATGCTGGTAACCGGGCACAGCCGTCTGACATCCCCGCCTTCAATAATGCCTCTCGCCTCCTCCCTTCCATAGGCGGCGGCGGCGGCATTGGCATCCACATCTGCCGCACCGAGGATGAAGTGGCCACTAACTTTGCAGCAGCTGCACGCCAGGGCGCCGCTGCATTCGGCGACGCAGGCGTGTTTGTGGAGAAGTATGTGCAGGTGCGAATGGGAGGCAGACTGCTAGAGTGGCGTGACCACCAGGCCGGAATGGCATGACATTAAAAGCACATATTCACCGGGGAGCTAATGGTGCTGAACTATCAAACTACAGAATAGTGGCCACGCATCCAGCTCATCAACACCTCCCTTCTCTGTGCAGCGCGCCCGCCACATCGAGGTCCAGATCTTTGGCGATGGCGCCGGCAATGTGGTGGCCTTCCCCGAGCGCGAGTGCTCCATCCAGGTGCGGCACATGGGCCGGGCCGCACAGCCGCAAGTTTGCTGGGGCGCTGTGAAGTGCGGCTTGACGAACATGCAACGCTATTGCTGGATTGCCACAGCCACCCTGTAAGTACGCAAGTACGCACTGAAGCTGACCTATGCATCGTCCCCGAATTTGCATTGCATTGCAGCGCCGCCACCAGAAGATCCTTGAGGAGACGCCCTCGCCCTTTGTGACTGCCGACCTGCGCGAGCGCCTGCAGTCGGCCGCAGTGCGCCTGGGGCAGCTGTGCAAGTACCGGTGAGAGGTGTGGGCAAGTATGGCGAGCAGGCAAGGACAAGAGCGGCTGCACAGGGTCACAAATTGCGCAAGCTGTGGGTGTATGATAGTCTGACTGCTCCCCTGACAACCGCCTGCTCATTTACTGTGACTTTGCAGCTCTGCGGGCACCGTGGAGTTCATCGTGGACGATGAAACCGGGGAGTACTATGTCCTGGAGGTCAACACCCGCCTGCAGGTGAAGCTCATGCTGAGGCATTCGGCCCCAGAACAGCAGTGCTCCTCGCGCATTCATGTGCCCATCACATGTGGTGTGTGTAAAATGTGAAAACGTTGCGCCCTGGAATGCTGCCTATGCATGCGCTCGTCATTCCGATCGCTCTGGCTGCACCGTTTCCCTCTCCCTCATCAGGTGGAGCACGGCATCACCGAGATGATCACAGGCGTGGACCTGGTGGCGTGGCAGTACGAGCTGCAGGTACGCATGTGCAGCAGGAGGTGGTGGAGCACGGCAAGACATGCAAGACAATGCTGGCTTGAAGAAGGGCCTGGAATGCTATAATACATACAACTGCAATCTCATCGCGGATATATGTGTGCTCCCTCCTCTCCCTGCAGGGTGCGTCGGGCGGCGGCGAGCTGCCTGCAGACCTGGCCGCTTACAAGCCCTCCATCAACGGCAGCGCGATTGAGGTGGGCATGGCTGATAATGGCTGCTCTGCCTGCATGCTGAGGTGCAACAAGCTGGCATGCTGGGGCCTCGCTTGACTTGACAAAAGGTTTTCCTCCTCCTAACCCCACACAACAGGTGCGCATCTGCGCTGAAGACCCTGCCCACAACTACCGCCCGTGCACTGGTGCGTTGCTTTGTGTGCATTCACACCAGTAGCTGTGTGTACGTGGCAGGCTGCTGCCCGCGCATGCATGCATGCATACAACTGCACATGTCCACTGCAATTTCACCTGTCCTGATCATGCCTCCTTGCTCCGCCTGGTGCAGGCATCCTTGGCCTGGTGTCCTGGCCTAAAAAAACGGAGTCGCGCACTGATACCTGGGTGGAGACAGGCGTGGAGGTGTCGGGTGAGCATGCCCTGCATGCTTTTGCGCAGTCTGCATGCTGCACCAGGTTAGCCGCTCATGCGCTGCAACTTGTGCACCTTTGGCAGCCCGCATCCTGCGGCCCAAAGTCTGTGTCCACATTTGCAATACTGCCACTCTTTCTTTGCAGCCTTCTACGACTCGCTGCTGGCCAAGCTGATGGTGCACGCCCCGGAGGGCCGGCCCACTGCCATCGCCAAGCTGCAGGCGGCGCTGGACGAGACGCAGGTGGGCGTGCCTGTGCAGGGTAGTCGAAGAGTCACAGGTAGCATAAGCTGCACGCATGGAATGTTCATTGCTCGTTAGGTGCCAGCAGGTTGCATGGTGACAGCAATCTGTTGATTGCGCTTCGGACAACCAACCCTCATGCACTCGTCCTGCAGCTCAAGGGCGTGACCACCAACCTCGAGTTCCTGCGCGAGATTGCAGCAGACCCGCGCTACGCAGCCGGCGACACCACCACCAAGTTTGTGGAGGGCATTGACTTCGCTCCGCATGCAGGTGGGATGCTCTGCTACACATGGCTCACCACCCGAGTTATGGTGCCAATGGAGGGGCAGGCCCGGGAGCTGATGGCTGACGATGCAGCGCCGGCTCGCGTCTCATCTTCACTCTCGCCACTCCCTACACTCCTCATGTGCAGTGGAGATTGTGCAGGCCGGTCTGCAGACCACCGTGCAGGACTACCCCGGCCGCGTGGCGCTGTGGAGCGTGGGTGTGCCGCCCTCTGGCCCCATGGACGATCTGTCGCACCGGTGAGAGGGAGTGACCTTACCCACACCAGCTCACATGCCACCATGCAAGCACGGCCTTGCGTGCTTGCTGCAACTGTTTCACATGGTGCTGACGGGCATGCGGTCTGACTGGTCAGTCATTCCTGTGCCCATGCATGCAGCCTGGCCAACGCGCTTGTGGGCAATGACGACCGCACGGCTGCACTTGAGGTGACCCTCACCGGACCATCCATCAAGTTCTTCACCGACACAGGTGGGGGGAAGCGGACGAACGGCCCATTTGCAGCTACAAAACCAGCGCGCAGCATGAACACACCCATCTGTTGGAACAGATCATGCATCCCAGCTCCCTTGCTGCTGCTGCTCATGACCTCTTGTCTGCTCCATCTTCTAACCTGCGCCTCGCAGTGGTGGCGGTGTGCGGTGCCGAGGCGCCGGTCACCCTGGACGGCCAGGCCATGCCCATGTGGCAGAGCTTTGCGGCCAAGCGCGGCCAGCAGCTGAGCGTGGGCGCCACCGCAGGTGACTTGTGGCGGGCCCCCTGCTTGTGGCATTCCTGGCTGCTCATTGCGGCCCTTTGCGTGGCGCCTTTCCATTGCCACCAGCTCTCAACTCCATGCACTCACGTTTGCTGCATACCATCATGTACCTCTTTGCAGGTGGCTCCCGGGCGTACATCGCTGTGGCGGGCGGCTTTGACGTGCCCGACTACCTCGGCTCAAAGTCCACCTTCCCCGGCGGCGCCATGGGCGGCCACCAGGGCCGCGCTCTGCGCCCCGGAGACATGCTGCCGCTGGGCCATGCAGGTGGGCACCTGAGCGGGGGTGCATGCATGGGCGGCCTCCATTTCACAGCGCTCGCATGCACACTGCACCTGCCGCCTCCCTACCACTGCACGCAGTATCTTAAAATGTTTCCATTTGCTCCATTTCATGACGCAGAGCTGAGCGAGCTGCACGTGGGCGCTGCTGTGCCGCCTGCCTGGCGCCCGCTGTTCTGCTCCGGCGCTTCTGACTGGAGCGTGGGTGTGCTGCCTGGTGAGCTGCGTGCGCATAAGCTTGCCGATTTCAATGCTCAAGGTGGCAGCCACTATGCACAGCCAAACCGCGCGCGGGCACACACTAACCGCCCGCACACAATGTCCTGGCACATGCAGGTCCCCAGGCCGATCCCGACTACTTCACCCATGAGGACATCTCGGTGCTCTTCTCTACGGCGTACAAGGTGCACCACAACTCGTGAGTGTGAACCTCCTGAACTTGAGTTCAGATGACTCTTATGAAGCTGCAGCGGGAGCACAATGCACTCCCCCATGCCGGCCACCCGCTCTGCAGCACTGGTCCATTCGTTTGATGATGATGCAGTGGATTCGTCCATGCCGGTCCTATTGAGCGCTCCCATCCCTGGCACGCCACTCCATCATTGCAGCAACCGGCTGGGCATTCGGCTGGACGGCCCCCGCCCCAAGTTTGCGCGGCCGGACGGCGGCGAGGGCGGCTCCCACCCCTCCAACGTGCACGACCACGTGTACGCCCTGGGTGAGTGGGCTTTGTGTTGCAGCGTCCTGCAAACTGCAGCTTCTTGCACACCTTGCTGCAGCCGTGGGTGCCGTATTCTGCTCTCACCCTCTTCCGTCCAATGTTCTTTTAGGCACAATCAACTTCACGGGCGACATGCCTGTGATTCTCATGGCGGACGGCCCGAGCCTTGGTGGCTTTGTGTGCCCGGCGACAATTGCCACCACGGAGCTGTGGAAGGCAGGGCAGGTGTGCCGGTGACAATGTTTCGTGGGTTAGCGTACATCCATACTGCGATGAGCAGTGTTGATCTGCAGGCCCCAACAGTGCACAATATGATAAGCTGGTACGAACCAGCCCCTCCGATCATGTCTGCCGTGCAGGTCCGCCCGGGCGACGCGATTCGCTTCCGCCGCATGACGGTTGAGGAGGTGGGCAGCTGCCTCTCTGCATGGTCGCAATGCAGTGCGCTGCACAGTCCATGTGTGGTGGCTCACGCTGGCATCACGCCCCGGCCTACCCTGCTGGCCATGATGCGTGTGCTCAAATCGTACCAAACCTTGCATTCTGACGCATTACTTGTCTTGCAGGCCTACACCCAGCGGTTCCAGGTGGACCGCCAGGTCAGCCTTGTGAACGAGGTGGCCCGCGGCGCCCGCTCCGCCGCCGAGGCGGAGGCCGAGATGGCGGCGTACAAGGTGCGGCCACATTCGGTGGCATGGCATGATTGTGTTTGCATTGGCCTGAAGCATTGTAGCAGTAGCAGGCGGTACAATTGGCAAGCACAGAGCAGCTCACTCATGTATTCCAGTCCCATACTTTACACTAGTTTATACACTCCTGCACCTTCATGCAGGTGGATGTCCCCGCGTGCCCGCCCACCGAGGCGGTGCTGCGCGTGATCCCGGCAGTGAAAGGCAGCCACCCTGGTGCTCAGGTGGGATGGCTGCAGACGGCAACTTGCATTGAATGCATCAAACTGCTATTGCAAGTATGGCGCCAAAGATTCAGCCCAGTCTGCCTTTGCGGCTTCTTTTACTACCTGCTGACCATCCGTGTCCCACTCCCGCCGCCCTGCGCAGGTGCGCCTGGCTGGCGACCGATATGTCTTCCTTGAGTACGGGCCGATGGAGCTGGATATCTCGCTGCGTGTGCGGTGAGCACTCTTGCTTGCTTACGATAGCAGTGTTGCCTGCAATAATGACTTAAACCCAGCGCGGGAGCATGGCAGCAGCAGTGAATGCCTCCACCGCCTGCTGCCCCTGCAGTGTGCATGAGATTGAGCAGTACCTGGCGGCGCTGAACATTGACGGCCTGGTTGAAACCAGCCCTGGTGAGTGGGCCAAGCTCGCCTGTGTAAGGTCGTGCAGCTAGCACATTAACAGTGGCCATTTGCTTATGCCGCAACTGCCACGCTTGTCTTTGTGCTCACAACAGACTGAATGTTTCGCTCTTGACTTTGCAGGTGTGCGGTCGGTCATGATTGAGTATGACCAGCGGCGCCTGCCGCTGTCCAAGCTGCTGCAGGCAAGCACTGTTTGATGGAAAGTGACGCTAAGCAGGCCCTGTTTGGTTCCCAATTGTTCTGGCCTGCCAAACGCATCATGTGGCAGACAGGTCTGCCGCTGTTGGCTGTGGTTGCTTGTTCAAAGCGTCTCCGGCCATGTGCGCGCAGATCCTGGATGATGCGGAGAAGCACATGGTGTCTGCGGAGCAGGTCCGCCTGCCGCACCGCATTATCCACCTTCCCCTTGCATTCGATGAGCGCTGGACGCACGAGGCCATTAGCAGGTGCGCCGGCTTCAGGTTTATGCGAGGGGCGCCACGAAGCGCACGACTGAATGCAGCATGGGCCAGATGTATATGTACGTGACCTACTTTCCCTCCTTTCGCCGTGCGCGTCGTCCGCCTGCAGGTACATGCGCAGTGTGCGGCCCGAGGCGCCCTACCTGCCCTCGAACGTCAAGTTCATTGCAGGTAACTGCAGATGGCAGCAGCTTGGGCAGCTTGCGTGTGGCTCAGCGCAGCAGTGCCTCAGCTTTGAACTGAATATGACTGGCCTTCCATTGCCACCACCACATTGCAGCCAACAACGGGCTTGAGGGCGACCCGATCGAGGCGGTGCGCAAGGTGCTGTTTGAGGCCAGCTACATGGTCATGGGCCTGGGCGACGTTTACCTGGGCGCTCCCTGCGCGGTGCCAGTCGACCCCCGCCACCGCTTGGTGGTGCCCAAGTACAACCCCGCCCGCACCTACACCCCAGAGGGTGAGTAAATTAAGGTCGCAGAGCGTGTTATCAGGATGGGACGCCCAAGGGCAGCTCGGCTGGTTGTGCACACACGCGCATGTCTAATCATCTTCTCCATTTCATTGCGCAGGCGGCGTGGGCATCGGCGGCACTTACATGTGCATCTATCCCATGGCCAGCCCCGGTGGCTACCAGCTGGTGGGCCGCACGCTGCCCATCTGGAACGCGTTCACGCGCACCGGCCCCTTCCAGCCCGGCAAGCCCTGGCTGCTGCGCAACTTCGACCAGGTGGGCGACAGTGGGCAGGGCGGCGGCGGTGTCACAGGTGGTGAACTACATCATGCAACATAATGTATGTTGATTTCATCAGCTGGTTGCATGCTTGAGATGTGCAGTTAATGCAGCTGCCTATGTTGCCTTTCCGACATTGCAGGTCCGGTTCTACGAGGTGCCCGAGGATGAGCTGGAGGGCCTGCGGACAGACTTCAGGTGGGCAGGCGTAACACAGCGGTGGCAACCACTTTGTGGAGGTGCAGCAGGCTAGGAGGGACACACCTCCAACCAACAGCAGAACGGGCTGCGTTGGGGCCGCGCCATCCAGGACCGCGCCTCACGCTCATACAACCACACCGCTGCTTGCAGGAATGGCCGGCTGGACATCAAGATTGAGCATGCCACCTTTGATGTGCACCAGTACAACGAGGTCAGTGAGGGGCAGGGTCCTTCCCAAAGGGCAGCGGTTGCTCTGGTCGCCTGCCTAATGCCCATCACGGCGCCCGCTAACTGCTGCCGCCCACCTCATTCCCGCCTCCTCCCCCGCTCATGGTGCAGTTCATGGAGAGCGTGGCGGGCGAGTATGCAGAGCTGCGGGCGCGCCAGCGCACTGCAATGGCCGAGCAGGCAAGAACATGGCGTTCTTTCGCAGATGGAGGCATGCTTTTGCTGAACCATGTTACAGCCGCTCTGCTGCTTTATGCACAGTGGTATTCGACAGCCTGTCATGCCACCACAGCTGTAACCATGGTCGCCTGCTGTGCAGATGGCCCTGGATGCCGAGATGCTGAAGAAGCTGGATTCCGCCAAGATGGAGTCCATGGTGCGCTGATAAATTGTGGCGCTGACGTGCGCTCGTACTTGACGGGCGGTGGCATGCAGTGTCCCCACAGCTTGCTTGAAGGATAGCAGGTGGCAAGTCATGCACAATGCATACACGCAGAGGGCACCGCCTGCACAGCCCTTTGGCAACACCGCTGGGACTGCGCCGCCGATCCACTGCCCCTCCTTTCCGCCTGCAGCCATCGGCAGCAGTGCGCTTGGAGGTTGGAGAGGACGACGAGAACCCGTACGAGGGCCAGGAAGGCACCCAGGTCACCGCCGCTGTCACCGGTGCGCTCAGGGTGCAGCTTGGTACCAGTGGCGGCGAATAGTGGTGGGGACCGGTGGCCTTCTCTGCTTGCCGCCAGGTGTAGGTGCAGGTGTCGGTGCCAGCGCCAAGTCCTGCATGCTCCTGCCTCCTCCGCTGCGCAGGCACAGTGTGGGAGGTGAAGGTGAAGGTTGGCCAGGCCGTGAAGGCGGGCGAGACGCTGGTGAGTCCTGCACACAGCATATGCCACAATTGCAAACCTACATGCCAGCCAGGCAACGCACGAGGATGGGCAGGGTATACATCAGCAACGGCTTCTGAACGCAGTGGCTTGCAAGCTGGGTGCTCATGTCGCCAACAAGCAATGCATGTGAATGTGATTCGCAGATCGAGCTGGAGGCCATGAAGACGTCTGTCATCATCCAAGCCCCTTGCGACGCAACAGTCAAGCACATCCGTGCAGTGGATGGCGAGATTGTGCAGCAGGGCACCCCGCTGATGCTCCTGGCGTAACTCACCATGGGGGAGAGAGGGCAGAGAAACTCTCACCCACTTTGCTCGGCGCAAAGTCGCTGTCGCCACCACTTGCGCTTTCTTCTCCCGTAACCTGCTTGAACAGCGTACGCCCTCGCCTAACGATCCATCACAATTTTTCAACTGCATTTTTTGCTGCGGAGCCAAATGAAGCCCCTGCCTGCTGCATCTGAAACTGCTCTCGGACTGTTTCATGCCCCACCCGCTTCCTGGTGTTGATTGCTTTTAAGCCGTGCCACCCTTGATCATGTCAACGTTGTGTAAGGAACATTACAACCCACGATGTCAGAACTAACTAGCGCATGGGACCATGCAGCCTCTGCTGGTCCAACTGCTGCTGCTACTACTGCTGCCGCTGCTGCTGCCGCTCCAAGTAGGCTAGCCAGCTGCCCAGGTGTGTGATGTCTTCTATGTTGCTAGCTCCTGCCGCACACGCATCTGCATGAATGGCATGGGACAGGAAGACTGGATGTGCGATGTGTGGTCTGCATGCATCAGTAACGACCAGCGCCGCTTTGCATATGCCACAGCTGCGGCGACGTGCACCAAACAACAGCCAGCTGGGTGCTTACCTGCCACCCAGCCTTCACAGATGAAGCCCTTCACGCTGCTGCCGTCATCCAGCTTCACTGTGCCAATGCCCAGCGGCGGCGGCACCTGCAGGCACAAGGACAGTGGCGGGGCAGGGTGCATGCTGGACGGGCACACCGGCCGAGGCACTGCGTCGAGGCGTTGCCTTGCTGAACAGCTAGTGGGCACGCGGGCTGGAATTTCGCCCATGCCGGTCATCCGGATCTTGCAGGGCTATATCATCACTCATACCTGCACCATGAACGCTCCAAAGTTCTCCAGCGGCATCTCCCAGACCTCTAGGTGCACCGCCGCGCCGCCGCTGCTGCCGGGCGGCAGCGCTACCATGCCGGGTTTCGTCTTGCCGTTGGCATCAGTGAATGCATATAGCCTGCAGCACCGTGTGAAAGAAGGTCGAGGCTTCTCAGTCACCTGCATGCTTCCGTGCTGCAGCCAGAGCTGCAACTCAAGTTCGGCAGGGCGGCAGCAGTGGCGGCAGCGGCACCACGGCGGCGGCAGCAGCCATGGTACTGCCAACAGCAGCCCAGCGCACCTGTACTCTGGCGCAGATTGACACGTCCTCACTAGTGTGCTTTTCAGCGCCGTCAGCTGCGAGTTGAGCGGCTGGCCCGTGAGGTGCAGGCCGCATACGGCGATCGCCAGCTTCTGGCCGGCCATGAGCAATGCTGACATGTGGAACGCACAAGTCCAAGTCGTTTGCGCATAGCCGGCCCCGCCAAGAGTGGCCCCTCAAGCGGCCACCTGCTGGCTCACAGCGCAGCACGGGCCCGCCGCCTGGCGGGAAGGGGCCACCTTGCAAGGGAGGCGAGATCGCCTGCTCCCGTTCTCGATTGGGCAGGTGTTTGTACACGATTCGCTGAACTGTGGGCAGCTGCCAGCCCCTGCCCAGCGGTCGGCGCCTGCCCTCTCCCTGCGCTAGGGCAGCCGTGTCTGCCCCCTCTCTCAGCTGGCCCCGCGTGTGTCTCTGTGTTCGTTTCCGATCGCGATAGCCAATGCCGCTCACCACCCAGGACCTCGCCCTGCCGGCGCTGCGGGCACGGTATGCCGCCGGCGGCACCCCCACCGCCCTCTGCCGCGAGCTGCTGCCGGCGCTGGCCGCATCGCACGGCGTGTTCATTTCTCGCCCATGCGACGAGGAGGTACTGGAGCGTTGCAGGTGGGTGCTACAGGCAGACACTGCTGTTGGCAGCAGGGTGCCTGGTGGCAACGACAGCAGCAGTGGGGCAGCAGTGTGCAGGCAGGGGCCCGCCGTCGTGAATTCCATCTGCTGCCTTCACACACGAGAATGAAATAGCGGGCATACACAGCACGCCCTGTCATTTTTGTAATCCACAAAAACGGACAGTATGCCCTTGCACTTAGAGTCCAAGTGCTTGAACCTGCTCATCCAGCCACTTATCACGCCTGCCTGCCCACAGGTTCCTCGAGGCGCAGCCCGCCGAGCAGCGCGGCCCGCTGTGGGGCGTGCCATTTGCGGTGAAGGACAACATCGATGTTGCGGGACACCCTACCACCGCATCATGCCGTGCCTTTGAGTATGTGCCCAGCCAGCATGCTCGCGCAGTGCAGCCGCTGCTGGATGCAGGTAGGCATGCGGTGGTGAGGAGGGGGGACAGCCTGCGACAAGAGAACTGTGCATGGCAGCCTTGACGGCTGGCACCTGCACGTCACAGCAGAGTGCTGCACCACTACGGCAGCCGCTTGCTCCGAGGTAAACGCGCAGCCCTGCTTTCCCACACTGTTCATGTTCAGGCGGCATCTTTGTGGGCAAGACAAACCTGGACCAGTTTGCGTGCGGGCTGGTGGGAACGCGCACGCCGTACGGCATCCCTGGTGAGATTTCGTTACTTCCAGCTTGCAGCAGACGCCATGCACTGTGGAGCAATGGGAATCAGCGGAATGGTCGGTGCAAGGGTGCGCAGCTTGGCTGCTGATGCACATGCCAGCCCATGTGCTGTTCTAAATATCAATGACATTGCCAGCTTTCCGGCCGCTCCACTGTGACCCTTGCAGCCAACGTGTTTGATGACCGCTTCACCCCGGGCGGCTCTTCCTGTGGCTCAGCGGTAGCTGTGGCCGACGGGCTGTGCACCTTTGCGCTGGGAACCGATACCGCGGGGTCAGGTGCGCTCCCTCAGGAATTGAACAGGAGCTGCTTGCCGCTTAGAGGGCATGCACAGCGGCAGCATGTTAAGTGCAGAGTAGAATGTGTTAACTACTGCATGTTGCCTGGTTATCACTGCGCAGGCCGTGTGCCGGCGGGAAACAACGGCATCGTTGGCATCAAGCCCTCCGTGGGCCGTTTCTCTACCACGGGTGTGCCTCATTTTCAACTGCAACTGGTTGATATCTGTATCACGGCTGCAAGTTGCAACATCCTGCGGCATGCCCCTGTCCATGGGCATGAGGCCTAATGTTGCATGCTTGGTCTGCACATGTCTTATGCAAGTGGCTGCTTTCCTGGCTTTGCAGGCGTGGTGCCCGCCTGCTACCTGCTGGACTGCGTGTCCGTCTTTGCACTGTCCGTGGAGGATGGCGCTGAGGTGGCCCGCCTCATGGAGAACAGCGACATTGCAGGTGGGCGCCCGTGAAAGTCGTGCGTGGTGTGGAAAGTGTACAGCAGCGTGCCACATGTGGCTGGTGGATGCGAGTACCTGCCCAGGCCCAGCCCATGCATGCTTGTGCCGACCGCGCATCTTGCCTCCTCCTACCATCGATGCACAGATGCGACGTTCCGGCAGCCAAACCTGGCCAACCTGGAGAAGCGGTACAGCCCAGGTGCCGCCTTCCGCTTCGCGCTGCCCAACCCTCAGGTAGGTGGGTGTGGCATGGTCAGCTGGAATTTCACGAGCTTGCAAGCGGATGTGAGCATGGTTGACCTTATTGTCAGGCATAAGAAGCCTTCCTTGATTGCCTCGACTGCCCTCCAATATGCAGTTCCTGGACGGCTCGTTCAAGGGGCCCGGCGGCGAGCCCGTGCGGCAAGGTGAGCACCTTCATCACTTGCTGCTATGGTACCGGCAGCAGCTGCTGCTGTCGTTGCCACTGCCGCCTTTGCAGCCTCTGTGCTATTCAATCTAGTTGTCTTGTAAGTTGCTGTGTCCAGCTCCCACATTCATCTCAAACACTGCCGACATTGTCTTCTCACCACTGCCTGCAGAAATGGCGGCAGCGATGGCGCAGGCGGTAGAGCGGCTGGTGGCGCTGGGCGGACAGCAGGTGAGCCGCGTGCAGGCAGACCTGTGTGGGCTTACTCGGCACCCTCCGGAGGCCTCACTTCTGGCTAGCTAACCCCTGCTCATCTTTTTCCACTTACATGGCAGGTGTCTGACTTCGACTTTGCACCTTTTGCCGAGACTGCGGTGCTGCTGTACGGCGCGGCATTTGTGGCTGAGCGGTATGCAGGTGCGTGCTGCCATTGTGCATGCGTGATAGCGAAGCAGGATGCAGGCAGCTGTTTATTGTAAGAAATGCAATGATACAGGCTTGGCATGAGCTATGCTGAACGTTCGTCCAGTGCAGCCTCATGCGGCGGTTTGTATCGCTACCCCTGCTCTGCACAGGCATTCGGCAGTTCCTTGAGGCCTGCCCGGGCAGCAAGCCGCCACAGCCGCCGGCCCTGGCCAGCCTCCATGGCGACGAGCGCCTGCTGAAGGTGGGGCCATCGTGGGTGTTGCGGGTGCATGCACAAAGCATCTGGTCAATCCAGCTGCTTGTTTGGCTCCCCACATTCAGCGCCTTAAATCGACTGCACCCTTTCATTTCGGCACAGGTCATCCGCCGCATCATCAGCCAGACGGAGCGGTTCAACGCGCCTGATGTGTTCCAGGGGCTCCAGGAGCTTTCAGTGCTGAAGGCCAAGGTGGGTGGGTGCAAGGATCGGCACCATTGAAGGTGTCTCATGTTCCATTGCATTGTTGTAGGGGCCTGTCCTATGGGGTGTCTCCATCCCGCTGCCTGGACGTCTTTCTGTCTTGCTCAGGCATGCCTGCCCGGCATCTGCTGCAGATGCGCGCTGAGCTGGCAAAGGTGGACATCCTTGTGGTGCCCACGTCTGCCTACAACTACACAGTGCAGGAGATCCAGGTGAATGAGATAAATGCACAGAGTGTGGAGAGGCGGGATGCACCACCCGGCGTGTGAATGGCACCGCTCCTCCGCCCGTCAAGCAGCATTCGCCACAGCAACAGATTGACTGTGCACAGTGACCATGCGTCATGCACAATGAAAATGGCCTGTACTGCAGGCCGAGGAAGAAGACCTGGCTTACGAGGCGGTCACCTTTTCCAAGAATGCCAACTTGGGCAGGTGAGCTGCCGCACTTGTTTGCCTTGCTTTAGGCGTGAACGGGTGCCGTGGCACTGCTGCCCCATAGTGGTGTGCATCTGTCCCTCAACCTCCCTGTAGGTGGACAAACTTTGTCAACCTTGGGGACATGTGCGGCGTGAGCGTGTTCAGCGGCCTGCTGCGCCCAGAAGCTGGTGCGAGGGGCTTACGCTCGTATGTGCTGCAGGCAGGCACGCTGTACATATGTTGCCTTGCGATAACTTGCAATGCGGCATGGCAAGTTGGCGCTGATTAAGTGCCAAGTGCCTGCTGCTGATGCTGTTCTCTGGCATTCGAACTGCAGCTGCCGAGGTTGCCAATGGCGTGAACGGCAGCCATGATGCTGCGGCCGAGGCAGAGCAGCAGCGGCGGCAGCAGCACCTGACCGCCACCGGCAACCCAACTCCAGGTGCACCTGCTATGCTCTTGCCGTCCTGCTGCCTTGTGTTGTGAATTCTTGATAAAGTGTGTGATGCTCGCCACCTGTGCTGGGTAGTGTGGTGCTGGTGCTGGGCTTGCTGTGCGCTCACCTGTAGCCCGCCCTTCCGCCTGCACCACCACGCAAACGCAGTGCTGCCTTTTGGCATCACTCTGCTGGCCGCCGCTTGGACGGACGAGTACGTGGCTGGCCTGGCAGCCGCCTACCAGCAAGCCACCGGCCTGAAAGCAGGGCCGCTGGGCCACGGTGTGGAGCCCTATCGCACGCCTGCTGCCGCCAAGTAATCGGCCGAAACAGCGAGTGCCTGCGGCCCTTGCGGGTAGCTGCCGCTAAAGTTTACAGCGTTTATTGCACTGCCAATCTTTCATGTCTCCCCCATTTGATATGCGATGATTAGTGATGTGCTTGCCAAGCTTCGTGCAACACCATGGCAAGAGAGGTGTGAGAGTGCAAGAACGGCAGGAGGAGCATCACTGCTGTCCGCACTTCTTAATTATGTTCCAAGCAGTGCCAACCAGCAGGCCAGTGCCCAGTGTGGCTGCCACGCCTGCCATCACACGCCACCTGCAGCGAACAGGGCAGCAGGACCGACGCTGGGGACGTGGGTGGCGTTTTGTGCGACCAAATCCGAGGTCCACAAGCTCTGTGTACAGCATTTGCATGCAGTGGGCTGTGATGGCACAGCAATGAACCTTTGTCTCACTTCTTTGCATTGTCCTCTGCCTCGGTGGTCAGCTCCGCTACTGTCTTGCGGCTGAACTCCTGACAGCAAGATTGAGGGGGCAGGCTTTTAGGAGTTCGCACCCATTCAGCAAGCGGACTGGCTGCAAGCGACATCTGAACAAAGATCTCTGGCAACCAGGCCGCTATACTCCATGGCACCGTTTTTACCTTGGGGTGCATCACCAAGAGGGAATTGTCCTTCTTGATTGCTCCCTGCAATGTTGGACAGGGGTGGAGGCAAACTTTTGTGTGTCCTCACCCTTGCACTCCCGAGCTGTCGTCAGGTGACAGTGGGAAGTGGGCAAGTAGGCCATGCAGCTCAGCATGCGCACCGGGTGTTTGCCGAACCATAGGTGGTCTGGCTCCTGCTCGATAGTGCCAAGTGCAGTAAGCGTCGTCCCTGTGGGCAGCATGAACTCTTGCACCTGCATGATCAAGCAACATCGATCGGCCGCATCTTTCAGTTTGGCTACAAACTCTGATTTTGACATGCGTTTTTAAAGACGCAAGACGCACCCGCACTTCAACACAGCGCTCGCCCACACGCTGTTCTGTCTTCTCATCACGCCGCCCTTCCGGGGGGATCCTGCGGGACATGGGACACCGGGGGTTGCAGGAAAGTGAATAAGCCAGAAGCATCTAGCTACGCTTAGTAATTGGCCCTGCGGCCCGAATGGAAGCCAGTCACAGGCGCGGGTTTGTTGTGTGGTGCAGCAGGAGCAGCCCACACGCATGCCACACTCACGGGTGGCAGGGTGTCGCCTCCATCACCCCGCTGCAGAGCGCCGCCTTCCAGCCAAACTTGATGGGCACCTCCTTTGGTCCATTCGCAATGCTGTTCTTTTGCTCCAGTTAAACTCCAGTTAAACTCCAGTTAAACTCCAGTTAAACTCCAGTTAAACTCCAGTTCGGCACTTTTGCTCCAGTTAAACGTCAGTCCTGTGCACATGTAGTTTGAAAGCAGCCAACCTGCATGCCTTTTCCACTGGCCCCCCACCAGCTGGCCAGTCCCACCTCCAGTTTGGCGCCTCGTGCGTACGTTCCTTCTTCGAAGGGCGCACTTCCAGCTTCCACACTTCATCCTTGGCAGGGGTGCCAGGGGGCGAGATGCGCTTTTCGTACGTCTCGTCCTTGACGATGGTCTGCAGCAGGCAGTTGGTTATTACCAATTAGCAGGGTTGCTTGTGGCAACGATACAGATTCGGCGTGTGCCGCCCCCTGTGTGGTGAAAATTTGCTATGTGGTGACACATATCCAAATAACAGCAACAGCGTGGGCTCTGCGGCTCAGGAAGCTACACCTGAACGATGACAGCTTCGCGGTTGAATTCCTTTACAAGCAGAGGCTGTGTGCAGTAGGCTTTGCCCCGAATGGCAGCCTCAAACGGAGCCGTGTAGAACTCTTTCTCCAGCTCTGCACAGTGTTGGCGAGGGTCAACCGTTGACCCGCAAGGACGCTTAAGGACAGCGCGCTCAGATCCACCACGCACCTGCTAGGTTCTTGGGCTGCACGCAGCTGCGCAGCTTCCGTGCTCTGCGAGCATAATCGTTGCCCCAGTGCAGGGAGAAACCAGCCCCCACGAGGGCGACACCACCAGAGAGCAGGCTGCAGGCAGCCAGCATTGCCATCTGACCACCTGGGGGGAAGGGCTGCAGCGTGCCTGCAGAAGAGCGGCTGGAGTTAAATAAGAAAGCAAACAGGCAGCGAATTGCGCCGCATTTGGGAGTTGAAACGTTTCAGCTGCCTTCCCAGGACGGCGGCTCAGCTGGCAGGGCGGGAGCGAGAGTGGGAGGTGAACAGACACCGCGCTGAACACTCAAATGGCTCATTCCCCACCCGACTCTGACTGCTCTGCACAGCCAGCCATAGCAAGGCTGACGTGCCACAGCGGATGAACCATGCCTGTTAAGCGTTTGGCTGGTTTCAGCCAAGCCGCGAGTGCGATGCCGACGCAGGCTCCAGCTGCCATCGCCGCTGCCGAATTTTGGCGTGGTTTGGGAGTTCTCGTCTATCTGGCTGCTTGGCCTGGGCCCAGATTACTATGTAAGACGCCTCGCTTCCAATCTTGGCACTGATGCTAGACAGCAGGGCAGCTGTAAGACCAGACCCGGCTGTTCCTCGCAGCTGATGTGCAGCCGACTCCCTTCCCGCAGAGGCCAATGCAATGGCTTGATGGGGGTTGTGAGTTGCTTCACAGAATGCATCAGGACAGTGTCAAAGGC
>VFQQ010001291.1_pt1 | contig 36580 bp, 40 predicted proteins | sample 3512341 | NCBI WGS metagenome assembly VFQQ01 (sample SAMN10412373, study PRJNA504923) | tailings metagenome | isolation source: Relicate 2 Philex TSF1 revegetated site | place: Philippines: Tuba, Benguet | collected 2017-08-29 | reverse complement strand
GCACGCTGGCGAAATGATCGGCGATCTTCTGCGCGGCATCCGTCGGAGCTGCCTGTGCCGCAGCTATCATGTCGAAACCCGGCATCGCCTGAAACCCGACCATGCCGAAAGCCGCAACCGCCAGTCCAAGAAAGCCGCGGCGGGCCATCTGCAGTCGCGGGGTCGGGGTCGAAGCGTTTTTGTTCATGCGGGTCATCACTCTCGAATGCGTCAAATGAGCTTTGATCTATAGGCCTTTACTTGGGCTGAAGTTTGTCGCCGGCAAGAGGCAATGGCATCACGCCTGCGTCATTTTAAACCCTTTTATGCGGACACACAGGGAGTGTTGAGATTCAAATCAGGACGAGTTGAAAATGGTGGTTTTCGAGAACCGGAGCGGAGTGGACATTTGGGTCCATGAGCACCGGAAGCGCAGAAAATCGCCATTTGCAGGCCGTCATGGTTTGAATATCGGCACTCCTAGAATTTGTCGTCCTCCGTCGGCACCAAAATCTCGCGCTTTCCCGCATGGTTGGCAGGGCCGACGATGCCTTCCTGCTCCATTTTCTCGATGATCGAGGCGGCGCGGTTGTAGCCGATGCCGAGCCGGCGCTGGATGTAGCTGGTCGAAGCCTTGCCGTCGCGCAGTACGACCGCGACAGCCTGGTCGTAGGGATCGTCCGAATCCTCGAAATTGCCGCCGCCGCCGCCGCCCTTGCCGGAAGGTGCATCGTCGTCATCCTCGCCGTCATCTTCGGTGATGGCGTCGAGATATTCCGGCACGCCCTGCAGCTTGAGATGGCCGACGACCTTCTCGACCTCGTCGTCCGAGACGAACGGTCCGTGGACGCGCTGGATGCGTCCGCCGCCGGCCATGTAGAGCATGTCGCCCATGCCCAGCAGCTGCTCGGCACCCTGCTCGCCCAGAATGGTGCGGCTGTCGATCTTCGATGTCACCTGGAAGGAGATACGGGTCGGGAAGTTGGCCTTGATCGTGCCGGTGATGACGTCGACCGAGGGGCGCTGCGTCGCCATGATGACGTGGATGCCGGCGGCGCGCGCCATCTGCGCCAGCCGCTGCACCGCGCCTTCGATGTCCTTGCCGGCGACCATCATCAGGTCGGCCATCTCGTCGATGATGACGACGATATAGGGCAGCGGCTCGAGATCGAGGTTTTCGGTCTCGTAGATCGCCTCCCCGGTCTGGCGGTCGAAGCCGGTCTGCACCGTGCGCGAAATGCGCTCGCCCTTCTTCTCCGCCTGCGCGACGCGGGCGTTGAAGCCGTCGATATTGCGCACGCCGACCTTGGACATCTTGCGGTAGCGGTCTTCCATCTCCCGCACCGTCCATTTCAGCGCCACCACCGCCTTCTTCGGGTCGGTGACGACCGGCGTCAAAAGATGCGGGATGCCATCATAGACCGACAGTTCGAGCATCTTCGGGTCGATCATGATGAGGCGGCATTCCTGCGGCGTCATGCGGTAGAGCAGCGACAGGATCATCGTGTTGATGGCCACCGATTTGCCCGAGCCGGTGGTGCCGGCGACGAGAACGTGCGGCATCTTGGCGATGTCGACGATGACCGCCTCGCCATTGATGGTCTTGCCGAGCGCCAGCGCCAGCTTGGCCTTGGTGGTCTCGAAATCGCGGCTCGCCATGATCTCGCGCAGATAGACCGTTTCGCGCTTGGCATTCGGCAATTCGATGCCGATGGCGTTGCGGCCAGGAACGACGGCAACGCGGGCGGCGATCGCGCTCATCGAGCGGGCGATATCGTCGGCAAGGCCGATGACGCGCGACGACTTGATGCCGGGCGCCGGCTCCAGCTCGTAGAGCGTAACGACGGGACCGGGCCGGACATGAATGATCTCGCCCTTGACACCAAAATCTTCCAGAACGCCTTCGAGCAGGCGCGCATTCTGCTCCAGCGCGTCCTTCGACAGGCTGGCGTCGCGCACGACGTTCTTAGGCTCGGACAGGAAGTGCAGCGACGGCATCTCGAACGAGTTCGAGCCAATCAGCGAGGTCTGCGCCTCGCGCTGGACCCGCGCGCCGGGTACGGGACGCGGCGCAGGCGCCTCGACACGAGCGGATGGCGCGGGCGAGCGGAAATTCTGGACCTGGGCTGCCGGCGCACGCTGCGTTGGCGCCGCATCGCCCGGCACGAAGTCGAGATCGTCTTCCGCCTCCATATCGTCGTCGAGTTCGTGGTGCGGAACGCGGCCGTCGGACACCATGGCGGCGAAGAACTCTGGCTCGACCCGCGCCCTTCCCTTAGCGCTGACCTTGGCCTCGGCCTGCTCGGCGAATTCGACGCGCTCGGCGGCGCGCCGCCAGGCGCTTTCGGGGCGCACCTCGACGTCGCGGTATTCGTCATGCTCCTTGCGGCGCGCGGCCCTGCGACGCAGGAAGGCGCGGAACGAGAGCCACCAATGGGTGATCGCCCCCAGCGCCAGAATGCCTTCGTCCTCGTCGTCATCGTCGAACGACGACGCCAGATCCTGCTCGCGCATGTCCTTTTCGTCCGGGTCGGCGACGGCAAAGCCGTTCGGGCGCGAAATCAGGCCAGCGCCGAAGGCGAACAGCCAGAGCGCCGGTCCTGCCAGAACCACCGCGATCAGGCTTGCCACCCAGCCGGTCGGATAGCCGCCGGTGGCCATGCCCGGAACCTTCAGCACCATGTCGCCGAAGACGCCGCCAAGCCCGGTCGGCAGCGGCCAGGTCGCGGGCGGCGTCGTGCAACCGGCGATGGCCGCAAAGAAAAGCGAAGCACCGAACCAGGCCAGCGCACGACGAGGCATGCGGTCGACACCGCGCGCGGTTGCCAGGAAAAAGCCCCAGATCACGGCCGGAACGAGGGCAGCCACCGAAGACAGCCCGTAGAACTGCATGGCAAGATCGGAAAACACCGCGCCTGGGTAGCCCATCGCGTTGGTGATGGGATTGTCGGTGGCATGGCTGAAGCTCGGGTCGGCAACGTTCCAGGTACCAAGGCTGGCCAGCGCGAAGGCAACCGCCGCAAAACACGCAAGGCCGCTTATGCGTCCCACCTGCCGGCGCGCGAACGCTTGCAGGCCGTGCCCCGAATCGGTCAGCGCGAGTTGTGTGGCTGAACGCATGCCTCGTTCCCCGTCCAAAAAATGGTGTTGCCTTGGCACGAACGCGCCTTGGGCAGAGTCGGGGGTCAGATTATCGGGGGGAAGGTTAAGGCCGCATTAACTATGCGCCTTCATAAGCTGCTGAAATCTCTTAACTATTCATTAATCTGTTGCTGCACGTTACCGTCGCCGTCACGCTCCAGTATCGTTGCAATATATCTTCATAACTACTTTCCCAAAATCGATATCAGGAAATGCCCAATCATGAGATTTCTTCATCGATCATCAACATAGGCTTGTTTCACCGGCCAATCGGCGCATACTGGCTCTATCGTCGGCCAACTGTTAAGGGCGCTGACGGCTGAAAGCGACCACAGAAGCTTTCGCCCCAAGTGAGGGAGGAAGCTGTGGAAAGCAGCCGCACATCTCACCCGTCCATATATTATCCCGAAGAGCTGAAGATGCTGAGCCGCGTCTGTCGAACGATGCGACTGGAACGAGGCGTCGCCGCCACCGACGAGGGCTCGAAAGAAATAGCCGATCTTGCCATGGCCCTCTATTCCGCGGGAATTTCCGACGAAGCCGACCTGATGCAAAAGCTCAGGCAGCAGGCGTAGGCGATTTTCCCGGTCGCATTGCTGGCGGACCGCCGCCTTGAACCACGTCTGCCTATTCTTTTTCGGCGGCGTCCTTTTCGGCATCGCGGAAAAAGTCCATCGCCTTCATGAAGCGCTCAAGGTCGCCGCCGAGATGGAACTTCGCCGCGATCCGGCCGAGGGGAATGAGAACCCGGAAGAAATGAAGCAGCCTCGAAAGCTCCTCCAGCGCGGGCTTCGGCGCAGAGGCCTTGTAGGCCTGCAACGCCAATGTCGGTGTCTCCGGTTGCCGGGCACGATAAGTGATCTGGAAAAAGAGCAACCAGACATCACGCGCCTGCGCGCCGACGAGCGGCATCACCGCTTCCGGTTCCTCCTCAAAGTCGAGAAACCCGAATCGGCCCTCATCATCGACGACGAAATCACGCGGATGGGGACGGCCATGGCAAAGGCCAGCCGCGTGCACCTCCCCCAGCGCCCTGGCGGCATCTATCAGGAGGCCGTCATGGGCTGTCATATCCTTTGCCTTTTGAAGCCGCCTCATCTGCGTCTGCATCGTCTCGCCCATGTCGGACAGGGCCAGAACATCGCCGCGCTGATAGTAGACTTCAGGTGCCCGAAAACCGGCGCCGCGAAAGGCCCTGATCTTGCGCAGTTCGCGCGCAGCCTTGCCTTCGGGCGTGGCCCACGGCGACGACCTCAGGAACCGTGGATACATCAACGGCGAGACCAGCGCGTGCAGGCGCTTGCCCCACGCCGTCCGCTCGGCGCCGAAATGTTTGAACCATATCCGCTGGCCCCTGACCGCCGTGACGTGAAGCCGCGGAGCCTTCGGCGCTTCGGCGATGCGTGCAACGGCGCTGAGCGTCGCCGGATCGGCCTGCATCATCATGTCCGGTGAACGCTTCGACAATATGAGGCCCCGCCTTGCCGCAAACTGATTTGTGTCGTCAGCCGCTCAAGATAGGCAGGTTTCATTAGCTGTCTATATATCGGAGTGATTTTTTTCGTGATGACAGCCGTTTAAATCCACCCCCTGTTGCAGTTCTGGCGCAGTACACGCGTTCGCGCCGCAACCACCGGAGCATGTTGCCGGCGGGCAAAAAAAGAGGCCCGGACGAACCGGGCCTCAAAGGCGTGACACGGCTCCTTCAAACCGGTCACGACGGGATTTTCGAGCAATTCCAGCAATTTTCGATGGGAACTGCGTAAAACCAGTCCCGGCGACGGCATCCGTCGCCGGGCTGGAAGCTTACGAGTGGTAGGCCACTTCGCCGTGCGAGGTGAGGTCGAGGCCCTGCGATTCGGCTTCGACGGTCGGACGCAGCCCGACGATCACATCGACGATCTTGTAGAGGATGGCAGAGCCGACGCCGCACCAGACGATGGTGACGAGAACCGCCTTGGCCTGCACCCAGACCTGCGCGCCCATGGTCACGCCGTCGGCATAGCCGATGCCGCCGAGCGCGGAGGAGGCGAAGATGCCGGTGCCGATGGCACCGACGATGCCGCCGATGCCGTGCACGCCGAACACGTCGAGCGAGTCGTCATAGCCGGCCTTGATCTTCACGACGGTGACGAAATAGTAGCAGACGATGCTGGCGATGGCGCCGAGCACGATCGCGCCGATCGGGCCAACGATGCCGGCAGCGGGCGTAACCGCAACCAGGCCGGCGATCATGCCGGAGGCAGCACCAAGCATCGAGGCCTTCTTGCGCGACAGCGATTCCACCGCCACCCAGGCGATGATCGCGCCGGCGGTTGCAGTGAAGGTGTTGATCATCGCAAGGGCTGCACCGCCGGTGGCCTCAAGGTTGGAGCCGGCGTTAAAGCCGAACCAGCCCACCCACAGGATCGATGCGCCGACCATGGTCAGCGTCATCGAGTGCGGAGCCATGTTGTCGCGTCCGTAGCCGTTGCGCTTGCCGACCAGGATCGCACCGACCAATGCGGCGATGCCGGCATTGATGTGAACGACCGTGCCGCCGGCGAAGTCGAGAGCGCCCCAGTTGAAGATCATGCCGCTCGAATCCCAGACCATGTGGGCGATCGGGAAGTAGACGAAGGTGACCCACAGCGCCACGAACAGGATGACGGCCGAGAACTTGATGCGTTCGGCGAAGGCGCCGACGATCAGGGCCGGCGTGATGCAGGCGAAGGTCATCTGGAAGCAGATGAAGACCAGTTCGGGGATAACGACGCCATCCGAGAAGGTCGCCGCCGTGCTCTCAGGCGTGACGCCCGACAGGAACAGCTTGCCCAGACCGCCCCAATAGGGGCTGGTGCCGCCGCCGAAGGCGAAGGAGTAGCCGTAGACGACCCAGATGATGATGACGACAGCGACGATCATCGTGCACTGCATGAGGACGGAAAGCATGTTCTTGGTGCGCACGAGGCCGCCATAGAACAGTGCCAGGCCCGGCAGGGCCATGAACAGGACGAGGATGGTCGAGATCATCATCCAGGTCGTGTCGCCCTTGTCGGGCACAGGAACGACAGGCGCGGCAGCTGCGGCAGCGTCCGCGGCGGCAGGCGCGGTTTCCTGGGCGAAGGCTGCAAGCGTGCCAAAAGCGCCGAGGGCGAGCGTGCCCAGAAGCGCGGTTTTGGCCGCCTTCTTCAAGGTGGTGGGAATATTCATTGAAATCTCCATGAGAATACGATTGGCCCGCTCAAAGCGCGTCGGTGTCGGTTTCGCCGGTGCGGATGCGTACCGCCTGGTCGATGCCGAAGACGAAAATCTTTCCGTCGCCGATCTGGCCGGTCTTTGCCGCGCTCGAAATCGCCTCGACGGCCTTCTCGACCATGTCGGCGGCCACGGCCACTTCGATCTTCACTTTCGGCAGGAAGCTGACCGCGTATTCGGCTCCGCGATAGATTTCCGTATGCCCCTTCTGACGCCCGTAGCCTTTGACTTCGGTGACGGTCAGGCCCTGAATCCCGACGGCGGTGAGCGCTTCGCGCACCTCGTCGAGCTTGAACGGCTTGATGATAGCCATCACGATTTTCATAAGGTTTTTACCCCTTGCTGATGCGGGAACCCGCGATTGCATGACTTCGCCGGGTTGCCGAGAGCAGCCGGAGAGTGTCCAGGGTAAATCAAGCTCCGTGCCAGTTCGCAGAACCGGCATTAAAGTCTTGTAAAATAACGGATTTATGTTGCAGTGCAGTATATGAAGCCGCTTCAGCGACCATATGTATGCCTATAAATTAGGCAAATTTCAGATTTTGCACATTCCGCAGGCTATCGCCTCACGCGGATGAGGCCTTCCTGCGCAACGGAGGCAATCAGAGTGCCGTCCTGCCCATAAAGCGCGCCGCGGGTGAAGCCGCGTGCGCCGATCGTCGACGGGCTGTCCTGCGTATAGAGCAGCCACCCGTCGAGCGGGTGCTGGCGGTGGAACCACATGGCGTGGTCGAGGCTTGCCGCCTGGATGTCGCGATCGAACACCGCCCGCCCGTGGGCGAAGGTGGAGGTGTCGAGCAGCGTCATGTCGGAGAGATAGGCGAGCACGGCGGCCTGGGTGGCGCGGTCCGCCGGAACCGGACCGGTGGTGCGGATCCAGATGTTTTGCTCCGGGTCCAGTTTTTCGCGGCTGGTATAGTGCTTGAGCATCACCGGCTTCATTTCCACCGGCCTGTCCCGTTCCCAATAGCGGCGGATACCTTCGGGCACCGTGTCGCCGAATTCCTTGATCAGGTCGTTCTGTGTGCCCAGCGTTTCAGGGGCGGGCACGCCGAGCGGCATCGGCAGCTGGTGCTCCAGCCCCTCTTCGTCGAGCTGGAACGAGGCTTCCAGCGAAAAGATGGCTTGGCCGTGCTGGATCGCCACCACGCGCCGCGTCGTAAAACTCTTGCCGTCGCGGATGCGGTCGACCTCATAGACGATCGGAACCTGCGTATCGCCGGGCCGCATGAAATAGCCGTGCAGGGAGTGGACATGCCTGTCGGGAGCCACCGTGCGCTGGGCAGCGACCAGCGCCTGCGCGATCGTCTGTCCGCCGAACACGCGCTGCCAGTCGAGTTTCGGGCTGCGACCACGATACAGGTTGTGTTCGAGCTTCTCGAGGTCGAGAATAGCGAGAAGTTCTTGCATGGCGGCCGACATTTTTTCGAACCCTTTCGAAGCGAAGGAATTGGCACGGTTTCCAACAGGAACACTCGCCCGAGTCAAGGCGAGGCGAAAGTGACGGAGGATAGAGCGATGGCTGGAAACGCAAGCACGCACCGCAAGGAACCGACACTCGACGTGCTGATCGCCGGCGCGGGCTATGTCGGCCTTGCCGCCGCCGTCTCGATGAAGCAGGCGCGTCCCAATCTCGCAATCGCCGTGGTCGACGCGGCACCCGAAGGCGTGTGGCAGCGCGACACCCGCGCCTCGGCAATCGCCGCCGCCGCCTGCCGTATGCTTGGCCGTCTCAGCTGCTGGGACGAAATCCTGCCGGAAGCGCAGCCGATCACCGACATGATCGTCACCGATTCGCGCGCCGCCGACCCCGTGCGCCCGGTCTACCTGACCTTCGACGGTGAAGTCGCGCCCGGCGAACCCTTCGCCCACATGGTCGCCAACAAGGTGCTGAACGGTGCGCTGCGCCGCCGTGCCGGCAAGCTCGGCATCGATGTCATCGAAGGCGTCGCGGTGAAGTCCTTCGAGGCGGGTGTGGCCGGCATCGCCATCCATCTCGCCGACGGCACATCGCTCGGTGCCCGGCTGCTGGTGGCCGCCGACGGCGTCAATTCGCGGCTGCGCGACATGGCCGGCATCAAGACGGTGAAATGGGAATACGGCCAGTCCGGCATCGTCTGCACCATCGCCCATGAACGCCCGCACAATGGCCGCGCCGAGGAACATTTCCTGCCCGCCGGGCCCTTCGCCATCCTGCCGCTGACCGGCAACCGCTCCTCCATCGTCTGGACCGAGCGCACCGGTGATGCCGAGCGGCTGGTCGCCAGCGACGAACTCGTCTTCGAAAGCGAGCTGGAGCAGCGCTTCGGCCTGAAGCTCGGCGAGTTGCGCGTCGAGGGAACGCCGCGCGCATGGCCGCTCGGCCTCACCCTTGCCCGCGCCTTCGTCGCGCCCCGCTTCGCACTCGCGGGTGACGCCGCGCATGGCATCCATCCCATCGCCGGCCAGGGACTCAACCTTGGCTTCAAGGATTCGGCCGCCCTTGCCGAAACCGTCGTCGAGGCCGACCGGCTCGGCCAGGATATCGGCGCGCTCGACGTGCTTCAGCGCTACGAGCGCTGGCGCCGCTTCGACACCGTGCAGATGGGCGTCACCACCGACGTGCTGAACCGCCTGTTCTCCAACGACTTCGGCCCCCTGCGTGCTGCCCGCGACATCGGCCTCGGCCTCGTCGACCGCATGCCGCGCATGAAATCGTTCTTCATCAGGCAGGCATCAGGTCTGACCGGCGATACGCCTCGGCTGCTGAGAGGCGAGGCGATCTGATCGGATAACCTCGCTTCGACAAGAAAACGGCGCTCAGCGAAAATTGTAAACCGGCCGTACTTCGATCGCACCCAGCTTAGCCAGCGGCACCTTGCCAGCGATTTCCACCGCTTCGTCGAAATCGCTGGCCTCGATCATCAGGAAGCCGAGAAGCTGCTCCTTGGTCTCGGCAAAGGGACCGTCGGTCACCAGCACCTTGCCTTTCCGGTTCCTGACCGTTTTCGTAACCTTCACCGGCTGTAGCGCCTGCGCGACGATGAGATGACCGCTGGCAGTCAGTGAATCGTCGTAGGCGCCGGAATCATGGTCGAGCACCTTCATTTCGGCGGGCGACATGGCGTGGAGCTTTGCTTCCTGGTGATAGACGAGGCAAACATACTTCATGATCATCTCCTCTCATAAGAAATATCTGTCTGCGCAAGAAGCTGCGACTGTCCGCCCGCAACACGGGCCGACGCAATGTCGAGAACATGCACGACGGAAAATATCACGGCCAGCATGACCAGCAGGCGGGCAACGCCGGATGGCGGGATGCGAAAGCCCCTCGCCATCGTCTTGCTGCGCTTTGGTACAATCTTGCCGATATCGGGATGAAGCAGCGAATACATTTGAACCTCCTGTACGCCACGCAAACAGTCCGTGGCCGCCCCTAGGACGACAGGCCCCTCAACTTCCCGACATTTTTGTCGGAGACTTTTTTCATGCGCCTCTACGGGAGGCCATGGCGATCGAACGCACCCGCGCTATATTCTGCCCGTCGCCGCACGAGCGGCCAGCATCAACCAGGGAGTATCGACATGGACCGCAACGCCACGGCCGTATGGAAAGGAACGCTCACCGAGGGTTCCGGCACGCTCGACACACAGAGCGGTGCCCTCAAGGGCACGCCCTATTCCTTCAAGATGCGTTTCGAGGACGAGAGCGGCAAATCCGGCACCAATCCGGAAGAGCTGATCGCGGCTGCCCATGCCGGCTGCTTTGCCATGCAGCTTTCGCATTTCCTGGCAGAAAACGGGACGCCAGCCGACGAACTGAACGCCAAGGCAGTGGTCACGCTCGTTCCCGGCACCGGCATCACCGGAAGCGCTATCACCCTGACCGGCAAGGTGCCCGGCCTCGACGCGGCGAAATTCAAGGAACTGGCCGAAAAAGCCAAGGCCGAATGCCCGGTCTCCAAGGCGCTCGGCGCCATAAAAGTTTCGCTCAACGCCAGTCTCGCCTGACCCTTCGATCAATGAAAACGGGCGCCATGCGGCGCCCGTTTTCATTCCAATAACTTACGCTCAGTGAGCGGCAATGCCCTGATGCGCGGCCTTGCCCCACACCGCATCGATGCGGTCATCGCGCCCGCAGGAATAGCGGTAGTATTTGTAGCGGATCGGATTCTTCTTGTAGTAATCCTGATGATAGTCCTCGGCCGGCCAGAAGGTTGGCGCGGCGACGATTTCCGTGGCGATAGGCTGCTTCAGCACCGCTGCGATCGCCTCCTTGGATTTTTCCGCTTCGGCCAGTTGCTCCGCGCCGACCGCGTATATCGCGGTGGTATAGCTGTGGCCGCGGTCGCAGAACTGGCCGCCGCCGTCCGTCGGATCGACCGAATGCCAGAAGGCGTCGAGCAGCTTGTCGTAGCTGGTCTTGGTATCGTCGAACTCTATCTTCACCGCCTCGCGATGGCCGGCGGCGGTGTGATCCTCATAAGTGGGATTGTCGTTCGTGCCGCCGATATAGCCGGAGGTGGTCGAAGTCACGCCCGGCACATGGTCGAAGTCGGATTCCACGCACCAGAAGCAGCCGCCGGCGAAGATCGCCGTCTGCGTCTTGGCGAATGCGGCACCTGCCGGCGCAGACAGCGCGGCAGCAAGTGCAAGACAGGTTACTGCGAAAGCTCTGCGCACCATGAAACATCCTCCTGCGGTAAAGACGTAGCCGAACCGCAACGGGTTTCAAAATCAAGCCGAAACACGCTGGCGTGATTTATTTCTGGAGCCGGACTGGTTCCGGGCCGATCTTAGGTCGCCGGCTCAGGCGCCCAGCGCATCGAGGCGGGCGCGCAGGGCGGCGACTTCTTCCTCCAGCGCCTGTATCCGCGCCTCCAGATCGGAAGCCGGCATGGCCGACGGGCCGCGTTGCGCTGCCAGTGCGGCAACATCGATCGGACCACTCAAGAGATGAGCGTAACGGTCCTCGCGCTGGCCGGGGCCGCGCCCGATTTCCTGCACCAGCGCCGGACGCTTGCCGATCAGCATGTCGAGTTCTTCGCGCAGCTCGTCTATGGACGGGAACCGCGCCATGCGCTCGCTGCGCGCCAGAAGCTCATTCGCCGTCTGCGGCCCGCGCAGCAAGAGCAGGCCGAGAATGGCGATCTGTGGCGACGTCATCGAAAAGCGCTGTGCGGCAAGATGCTCGTAGCGCTCGACGCGCGAACCGAAGACCTGCCGCACCAGCCCCTTCTGCTCCAGAAGCTTCAGCGCCCGGTGCACTTCCACCTGCTCCAGCGCCATCACCGGCTCGCGCGCCGTCTTCTGGTTGGCGGCGGCATGGGCCGCATTGAGCGTCAGCGGATAGACATCCGGCGTCAGTTCTTTTTTCTCGATCAGGCAGCCGAGTACGCGGACTTCGGCGGGAGTTAGGATGGGGAGGTCGGTGTCAGACATATGATGAACTACTCAAACAATTGTGGCCGAGCTTCGTCGATAAATTCGATTGCAGCGGCAACCTTATCCACTCTCTCAGCCAACTGATCATGTGAGACGGAAAGGGCTAGCTTCTCCACCCCATGTAGACCAATTCTCTTTGTAGATGGAAGAGCAGCCGTAGGTATGACGTAGAACTGCCACTGTAACGGATCACGATGGTCTGCATTCTCATCGCTTACGGCATGTAGGCCCAACAGGTATACATCTGCATTTCGGCCTGGCGAGGGCACCCAGACCGTACCGCCTTCCCAATATCCGGTTCTTGGTGCGATATCCCAAGAGGGTCGTGAAAGGCGTGCAGACGACCAAGTCTGCAGGAGAGCGCTTTGCTTGACCTCCAGACGCAGCTTATCGCGCCTGAAGTCATGGGATGAATAATCCGAGGAGCACCATTCCCAGTCAGGGAGTGCTGCTGCCACCATCGCTTCTACAACAACGGACCGATAGATATTTGTAACGAGCGGCTTTCCGAAGATTGCCGCAGCAGCCGAAGAGATAATTTCGGCTTTTGACGTCACGCAGCTACGCAAGCCTCGATCAGACCCGCCGCTCCACCATCATCTTCTTGATCTCCGCGATCGCCTTGGCCGGATTGAGTCCCTTGGGGCAGGTTTGCGCGCAGTTCATGATGGTGTGGCAGCGGTAGAGCCGGAACGGGTCTTCGAGATTGTCGAGCCGCTCGCCGGTGGCCTCGTCGCGAGAATCGATCAGCCAGCGATAGGCTTGCAGCAGCGTTGCCGGGCCGAGATAGCGATCGCCGTTCCACCAGTAGCTCGGGCACGAGGTCGAGCAGCAGGCGCACAGGATGCATTCGTAGAGGCCGTCGAGCTTCTGGCGATCCTCGTGGCTCTGCAGCCATTCCTTGGCCGGCTCGGGCGAAACCGTCTTCAGCCATGGCTCGATCGAGCGGTGCTGGGCGTAGAAATTGGTCAGGTCCGGCACCAGATCCTTCACCACCTGCATATGCGGCAGCGGATAGACCTTGATCGCGCCCGAAATATCGTCGCAGCCCTTGGTGCAGGCCAGCGTGTTCGAGCCGTCGATATTCATGGCGCAGGAGCCGCAGATGCCCTCACGGCAGGAACGGCGCAGGGTCAGCGTCGGGTCGATGTTGTTCTTGATCCACAACAGCGCATCGAGAACCATCGGGCCGCAATCGTCCATGTCGACAAAATAGGTGTCGATGCTCGGATTCTCGCCATCGTCCGGCGACCAGCGATAGATGCGGTATTCGCGCAGATTGGTGGCACCCTCTGGCTTCGGCCAGGTCTTGCCCTGTCTGATCTGGGAGTTCTTGGGAAGGGTAAGTTCGACCATCTCGATTATCCCTCGATCAATACACCCGCGCCTTGGGCGCGATCTTGGCCAGGCTGATGCCGCCGTCTTCTTCCTTCACCAGCGGTTCGGTGTGAACCGGCCGGTAGGAGAGCGTCACCTTGCCGTCTTCGGCGACATGGGCCAGCGTGTGCTTGCGCCAGCCCGCATCGTCGCGCGACGAGAAGTCCTCGCGGGCATGAGCGCCGCGGCTCTCCTTGCGGGCTTCGGCGCCGTAGACGGTGGGAATGGCGTTGGCCATAAGGTTTTCCAGTTCCAGCGTCTCGACGAGATCGGAATTCCAGATCATCGAGCGGTCGAACACCTTGATGTCCTTCAGCTCGCTCCACAGCGCCGACATGCGCTTGCAGCCCTGCGCCAGCGATTCCTGCGTGCGGAAGACGGCTGCGTCTTCCTGCATGATCTTCTGCATCTTCTCGCGAAGCACCGCCGTCGGCGTGCTGCCATTGGCGTTACGCAGGCGGTCGAAGCGGGCCATGATCTTCTCGACCGACTTCTCGTTGATCGGCGGGATCGGCGCGGCACGGTCGATGACCTCGCCGGCGCGGATCGCGGCAGCACGGCCGAACACCACCAGATCGATCAGCGAGTTGGAGCCGAGACGATTGGCGCCATGCACCGAGGCGCAGCCGGCCTCGCCGACTGCCATCAGGCCGGGCGACACGCGGTCGGGATTGTCCTCGGTCGGGTTCAGCACCTCGCCCCAGTAGTTTGTGGGGATGCCGCCCATATTGTAATGCACGGTCGGCAGCACCGGGATCGGCTCGCGGGTCACGTCGACGCCGGCGAAGATCTTTGCCGATTCCGAGATACCCGGCAGCCGTTCATGCAGCACGGCCGGATCGAGATGGTCGAGATGCAGGAAGATGTGATCCTTGTTCTTGCCGACGCCGCGCCCTTCGCGGATTTCCAGCGTCATGCAGCGCGAAACCACGTCGCGCGAGGCAAGATCCTTGGCCGACGGCGCATAGCGCTCCATGAAGCGCTCGCCCTCGGAATTGACGAGATAGCCGCCCTCGCCGCGCGCGCCCTCGGTGATCAGGCAGCCCGAACCGTAGATGCCGGTCGGGTGGAACTGCACGAACTCCATGTCCTGCAAAGGCAGGCCGGCGCGCGCCACCATGCCGCCGCCGTCGCCGGTGCAGGTGTGGGCCGAAGTCGCCGAGAAATAGGCGCGGCCGTAACCGCCGGTGGCCAGCACCACCATCTTGGCCGAGAAGCGGTGGATGGTACCGTCGTCGAGGTTCCAGGCGACGACGCCGGTGCAGACCCCGTCGTCCGACATGATCAGGTCGAGCGCGAAATACTCGATGAAGAACTGCGCATTATGCTTCAGCGACTGGCCATAGAGCGTGTGCAGGATGGCATGGCCGGTGCGGTCGGCGGCGGCGCAGGTGCGCTGCACGGGCGGGCCGTCGCCATAATTCATCATGTGGCCGCCGAACGGCCGCTGGTAGATCTTGCCTTCCTCGGTGCGCGAGAACGGCACGCCGTAATGCTCGAGCTCGTAGACCGCAGCCGGCGCCTGCTTGACCATGTATTCCATGGCGTCCATGTCGCCGAGCCAGTCGGAGCCCTTGACGGTGTCATACATATGCCACTGCCAGGAATCCGGACCCATGTTGGACAGTGAGGCGGCGATGCCGCCCTGCGCCGCGACCGTGTGCGAGCGCGTCGGGAAAACCTTGGTGATGCAGGCGGTCTTCAATCCCTGCTCGGCCATGCCGAGCGTGGCACGCAGGCCCGAACCGCCGGCGCCAACCACCACCACGTCGAACTTGTGGTCGACATAGGTATAGCCGCCTCCGGCCGGTGCCGCGCCATTGCCTTTTTGATCCTTGGCCATGGTCAGCCCCCGAATGCGATTTTGAGCAGGGCGAAGAGCGAAGCAACGCCGACCGCGATGGTGAAAAACGTGTTGAGCACGATGAGCGCCAGCTTGCCGCCCTCGCCATGCACATAGTCCTCGATGATGACCTGCATGCCGAGCCGCATGTGGTAGAGGCCTGAGATCAGGAACATTGCGAGGATCAGCGCCACGAAAGGATTGGCGAGCACGGCCCGCACTTCGCCATAGCTCGCGCCGTTGAGCGAGATCAGCAGGCCGATGAAGAACAGCGTGAGCGGGATGTTGGCGATCGCGGTCAGCCGCTGGCGCCAGAAATGCTCGGTGCCTTCGCGGGCCGAACCGAGGCCGCGGACCTTTTTTAGAGGGGTACGCATATCGGCCATGGTCACATCCCCCGCGCCAGGTAGCCGGCAACCCAGATCAGCACGGTCAGCGCGACCGACGCGATCACCGTTGCCCAGGCGATCTTCGAAGCGGTCCGCTTTTCAAGCCCGACGCCCGTATCCCAGATCAGGTGGCGGATGCCGCCCATCAAATGCTGCATCAGCGCCCAGGTATAGCCGAACAGAACCAGCCGGCCGATCCAGCTTCCGAACACCCAGCTTGCGAAGTCGAAATAGTGTTCGGAGGTCGCCGCCGCGATCAGCCAAAAGGCGACCAGCAGCGTGCCGAAATAAAGCGCCCCACCGGTGATGCGATGGATGATCGACATCGTCATCGTGATCAGCGGTTTATAGATCGTCAGATGAGGCGACAGAGGCCTTGCTTGGGTGGCTGGTGATTTGCTCATGGCTCCCCTTTCGTCGCCCGATATATTCCGAAGGTGCCGATGCGGGAATGCGGCGTAGCCTTCTCGGAATGCGACTTCGGACAGCCGCGTTCTAATGCGCTTTTTGCACCGCGTCAAAGCCGGAAAAGCGTTTCGGAAGAGCTATTTCGTCAAAAGCGCGAGAGGGTCAAGTCACTGTTTCCGCTTCAATCGATTGAAGCTTGCATGACAATTCACGGTGAATTGAAGGATCGCCGGCACGTGCGAGCGCTCCGCTTTCGGCTCGCCCTGTGTTGCAGCGCAAACAGGGCGGCGAATCAGCGGTTGCAGGTCACCGGCTCCTTGCCGCTTTTCATGTAGAGCGCCTCCTTGCCGTCTAGCACCAGCGCATAGGGCGTCTCGCCGTAGCGAGACTGCTGCGCGGCGGGGGAGGCCGGCAGATCGACGCTCTCGCCTTCGGGGTCGACCAGCTTCACCGAGGTGCGGAAATTGTCGACCGTCAGCGTGCCTCTCGGGCCGCAACTGTATGTCGCGTGGCTTGGCTGGCTAGTCGTTTCCGTGCCCGCCGAAGCCTTGGCGGCGGCACTGCCGGCATGCCCTTCCGAGACGCAGGAGGCGACCAGCAACAGCGGGATCATGGCAAATGCGGCAATCAGGAACGCGCCGCCACTCGATTTTCTGTCTGACATGCAGCGCAAGCTACCCGTTTTGCCATCGAAAGATCAACTGCAGGGCAACGGACCGATATTGTGGGTCGCGTGATCAGTCCAGTTCGGGGTTGAGGCGTCACAAATACCGAAAGTTAACCATGTTCGTTAATTCATTTCGCCGTAAACGCACGAAGCTCTTAACAAAGGTTAATAAAGCGTTAACGTCATGCCATCGAGGATCGACCTCGCTCGATGGAGAAAGCCATGCATTCGAACGGCCGCAAGATGCCTTTCCTGCCGGTGATTTTGGCCGCAGCAGTCATCGGCGCCTCCTCGCCGGCGTTGGCCGGCGACAGCCATGACCGCGTCTATGCCGACAGCTTCGGCAATCTCGTCGTGCACAGCGCCGCCGGTTACAAGCGCATCGTCGTCGGACAGGGCCATCTCGCCCGCGAACTGTCGGGCTATACGCAGGCCGGCCAGCCGAAGATCGTCCATGTCGACGGTCCGAACGGCTATTCCTATGAGCGCGGCTGCTTCCGTCCGCCCGTTCTGGTCAAGGGCCGCAGCTATATGTACGGCTTCGACCAGGGCGAGATTCCGTTGCAGGGCGGCCCCTGCCGCTAGAGCATGATCCCGAAAAGTTGCAGACTTTTCGGACAAGATCATGCTTCAAAACAAAAGCTTAGAGCATGATCAAAGTCCCGCTTGGGCTCAGCGCCTGTGGGTGGACGGGCTGCGCTTCCCATTGCCTGAAGCGAGCGAAATCCTGACGCAATCGCGGCCACCCTTCTTCGCTTCGTAAAGCGCCCTGTCGGCGCGCAGCAGCAGTTCGGACACGTCTTCCCCGGCTGCGAGTTCGGCTACGCCGAAGCTTGCGGTGAATCGCAGGCTTTCGGGCAACCCCTCCACCGGCAGGCCGGAAAAGGCGCTGCGTGCGCCCTCAGCGAAAAGGCGGGCCGACACCAGATTGGCGCCAGGCATGATGATGGCGAATTCCTCGCCGCCGATCCGGCCGGCGATATGATGGTTCGAGGATGCATCACGCAGGAAGCCCGCGAAGGCCTTGATCACCCGATCGCCGGAGGCATGGCCGTAATTGTCGTTGATCGACTTGAAATGATCGAGGTCGCTTATGACCAGAGCCAATGGCGTATTGCCGCGGTTCGCTTCCTGCAGGGCCGCGCGCGCGTGGCGCTCGAAACCGCCGCGATTGAGCAGCCCCGATAGCGAGTCGGTTTCCGACGCCACGGTGACACCGGCAAGGATGTCGCGCGCCAGTATGACCAGGAAGAGCAGCGCGATCGCCAGCGCGAACACCGTTCCCATCGATTGCGAGATCATGGCGTATTGGGTTTGCAGATAATATTGCGCGGTGACACCCGTTCCGCCGAGCGTCTGCGCCAGGAACGGCTTCGTCAGGAACTGCAGCGAACTCGCCGCAAGAAGGCACATCAGGATGAGTTCGAGCTTGCCGCGCCGGCGCGCCGAAAACACGATCCATGCGCCGATCGCCTGCATCAGGAAATAAGGCGTCTGATAATACATCATGCGGGTGAATGACTGCCGCGGCATGTCCTGTATGAGATAGCACGACACGACCGAGGCCACGAAAAGCGATCCCATCGGCCACCAGGGCGCCGGCACCTCGTATTTGCGGGCCATGCCGACATTGAAAAGAACCATCGCGCCCAGGAATGTGGCGAAGGAGACGGTCGCGACCAGCGCATTCACGCCAAAAGCCGAAATTGCGAATTCGATCAGGAGGTAGACGGCTGCAAGGCCGTATGTGAAGCCGAGCCAGCGCGCGGCCACCTGCTTGCGGTCATAGACGGCAACCATGGCAAACGCCCCGCCGAGCAGGCCGGCGACAGCCAGGTTGATTGTCAGGACTACGCCTGCTCCGGTCATTCAGTTGCGCCCCCAATTTCACGAGCACACAACCACACTTAGCCGAAAAACCCGTTAACGTGGCAACCGGCGCCGATCACATTCCCGGCAATTTCGCATCGGCCGAATATTCAGATATGGCCGCCGTAAAACCCGGCGGCAGCACAGTCGGCATCGGCCGGAAGCTGATCGGCCAGCTTCACGCTGTCGCGGCCGTTGTTCTTGGCACGATACAGCGCCTGATCCGCGCGGCGCATGAGGGATTCGAAATCCTCGTTTGCCGCGCGGCTGGCGACGCCAAAGCTTGCCGTGACCCTCTCGGCATCGGCCGGCAATCCCTTGATGCGATGCTGCGTGAACGAAGCGCGCAGACCTTCCGCGAAAAGCCGCGCCGTCATCAGGTCGCTGGCTGGAAGCACGATTGCAAACTCCTCACCGCCGATGCGCCCGACGATCGCATCCTTGCCCGAGGAAATACGCAGATGCTTGGCGAAAGCGGCGATCACGGCATCACCGACGGCGTGGCCATAGGTGTCGTTCACCGACTTGAAATGATCGAGGTCGGCGAGCACGATTGCCAGGGGAACGGAGGCTCCCGACGGACGTGTGGCATAAGCTGCCGACCGCTCTTCGAAGCCGCGCCGGTTGAGCAGTCCCGAAAGCGGATCGGTATGGGATTCGGCCTGCAATTCCTTCATGACGTCGAGTGCTATCGCCGTCGTGAGCGAAAGCGCGAGCATCACCGAAATGAGCACCATGGAGAAGTTCGTCAGCAGCCAGTAGAGCGAGGCGTGGTAGGCCTCGTAGCTCTCGCCGCCGATCCAGACCGCCGTCAACGGACGCAGGAAGAAATCGACCGCAGCCAGCGAGCACACCGCGATCAGGACGCGGTCGACTATGCTCTTGCTCGGTACAGGCTTCAAGGAAGCGACGACCACCATGCATATGCCGGAACAGGCAAAATTGATGGCAAAGATGCGGCCGACAAGGCTCGGCTGGACGAAAAGAAACCAGCTCAGCGCAGCCATGCCGGCAAGGCCGAGCAACGACAGAAGTTTGGCCGGTGAAGGCCTGTCATGGCGGGCCACGGCCGCCGTGGAAAGGGAGACGGCGGCGACAAGCAGAAGGGCATTCGAGAGGAATTTCGTCGGCGCGACACCGATCGGCAGATCGAAGCTCTGAAGAACGAAACCGATCGCATAAGCGACATAAGAGAGGCACAGCACCATAACGTGACCGTGCCGCCGATACGTCCAGAGCAGGAAGAATGCCGACGCAAAGACCAGCGACAAGGCTGGCGTAAGCAGTGCTATGAAAAGATTAGCCCCCAACTGTCCGTCTCTGATCCGCTTCCGTGACGGCGGACACTAGGGCGAAGCCCCAAACAACCGGTTAAATCGGTTGCAACAAGTCTCGGCATTTCGCCGGGTGGTTGGCCCCACCCGGTGAAATCTTTACGCCGAACCGATCAGTTCCAGTCACGAATATCGACGAAATGTCCGGCGATCGCGGCAGCCGCAGCCATGGCTGGCGAGACCAGATGCGTGCGGCCCTTAAAGCCCTGGCGGCCCTCGAAATTGCGGTTCGAGGTCGAGGCGCAGCGCTCATGCGGTTTGAGGCGGTCGTCGTTCATCGCAAGGCACATCGAGCAGCCCGGCTCGCGCCAGTCGAAGCCGGCGGCGATGAAGATCTTGTCGAGACCTTCGGCCTCGGCCTGCTCCTTCACCAGTCCCGAACCCGGCACGATCATGGCGTTGACCGTCGATGCGACCGTCTTGCCTTCGACGACCTTGGCGACTGCGCGCAAATCCTCGATGCGGCCATTGGTGCAGGAGCCGATGAAGACGCGGTCGATGCCGATGTCGGTGATCCTGGTGCCGGCGGTCAGGCCCATATATTCAAGCGCGCGCTTCTTGGAGTTGCGCTTGTTCTCGTCCTCGATCGCTTCCGCATCCGGCACGACGCCGGTGACGGCGACGACGTCCTCGGGCGACGAGCCCCAGGTGACGATCGGCGGCAACTTGGCGGCGTCGAGCACCACGACCTTGTCGAAATGCGCACCCTCGTCAGTGTGCAGCGTCTTCCAGTATTCGACCGCCATGTCGAAGGCCTCGCCCTTCGGCGCGCGTGGCTTGTCCTTGACGTAGGCGTAGGTCTTCTCGTCGGGCGCGATCAGGCCGGCGCGGGCGCCGCCCTCGATCGACATGTTGCAGATGGTCATGCGGCCTTCCATCGACAGTGCGCGGATCGCCTCGCCGGCATATTCGATGACATAGCCGGTGCCGCCGGCCGTGCCGATCTCGCCGATGATGGCCAGCACGATGTCCTTGGCGGTGACGCCTTCCGGCAGCTTGCCGTCGACCTGCACCAGCATGTTCTTGGCCTTGCTCTGGATCAGCGTCTGGGTTGCCAGAACATGCTCGACCTCGGAGGTGCCGATACCGTGCGCCAGCGCGCCGAACGCGCCATGCGTCGAGGTATGGCTGTCGCCGCAGACGATGGTCATGCCCGGCAGGGTAAAGCCCTGTTCCGGGCCGACGATGTGCACGATGCCCTGACGCAGATCGTTCTCGGAATAATATTCGACGCCGAAATCCTTGGCGTTCTGGGCGAGCGCCGCGATCTGGATGCGGCTTTCCTCGTTGCGGTTGATACCGAGTTTGCGATCGGGCGAGGTCGGCACGTTATGGTCGACCACGGCCAGCGTCCGTTCCGGGTGCCGCACCTTGCGGCCGGTCATGCGAAGGCCCTCGAAGGCCTGCGGGCTGGTCACTTCATGGACGAGATGGCGGTCGATATAGAGCAGGCAGGTGCCGTCATCCTGGCGGTCGACGACGTGGTCGTCAAAAATCTTGTCGTAGAGGGTACGCGGAGCGCTCATTGTCTATGTCCTTGGATAGAGCGGTAATTCTGGAATGAACCGGCGAAGCGAGCCGGCGGTCGCGTCCGCTCACGATAGGCGGCTGGTGCGCGCGCCTGAAACCCGGGCAAAGAAACGGCTCGGCAGGCGCTTATGGTCCTGCAGCACGAAACCCTTGTAGGCCGGATCTCCAAAGAGTTCTTCCATGGCCGCGCTCATACCAATCTTTTGGCATTTCGGCAATCGCCGGCTTCGGATTGCCGGTTCCGAGCGCATCGCCTTCACGGCCGGCAGCCGGCCGATGCCGCGATCAGCGGATTCACGCCTTGCGTCGAGCGGGAGACTTGCCGCCCTTGGGATCGGCCGGCGGCTTGTCCTGATTGTCCATTTTCAGGTTCATGCGGTCGTGCACCCGCTGCAGGAGGCTGAGCACGATCAGCACAAGCAGCGTGCCGAAGCCGGCGATCTGCCAGAAGCCCAGTCCGCAGGCAAGGCCGATCGCGCCGGCGAGCCACATGCCGGCACCGGTGGTCAGCCCATGCACCTCGCCGCGCGAGAACAGGATCGAGCCTGCCGCAAGGAACGCCACGCCCGCCGTCACCGCCTCGACCACGCGGATCGGATCGACCTTAACCGCGTCGATGGCAAACATCGGGGCATGAATGATTTCGATCGTCAGAATGCCGAACATGGCCGCCGCCACGCAGACGAGGATATGCGTTCTCAAGCCGGCAGGGCTGTTGCGCCATTCGCGTTCGAAGCCGATGACTGCGCCAAAGGCGGTCGCCAGCAGCAGTCGAGCAGCCACGACGGGAAAGGACGTGTATGTCGGATGCCCGAATTCTTCTATTAGTTGTTCCACGAAGTCACCTCGCTGACGTTGGCCGCTAACGTGGCGCCGTCATTCCGGTTCCAGAACAGTCTTGCCGGCTAGAGGATTTCGAAGGCGAACGCCTTCACCAGCACGTCGGCTTCATCGACCGCGAAGGCGCGAAACGGCGGACTTTCTTCAAGCGGTTGCCAGAGCCCTGCCTGTTCCAGCTCGGCAAATTTGTGCCGGAAACCGCCGCTCTCCAGCACCACGTCACGGACCGTGAAGACGGCGTGACCGCCCGCCCGCGTGATGCGCACCAGCTCGTCCAGGCTGGAGGCGGGCGCATGACCTTCGGTGAAGACGCCTGTCGAGAAGAACGCGGCGAAATGACCATCGGCCCATGGCAGCGGTCCGCCAAGCGCCGCCTGCGTCAGTGCAGCATAGGCATTGCGTGTCCAGGCGATGGCAAGCATGTCGGCGGAAAAATCCAGCCCGTCGATGTCGTCATAACCGAGCGCCCGGAGATAAGGCCCGGAAAGACCGGTGCCGCAACCGGCGTCGAGCAGCGGGCCGGCTGCGCGAGGCACATATCGCGCCACCCAGGCGGCGATCATGAAGGGCAGGCAATAGCCGGAGGCAGCCGTCTCGCGATCGTAATCACCCGACCATGAGGCATAGGCTCGCGTGAGTTCCGTGTCGGTCTTGGCGGAATAGACCTGCTCCAGCCCTTCGCTATGCCGTTTCTCACTCATTGGAGTTGCTGTCCCTTGCGCAATCGTTGTTCCAGCGCCCGCAAGGCCAGCGAAAGGCTGACGGTCAGCAGCAGATAGACATAGGCGACGATCGAATAGGTCTCGAAGAAGCGAAACGAGCCCGAGGCATAGACCTTGCCCATCTGCGTGATGTCGGCGACGCCCAGCACCGAGACCAGCGACGAATCCTTGACCATGGCGATGAAGTCGTTGCCGTAAGGCGGCAGGATGGTCTTGAACGCCTGCGGCCAGACGATGTGGCGAAAACGCCGGTAACGGGAAAGGCCGAGCGCCTTGGCAGCCTCGATCTGGCCCGTATCGACGGCCTGTATGCCGGCCCGGAAAATCTCGGCGATGAAGGACGAATAGGCGATGGTGAGCGCAATGATGGCCCGCCAGAGCAGCGAGAAATCCCGCACCTGCGCCGGACCGGCAATGCCTGCCGCCTGCAACGGCGCTATCGCCCAGTTCCACAGCCACACCATGGCCGGCGCACCGACGAAGGCGACCCAGAACAGCAGCACCAGAACCGGCACGCTGCGGATGATCTCGACATAGAACCGGGCGATCTGGCGCAGCCAGACCGAACCGGAAAGCCCCATCAGCGCCACGCCAAGCCCCAGCGCGGAAGCCAGCACGAAGGCAACGATAGTGACGAAGACGGTGATGCCGATGCCTTTGACGACGACGGAAAACACCTGGGCGTAGAGATCGTTGGCGGCAATGGAGACGGCAGCGGCGATGGCGATCGCGGCTGCGGCGACCAGCCAATAAGGGAAGTCTGGTTTTGTGGTGGATTTCGAGGAGAACGCCGGCATTTAATGGACGATTTTCCGGCTTGTCGACGAAAGCGCCCTACGTTGCCCCCCTCTGTCCTGCCGGACATCTCTCCCGCAAGGGGGGAGATTAGCAGCGATAACGCCGGCACCTATTCTGCAGGCGAAAGCTTTGATGACAGCCTGATCTCCCCACCTGTGGGGGGTGAGGAGTGGTCCGCACAGCGGACGAAAAGCCAACGATTTGGCTTTTCGAACGACGAACGCCCGGAGCCTAAGCGAAGGGCCGGGTCCGGCAGGACAGAGGGGGGCAACGTCGAGCGAACACATAGTCAAAGTTCGCTCAGCTACTGCCCCATCTTGTAATCAAGAAACCACTTCTTGTTCAGCGCATCGAGCGTGCCGTCGGCCTTCAGCGCGGCAATCGCCGCGTTGATCGGTGCGACAAGATCAGAACCCTTCTTGAAGATGAACCCGAAATCCTCGCTGCCGAGCGGATCGCCGACGATCTTCAGCTTGCCGTCGGACGCATCGACATAGCCTTTAGCGGCGACGCCGTCGGTCAATGCCAGATCGACATCACCGGTCTTCAGCGCCTGCACGGTCGCGCCGAACGTCTCGAACAGTTTTATGCGCGGGTTCTGCTCGTTGCCGTCGAGCACGTCGTAGACGGAGACGAAGAAGGGCGTCGTGCCGGGTTGGGCGGCGATCAGCCCGTCCTTGAGCGCGGCAAAACTCTTGGCGTCGGTGAAGCGGCTTTCGTCGGAACGCACCAGCATGCGCATTTCCGAATGCATGTAGGGGTTTGAGAAATCGACCTTCTCCTTGCGCTCGTCCTTGATGGTGATGCCGGTCATGCCGATGTTGTATTGACCGTCCGACACCGCCTGTATCATCGCGTCCCAGGAGGTGTTCTGGTACTCGACCTTGAAGTTCAGCCGCTTGGCCATCTCGTCCATGGCATCATATTCCCCGCCGATCTGCTTGCCGGTCTTGGGATCGACGAATTGCAGCGGCGGATAGGCGTTTTCCGTCACCACCGTCACCGTCTTGCCGCCGAGATCGGGCAGCGACTGTGCTTGGGCGGCGAGAGGGAGGAAAAGCACAGCCACAAGGCCGGCGAGCGAAAGCTGGAAGCGGTTCATGGTCTGGCTCCTGTCACGATGCCATTGCAGTCTGAGGCGTTGCGTTCGCGCAGACTGTACTCGACCGGCAATACCTTGCAAGCGCAGGACCGCCGCTTCACCCAATGCTACGGCACGAGATTTCCGCAAGATGCCGGCCACGCAGCGATTTCATTTCGCGGGAGACGGAAACGGGCGAAGCCGGCTGTTCAGCTTTCCGTTTCACCGGCATTGCGCATGCCGCGATTCAACCGGCCAAGCGTTTCGTGCAATGCGGTGAGTTCGGAGGCCGGCAACGGCAGCCTGCACAGCAATTCCTTCTGCACGTCCTTTGCTTTTTCCTTCAACGCCGTCCCGCGTTCGGTCGGCTGCACCAGCACGCGGCGTTCGTCCGCCGCATCGCGCCGGCGCGTGACATAGCCCGCCGTTTCAAGCCGCTTGAGAAGCGGCGTCAGCGTCGCCGAATCGAGGCCGAGTGCTGAACCGATTTCGCTCACCGTTAGCGGCGAGCGTTCCCACAGCACCAGCATGACCAGATACTGCGGATAGGTCAGGCCGAGCGGCTCGAGCAGCGGACGATAGAGCCGCGTGAACAGGCTGCTCGCCGAATAGAGCGCAAAGCAGAGCTGGCGCTCCAGCTTCAGCGCGACGTCGGCGCGGGAGATTTCCCGCGCCTCGGGTTTCGTGATGGTTTTTTCCGTCATCCAGCCTTCACCGTCAGCGCGACATCGATGTTGCCGGCAACCGCATTCGAATAAGGACAGACTTTGTGCGCGGCGGCAACCAGCGCCTCCGCGGCGTCCCGGTCGAGGCCCTTCGTCTCGGCCTCCAGCGCTACGCCCAGCCGGAACCCTTCGCCGTTCGGCAGCAGCGAAACGGTGGCCGTCACCGCCGCATCCTGCAAAGGCAGCTTCTGCTTGCGCGCGATGAACCGTACCGCGCTTTCGAAACAGGCGGCATAGCCGGCCGCGAAAAGCTGCTCGGGATTGGTGGCGCCGCCGGTCCCGCCAAGCGCCTTAGGCATGGCAAGCGCGACATCGAGAAGCCCGTCATCGGTTCTTGCCCGGCCTTCGCGGCCGCCGGTGACATGAGCCTTGGTGGTGTAGAGTGCAGACATCTTGTGCTCCGTTTTAGATCGCATACAAATAATTAGTGCACGATCTATTTTCGTCAACACAAGGCTCGCTCACGTTTCCGTCAGATGGTCTTCGGAAAACAAAAAGGCGGCCGAAGCCGCCTTTTCTAAACCATATGATGCGGAGATTATTCTGCGGCCGGCTCGGCAGCGGCGGCCTCAGCGGCGGCAGCAGCTTCTGCGGCAGCCTTCTTCTCGGCGGCTTCCTGCGCTGCCTTTTCGGCAGCCAGAGCTTCGGCGGCGGCGATCTTCTCGGCTTCGATGCGGGCCTTCTCGGCGTTCAGCGCGTCGCGCTCGGCATCGTTCAGCTTGCGGGCGCGCACGCCGGTGTTTTCCGAAATACGGGCCGACTTGCCGCGACGGTCGCGCAGGTAATAGAGCTTGGCGCGGCGGACCTTACCACGGCGGACGATCTCGACGCCCTCGACCATCGGCGAGTAGACGGGGAAAACGCGCTCGACGCCTTCGCCATAGGAAATCTTGCGGACGGTGAAATTTTCCTGGAAGCCCGAGCCCGAACGCGCGATCACGACGCCTTCATAGGCCTGCACGCGGGTGCGCGTGCCTTCGGTGACGCGGACCAGCACGCGGACGGTGTCGCCCGGCTGGAATTCGGGAAGCTTGCGCTTCGCTTCGATTTTGGCGGCCTGTTCGGCTTCGATCTGACGGATGATGTCCATCGCAATGACCTCTTTCTTGGTTCTCAACAGTCAGAGCGCCCTGCACTTGCCACCCAGTTCAAAGACCGCTTGGCTATGCCTTTCTTCTCTGCGAGAAGCCGAGGCAGGGGCGATTTCACCGTCTTTCGTTGACGGGTCCGGAAGATTTTCTCCCGGTTGCGAGCGGGCACATACACGCTTCCAAGGTAATTGTCACGCCTTTGTCGCAGCTTTTTTGCCCGTTTTGGGCCGCTCATAGGCCGAAAACAAATCGGGCCGCCGCTCTTCGGTCAGCTTCTCGGCCTGCTCACGCCGCCAGACAGCGATCTTGCCATGATTGCCGGAGGTCAGGACTTCCGGAATAGGAATACCTTCGAACTCCTGCGGTCGCGTGTAATGCGGATGCTCAAGCAGGCCGTTTTCGAAACTCTCCTCGTCGCCCGACACCTCGTTGCCCATCACGCCGGGCAGCAGCCGCACCACGGCGTCGAGCAGTACGAGCGCTGCCGGCTCGCCGCCCGACAGAATGAAATCGCCGACAGAAACCTCTTCCAGCGCCCGCGCCTCGATGACCCGCTGGTCGACGCCCTCGAAGCGCCCGCACAGGATCATCACGCCCGGTCCCGCCGCCAGCTCGCGCACCCGCGCCTGCGTCAGCGGCTTTCCGCGCGGGCTCATCAGAAGCTTTGGTCGCGGATCGTCCGCGGGGGCTGCGGCATCGATGGCTTTGGCCAGAATATCGGCCCGCATCACCATGCCTGCACCGCCGCCTGCCGGCGTGTCGTCTACTGTCCGATGCTTGTCTGTCGCGAAATCGCGGATCTGCACCGCTTCCAGCGACCAGTCGCCGCGCTCCAGCGCACGACCGGCCAGCGAAACGCCTAGCGCGCCCGGAAACATCTCGGGGTAAAGCGTTAGCACGCTGGCGCGAAAACCGCTCACCGGTTGCCTCCGGCATCCTTCGGTCCGCGCGGCCGGCTCTTTGTCTTCAAACTGCCGGCCTTCCCGGCAGCCAGCTCTTCCGCGCCATCGTCGCCGTCTTCAACCAAGCCGGACGCCACCGTGTCGATACGGACGAAGCCCGCGCCGATGTCGATTTCCGGCACCGCTGCCTCGGTGAAAGGGATCAGCACACCCTTCCGGCCCTGATAGGTGACCTCCAGAATGTCGCCGCCGCCAAAATTCTGCACCGCGCTTACCTTGCCGACGGCAACGCCCGTCTCGTCCTTCACCGCCAGCCCGACAAGATCGGCGTGATAGAATTCATCATCCTCGCCGTCGTCCGGCAGAGCCGAGCGATCGACGAAAAGCTCTGTGCCCGTCAGCGCTTCCGCCGCATTGCGGTCGCCTACCCCCTTGAAGCGGACGACGACTACCGTGTTCGCCGGCCTGATATCGACGATCTCGAAAGCCCTGCCATCCTTCGTATAAAGCGGCCCGTAGTCGCCAAGCGCCAGCGGGTCGCCGGTGAAGGTTTTCACCCGCAATTCGCCCTTGATGCCGTGGGCAGCGCCGATCACGGCCATCTGGATGGGATTTTTGAGTTTGGGCATGGGTTTTCGATCCTTTGCCCGTCTCTATCTCTGCCAAGCCGCCTTTTCAATCTCGGCGGCCTTCACGCCTTGCTAACCCGCTTGCTTCAGCATCTGGCGACTCACGGTGAAAGAACCATGCAGCAGGAATTCCTCATCGCCGCCCGGCCCGACCTCCAGTCGGCGCGGGAACAATGGCTGAAGGCGCTGGCGCAGGAACGCCGGCTTTCGGCGCTGACGGTCGATGCCTATGAGCGCGACACGCGCCAGTTTTTTCAGTTCCTGACCGGTCATTGCGGCGGCGCTCCGGGCATCTCCGACATTAGGGATCTTCGCCCGGCCGATCTCCGCGCCTTCCTGGCCTCGCGCCGCAGCGGCGGTGCCGGCGCGCGTACGCTCGGGCGCGGCCTTGCCGGCATACGCTCGCTGCTGCGTTTCCTGGAACGCAAGGGTCTCGTCAATGCTGCCGGTGCTGCGGCCTTGCGCGCGCCAAAACAGCCAAAGTCGCTGCCCAAGCCGCTGACGGCAATCGACGCCAAACGCGTCGTCTCGGCCAACGAACAGCTTGCCGAGGAACCGTGGGTCGCGGCGCGCAACGCCGCTGTGCTGACCTTGCTCTACGGCTCGGGCCTGCGCATTTCCGAGGCGCTCGGGCTCACCGGCACCGATCTCGCCAGTCCTTCGGACACGGTCCTGCGCATCACCGGCAAAGGCGGCAAGACGCGGCTTGTTCCGGTCCTGCCCGTGGCGCTTCAGGCGGTCGCCGAATACCGCAAGCTTTGCCCCTATCATCTCGGCCCCGAAACGCCGCTGTTTCGCGGCACGCGCGGCGGGCTGCTCAACCCGGCAATCATCCAGCGCGAGATGCAGAAGCTGCGCTCCGCGCTCAACCTGCCCGACACGGCGACGCCGCATGCGCTGCGCCATTCCTTCGCCACCCATCTGCTCGGGCGCGGCGGCGACCTGCGCACCATTCAGGAACTGCTCGGCCATGCCAGCCTGTCGACCACGCAGGTCTACACCGGCGTCGACACCGCACGCCTGCTTGAAATCTACGAAGCGGCCCATCCCCGCGCTTGAGCATCGGACCGAAAAGTGGAATCCGGTTTTCGGAATAATCCGATGCTCATTCTAAGGGCTAGATCGTCCTTTGTGCGTCCGAATGGACGCACGGCGATCTAAGCGGCAAGCCGATAATTTTCGCGTCGCGATTAACCGTTTCGCCGTTTTTTGCGCCTACATCTTGGGCATGAAACGCATATCCGCCATCGCCGACCGCACCGCGCTCACAGCACTTGCCGCGATCGCAGCGCTCAACATGCTGTTTTTGATCTCTTTCATCGTCGTGACGTGGCTTGCCATCGGCAAGGCCCATGCCGAAGCCCCGGCCTGCAAGGGCTCCGACATGCTGGCGGCTCTCCAGAAAAGCGACCCGGCACTGCTCGAAAAGATCAAGGCGGAAGCAGCCCAAACGGTCAACGGCCAGGGCCTTTTGTGGAAGCTCGAAAAGCCCGGCGAAAAGCCGTCCTTCCTGTTCGGCACCATGCACATGACCGATCCGCGCGTCACCTCGCTGACGCCGGCAGCGCAAAGAGCCTTCGACGCCGCCGACACTGTCGTCATCGAAACGACCGAGGTTATCGATCAGGCCAAGATGATGGCCGCGATCATGAAAGAGCCCGACCTGACAATGTTCACCGACGGCACGACGCTGACCTCGCTCTTGTCACCGGAGGATGCCGCGACCGTCGACAAGGCGCTTGAGGCGCGCGGCATTCCACCGGCAAGCGTCGCCAAAATGAAGCCGTGGATGCTGTCGGCAGTGGTTGCGCTGCCGGCCTGCGAACTTGCCCGCAAGGCGCAAGGAGCGCCGGTTCTCGACATCAAGCTCGCCAAGGACGCCGAGGCCTCCGGCAAGACGCTTGAAGGGCTGGAAACCGTGGAGGACCAGCTTCGCGCCATGGCCTCATTGCCGCTCGACTTCCACATGAAGGGTCTGGTCGAGACGCTGAAACTCGGCGACCGCATGGACGACGTCACCGAAACCATGATCGAGCTTTACCAGAAGGGCGAGATCGGCATGTTCTGGCCGCTGTTCCGCGCCGTTCTGCCAAGCGGCGAAAGCGACGAAGCCGGCTACGCCGATTTCGAGGAAACCATGGTCACCGCCCGCAACCGCGTGATGGTCGAACATGCCGAGCCCATCCTGGCGCGCGGCAACGCCTTCATCGCCGTCGGCGCGCTGCATCTGCCGGGTGACAACGGCCTGATCGAACTTTTCCGCAAGGACGGTTTTACGGTCACCGTGGTGGACCGTTAACCTCTCGAAACGCGTGCCAGCATGGCCGGAACGATGATCCGGTGGAACGGCATGACGATCGCCAGATAAACCCGGCCAAGCAAATTGTGCGGAGCAACCAGCGTCGACGCGCTGACTTCCTGCCGGCCTTCGCCGAGGTCTTTCACATCGACCAGCAGCCTGAAATCGAGATGCCGGTCGTCTAGCCCCAGAACGACCCTGGATGCGGTCTGGCTGATAACGGGAAACATCCCCACCCGCCTTTGGTGTGATTGGGGGTCGGCCGCGCCGGTTTTCAGCCCGAATGGCCTGACCAGAAGATTGCGCAGCGCCAGCAACCGGCCGACCCAGGCCGGGCCGTCGAGAATGGCCCGCTCGGCTGCCGTGATCGCATCGAACGCCTGGCCCTCGATCACCACGGCATAGCGATCGGCGAAGCTCGCTCCGGGCAGAAATTCATTCGGGTTTGAAAAGCTTTGCACCGCAGGCATGTCGGCGACCTCAGTTTCTGCAACTGCAAGTTACCACGTAAAGTGTCTTCTGGCGGCGCGGCGAAACGCCGCCGCGCAAGACTCTATGGCCTTTCTGCCGACCAAATTCGAGCAAATGAAACCAAATCGATTATTGCGCGTTTTAGTGGCAGTGCAACCGACGGAGACCACCACCATGGCCAATCCTCAGCGCATTCCGGATCCGAGAGAAACGGACCCGATGAACCCGATACCGCCGCTCGCTTCCAGCGCCGACGCCGATCCGCGCCTCAATGCGGCCAACAACAGCCGCCCGATCGAAAACACCGTCGTCCAGTCGAGATCCGGCGGCAGCGGCATTCTGATCGCCGCGATCGTTCTGGTTCTTGCCGTGATCGCCTATTTCATTTTCGTTCCCGGCACGCCCAACTCGCCGGTAGAGCCCGCAAGCACGCCGCCGGCAGCGACCGAAACCGCCCCGGCGACACCTGCGCCTGCAACGCCAGCCCCCGACGCAATGGCGCCTGCGGCTCCCGCAGCACCTGCGCCTGATGCGACGGCTCCTGCAGCACCTGCCACCCCGGCAACGCCTGCGCCTGAATCGTCAGCGCCTGCTGCCCCGGCTCCGGCTGAACCGGCACCCGCTCCGGCAACCCCTGCTCCGGCTCCTGCCGCCCCCGCGCAGTAGGCCAGCAGAGCATTCTAAAAATGCAAACGGCCCGCTTTCGGCGGGCCGTTTTCTTTTTCCGTATTCGATGTATCAGGGCTTTTCGTTATCGCGATTGAGCACCGTCAAGACCTTGCTCGCAAAGCCGATCGAAAACAGCCCCCACAACAAGCTCGCGGCTATGTCGAACACCGTGACCAGATAGGCGAACCGTATCGTCTGATCGAATGTCAGGTTCAAGCCGGACGCAGCCTCTGATATCCACTGCATGCCGATCTGTGCGTAAAAACGCGCTATCGCATCGACGACCAAAGCGACTACACCAAGTTTCAGGAAATTGGTGCGCAGCCACGCCCACATGTCGGCAGCCATCAGATATGGATCGGCTTAAAGAAGGTCGCGAGTGCTGCTTCCTTCACGGCCTCCGACATGGTCGGATGCGCATGGCAGGTGCGGGCCAGGTCTTCCGACGAGCCGCCGAACTCCATCAGCACCGCCGCCTCATGGATCATCTCGCCAGCGCCGAAGCCGACGATATGGGCGCCCAGCACGCGATCCGTCGCCTTGTCGGCAAGGATCTTCACGAAGCCGTCGGTCTTGAGCATGGCGCGCGCGCGGCCATTGGCCGTGAACGGGAACCTGCCGACCTTGTAGTCGATGCCGGCCTTCTTCAGCTCTTCCTCGGTCTTGCCGACGGAGGCCACTTCCGGGCTCGTGTAGACGACGCCGGGAATGACATCGTAATTCACATGGCCGGCCTGGCCGGCGATGATCTCGGCAACCGCGACACCCTCATCCTCGGCCTTGTGCGCCAGCATCGGCCCGGCGATCACGTCGCCGATGGCATAGATGCCCGGCACGTTGGTCTTCAGATGACCGTCCGTCTTCACCCGGCCGCGATCGTCGAGTTCGACGCCGGCCTCCGTAAGGCCGAGTCCTTCCGTGTAAGGCTTGCGGCCCGTCGCGATCAGCACGACATCGGCCTCGATCGTCTCGGCGTCGCCGCCCTTGACCGGCTCGAAGGTGACCGCAGCACCCTTCTTCGACTTCGCAACACCGGTGACCTTGGACGAAAGCTTGAACTCGAAACCCTGCTTGGCCAGCATACGCTGGAACTGCTTGGCGACCTCGCCGTCCATGCCGCCGAGGATGGTGTCGAGATATTCCACCACCGTTACCTTGGCGCCGAGCCGCGCCCAGACCGAGCCAAGCTCCAGCCCGATGACGCCGCCACCGACCACGATCATCGTGGCAGGCACCTTGGCGAAATCGAGCGCGCCGGTGGACGACACGATCACCTTCTCGTCCATATCGACCTTGACGCCGGGAATGCCGGCGACATCCGAGCCTGTGGCGATCACGATGTTCTTCGTCTCGACTTCCTGTACCTTGCCGTCGTCGCCAGTGACGGAAACCTTGCCTGCGGCAACGATCCTGCCGGTGCCGCGCAGCACATCGATCTTGTTCTTCTTCATCAGGAAGTCGAGACCCTTGACGTTCTGGTCGACCGTCTGGTCCTTGTGGGCAAGCATCTGCTTGAGGTTCAGCTTGGGCTTGCCGACCTCGACGCCGAGCGCATCGAAATGCGAAACCTCGGCGAACATCTCGGAAGCATGCAGCAGCGCCTTGGAGGGAATGCAGCCGACATTGACGCAGGTGCCGCCATGGGTGGGCCGCTTCTCGACCACGGCGGTCTTAAGGCCAAGCTGCGCCGCCTTGATGGCGCATACATAGCCGCCGGGGCCGGTTCCGATCACCACCACATCATATGCCATGATAAAATCCTTCAATCTCGGGCGGCTCAGCGCCCACCACTAATGTTCACCAATGCGCCCGTCGCATAAGACGCCTCGTCCGATAGAAGCCAGAGCACGGTGTTTGCGATTTCCTCGGCCGTTCCGCCGCGCCCCATGGGGACCATGCCCTTCATCCGCTCGATGCGATCCGGCTGGCCGCCGGAGGCATGGATTTCGGTGTCGACGATGCCCGGCCGCACCGCGTTGACGCGTATGCCTTCCGCGGCCACTTCCTTCGACAGCCCCACCGTGAAGCTGTCTATCGCGCCCTTGGAAGCTGCATAGTCGACATATTCGCCCGGCGACCCCAGCGAAGCCGCAACCGACGATATGTTGACGATCGCGCCGCCCTGGCCGCCATGGCGCGTCGACATGCGCTTCACCGCCTCGCGGGCGCACAGCATCGAGCCGATGACATTGATGCGGATCATGCGCTCCAGCCGTGACAGCGACATTTCGTCGACGCGGGCTTTGACATCGACGATCCCGGCATTGTTGACCAGCGCGTCCACCGAGCCAAAGCGATCGTCGACCGCCGCAAACATCGCCAGAACGTCCCTCTCGCTGCCGACATCGCCCTTTACCGCAAAGGCTTCGCCGCCCTTTGCCGCGATCTCGGCAACCAGCGTTTCAGCCGCATCGGCATTGGACGCATAGTTGATCGCAACCCGGTATCCACGCTCGGCCGCCAGCCGGCAGATCGCCGCACCGATGCCCCGGCTGCCACCGGTTACAAGGATGGATTTTCCAGCAGTGCTCATTCCTGGCACCCCTGAATGGAAAAAACGTCCCAGGGCAATTTCGAAAAACCCTTCTCGCCATAGGCGGAGGAATAGCGCAGAGAATGGGCAAGGTCGGGGAAAACGATCTTCTCCGGCGCGCTCACGCCTTGAGCCGGCAGGAGATCGATAGTGCCCGTCGCATCAGCCGTGTAGATAACGCCCTGCCAGACGGTGCAGGTTTCCAGTTCCTCGCCGGTGACGTCGCCTTCGGGGCATTTGTACATCAGCATGCCGTTGGGCCGCGCGACGCCCTCGCTCCACATGACGATGCCGTCCAGCACCACGTCGTTTTCGAGCAGCATGCGAAACTGGTTGGTGACGGCCACAGCCTCGCCGCGCGGCGTGAACTCGACCGACGCCGCCTTTTCGCGGTCGCCATAGATCGAAAGCTCGATCGGGCAGGCAGCAAAGGCGGAACCGCAGGACATCGCAGCGACCGCGCCCGCCAGCACGGCGCGCATGAATCCGCTCGGTGAGAGGCGCGGTCCCCCACCCGTCACGATTGCTTCTCCAGCGGCGCGTTGAAGGCCCAGACATGACCGAACGGGTCCGTGATCCTGGCGTAGCGCGAGCCCCAGAACACATCTTCCGGCGCCATGGTTATCGCAGCGCCCGCTGCCACCGCCTGTTCGACGGCAGCGTCGACATCGGCAGGCTTCGGCAGGTTGATGTTGATGGTCAGCCCCGCGCCGCCACGGCTGAGCGGCGACAGCACATCGCCGCCGAATTCCGGAAACTCGTCATGCAGCATGACTTCCGAGCCGAACATCGACAGGTTGGCATGCAGCACGCGCACGCCGTCCTCTGCCATCTGCTCGAAGGTCTCGACCGCGTCGAACGCCTTCTCGTAGAAGGCTATCGCCTCCCGGCCGCCCTTGACGCAGAGATGCACCTGGATCGGCGGAATGTTGGGTTCGAAGGCCATTGTCCTGCTCCTTTAGAGCATGATCCCGAAAAGTTGCAGACTTTTCGGACAAGATAACGCTTCAAAACAAAAACTTAGAGCGGGATGGCGATGCAAAGCGGAAGTCGTCTCGCTCCAAGGCAGCAAGCCTAGCCCATGACCCTTCGAACCGGAAGATTTCCGGGAAGGATCATGCGCCTGTTCAAACGCTAGACCTCAGAGATCCAGCACCAGCCGTTCCGGATCCTCCAGGCTTTCCTTCACACGCACCAGGAAGGTCACGGCTTCCTTGCCGTCGACGATGCGGTGATCGTAGGACAGCGCCAGATACATCATCGGGCGGATGACGACCTGTCCGCCGACGGCCATCGGCCGCTCCTGTATCTTGTGCATGCCGAGGATGCCCGACTGCGGCGCGTTCAGGATCGGCGTCGACATCAGCGAACCGTAGACGCCGCCATTGGAAATGGTGAAGGTGCCGCCCTGCATGTCGGCGACCGACAGCTTGCCGTCGCGCGCAGCGAGGCCCAGCCGGCCGATCTCTTTTTCGATCTCGGCAATAGACATCTGGTCCGCGTCGCGCACCACCGGCACCACGAGGCCCTTTTCAGTGCCGACGGCGACGCCGATATGGGCGTAGTTCTTGTAGATGATGTCGGTGCCGTCGATCTCGGCATTCACCGCCGGAATTTCCTTCAGCGCATGCGTCACCGCCTTGGTGAAGAAGCCCATGAAGCCGAGCTTCACGCCATGCTTCTTCTCGAACACGTCCTTGTACTTGGTGCGCAGGTCCATCACCGCCTTCATGTCGACCTCGTTGAAGGTCGTCAGCATGGCGGCGGTCGACTGCGCTTCCTTCAGGCGGCGCGCAATCGTCTGGCGCAGCTTGGTCATGCGCACGCGCTCCTCGCGTGCCTCCTCGCTCGCCGACGATGGCGCGCGGACGGAAACCGGCGCGGCAGGCGCTGCCGGTGCCGCCGAAATACCCTTGGCGACGGCATCGAGCACGTCACCCTTCAGCACCTGGCCGCGCTTGCCCGAGCCGGAAACCTGATCGGCGGACAGATTGCTCTCGGCAAGCAGCTTGGCAGCGGCCGGAGCCGGCGGCATCTTGCGCTCTTCAATCTCGCCTTCGCCGGCGATCTTCGCGGTCTTCTCGGCTGCTTCCTTGGTGGTAGAAGCACTGGAAGCACCAGCGGCCTGCGCCACCGCGTCGGGCTTGGCGGCTTCCGCCTTCGCGGCTGGCTTGGCGGCAGCGCCGGCACCTGCCGAAATCGTGCCGAGAATGGCGCCGACGCCAACCGTCTCGCCTTCGGCTGCCGCGATTTCGCTGAGCGTGCCGGCGGAAGGCGACGGCACTTCGATCGTCACCTTGTCGGTTTCGAGCTCGACCAGCGGCTCGTCGACTGCAATCGCATCGCCGGCCTTCTTGAACCACTTGCCGATGGTCGCCTCGCTGACGGATTCACCGAGGGTCGGGACGCGGATTTCGGTAGCCATTTTTTCGCCTATCCGTTTTTGATCTGAGTGATTATTCGCCGAGCGCGTCGTCGAGGAACGCCTGGAGCTGCGCCAGATGCTTCGACATCAGGCCCGTTGCCGGCGATGCTGCCGCCGGACGGCCGGTATAGCGCACGCGCTGATGCTTGGCGTCGATATGGGCGAGCACCCATTCCAGATACGGGTCGATGAACGACC
>VFQQ010001290.1_pt1 | contig 36593 bp, 34 predicted proteins | sample 3512341 | NCBI WGS metagenome assembly VFQQ01 (sample SAMN10412373, study PRJNA504923) | tailings metagenome | isolation source: Relicate 2 Philex TSF1 revegetated site | place: Philippines: Tuba, Benguet | collected 2017-08-29 | reverse complement strand
CGGTCGTTGGCGTCCTTGAACTTCTCGAACGCGAAGCGCGGGATCTTGGTGACCACGTAGTCGATCGAGGGCTCGAACGACGCGGGCGTGGCGCCGCCCGTGATTTCGTTGCGCAGTTCGTCGAGCGTGTAGCCCACGGCCAGCTTGGCCGCCACCTTGGCGATCGGGAAGCCCGTGGCCTTGGAGGCCAGCGCCGAGGAGCGCGAGACGCGCGGGTTCATCTCGATGACGATCATGCGACCGTCTTTCGGGTTGATCGAAAACTGCACGTTGGAGCCACCGGTGTCGACACCGATCTCGCGCAGCACGGCAAGCGAGGCGTTGCGCAGGATCTGGTATTCCTTGTCGGTCAGCGTCTGCGCGGGGGCCACGGTGATCGAGTCACCGGTGTGCACGCCCATCGGGTCCAGGTTCTCGATCGAGCAGACGATGATGCAGTTGTCGGCCTTGTCGCGCACGACCTCCATCTCGTACTCTTTCCAGCCGAGCAGCGATTCTTCGATCAGCAGTTCGTTGGTGGGCGAGGCTTCGATGCCGCGCTTGCAGATGCTCTCGAACTCTTCAGGGTTGTAAGCGATGCCGCCACCGGTGCCGCCGAGCGTGAAGCTCGGGCGGATGACGACCGGGAAACCCACGGTCTTCTGCACCGCCCAGGCTTCGTCCAGCGTGTGGGCAATGCCCGAGCGCGCCGAGCCGAGGCCGATGCGCGTCATCGCGTCCTTGAACTTCAGGCGATCCTCGGCCTTGTCGATGGCCTCGGGCGTGGCGCCGATGAGCTCGACGCCGTATTTGGCCAGCACGCCGTGGCGCCAGAGGTCGAGCGCGCAGTTGAGTGCTGTCTGGCCACCCATGGTGGGCAGGATGGCGAAGCCGCCAGCCGTCTTGGGGCGCTCCTTGGCGATGATCTTCTCGACCGTCTGCCAGGTGATGGGCTCGATGTAGGTGACGTCGGCCGTGGCCGGGTCCGTCATGATGGTGGCGGGGTTGCTGTTGATCAGCACCACGCGGTAGCCCTCTTCGCGCAGGGCCTTGCAGGCCTGCACGCCGGAGTAATCGAACTCGCAGGCCTGGCCGATGATGATGGGACCGGCGCCGATGATCAGCACGGTCTGGATGTCTGTTCTCTTGGGCATCTTGGGTCGCTTGCGGGTGTCAGTCCGCGCGTTGATTCAGTTTGTCTAGCAGGGCCTGCGCGCGATCGGCGGGCACGGCCTTCTGCATCAGTTGCAGCAGGCCGTCGCCCTGGATCAGGGGCCGCAGCACCTCGGCTTCGGCCTCATGGAAACGCACATCCCACTCGGCCATCTCGGCGTTGAAGGTCTCGTCGTCCCAGGTCTTGCACTTGGCCAGCAGCGTCACCAGCGGCATGGCCTTGGTGTCGATGAATGCCTTGCGGTAGGGCTTCTGTGCCCAGCGCTGTGCAAACCATTCCTTGTGCGGCGAAGCCAGCGTGAACTGGCGCTTGGCGATTGCCTTTTCGATGGCCGCGGCGGGAAAGCTGAAGAGCTTCATGCGAGTGGCGCTCAGGCGGCGACGGCCACGCGCTCTTTCATGAGCGCAACGAAACGGTCGAACAGGTAGCCGATGTCGTGCGGGCCAGGCGAGGCTTCGGGGTGGCCCTGGAAGCAGAAGGCCGGCTTGTCGGTGCGAGCCAGGCCTTGCAGCGTGCCGTCGAACAGGCTCACATGGGTGGCACGCAGGTTGGCGGGCAGGCTTTTCTCGTCCACCGCAAAACCATGGTTCTGGCTGGTGATGGAGACGCGGCCGTTGTCGAGGTCTTTCACGGGGTGGTTCGCGCCATGGTGGCCGAACTTCATCTTGAAGGTCTTGGCGCCGCTGGCCAAGGCCATGATCTGGTGACCCAGGCAGATGCCGAAGGTGGGCAGGCCGGCGTCGATGATCTCGCGCGCGGCGGCGATGGCGTAGTCGCAGGGCTCCGGGTCGCCGGGGCCGTTGGAGAGGAACACGCCGTCGGGTTGCAGCTTGAACACCTCGGCCGCGGGCGTTTGTGCCGGCACCACAGTGATGCGGCAGCCGCGCGAGGCCAGCATGCGCAGGATGTTGCGTTTGACGCCGAAGTCGTAGGCGACCACATGGAACTGCGGTGCTTCCTGGCGGCCGTAGCCCTGGCCCAGCACCCACTCGGTCTCGGACCATTCGTGGGCCTGATCCACCGACACCACCTTGGCAAGGTCGAGCCCGGCCATGCTGGGCGCGGCTTTGGCAGCGGCCAGGGCCTGCTGGCGGTGCACGTCGGTGATGGCCTGGCCCGCGGGCAGCGCGACGATGCAGCCGTTCTGCGCGCCGTGTGTGCGCAGGCGGCGCGTGAGCGCGCGCGTGTCGAGGTCGGCAATGGCCACCGTGTTCTCGCGCTGCAGGTATTGCGAGAGCGTTTCCTCGCAACGGAAGTTGGACGCCAGCAGCGGCAGGTCCTTGATGACGAGGCCGGCGGCGTGGATGCGCGTGGCCTCCACGTCTTCGCGGTTGGCGCCGGTGTTGCCGATGTGCGGATACGTCAGGGTGACGATCTGGCGGCTGTAGCTCGGGTCGGTGAGGATTTCCTGGTAGCCGGTGAGGGAGGTGTTGAACACCACCTCGCCAGTGGTCTGGCCCACGGCTCCAATGGAGACACCTTCAAACACCGTACCGTCTGCGAGCGCAAGCAGGGCTTTCGGATGGACGGGCAGCACGAGGATCTCCAGAAATGGGGCGGCCGGCCTTCGCGCGCCGGCGGCGGGTGCCGCGCAGGCTTGGCGTGCACGCTGCCTGCGTGGCAGGCGGGAGTGCAGCAGAACCTGGGGTGTGGAGCCGGGGCGCGCGGGGCTTGCGCCGATTGCAGATAAACCGCGGAATTATAGCCGTGAGGCGGCGCTCGCATGCAGGCAGATGGCTGCCGCGGCCGCCACATTGAGCGACTCTTCGCCGCCTGGTTGCGCGATGCGCATGAAGGCATGAGCGCGCTGCATCAGGGCCTCGCTCACACCCTGCCCTTCATGGCCCAGCACCCACGCACAAGGCCAGGGCAAGGCGGCACGGTGCAGCCATTCCCCCTGGTGGGAACTGGTCACCAGCATCGGCACCGCCAGGGCGTGCAGCTCAGCGACGCCCAGTTGTTCGACGAGGTTCAGGCCGAAGTGGGAACCCATGCCCGCCCGAAGCACCTTGGGAGACCACAACGCTGCGGTGCCCTTGAGCGCCAGCACCTGCGAAAAACCGAATGCCGCTGCGCTGCGCAGGATGGCGCCGACGTTGCCCGCATCCTGCAGGCGATCGAGCACCACAGTGGGCACATCGGGCTGCAACGCAGGCGCCCCGGGTAGCGCCCAGATGAAGCCCATGCGGGGCGGCGATTCCAGCGCGCTGATGCCAGCCATGAGCGCATCGGGCACGCGCACATTGCGCTCGGCCGCTCGTTGCAGCGCGTCGTCCGCCGCCGCCCAGCCTTCGGGCGTGAACACCCCCAGCGCCGGCCGGCCCCCGCGGGCCAGCAAGGCGCGGCAGAGGTGATCGCCATCGAGCCACACGCGCCCTTGTTCGCGGTATGCGGTGTTGCCCTGCGCCAGGGCACGCAGTTGTTTGATCAGCGGGTTGTCGCGCGAGGCGATGTCCTGCGGGCTCATTCGCGCCCTCCCCAGGCCTGTGCCACCGGGGCAAAGGAGCGCCGGTGCACCGGCAGCGGCCCGTGCTCGCGCAACGCAGCCAGGTGCTGTGCGGTGCCGTAGCCCTTGTGGCGGTCGAAGCCGTACTGCGGGTGTTGTGTGTGCAGCTCGTCGAGCAAACGGTCGCGCGTGACCTTGGCCAGGATGGAGGCAGCCGAGATGGACTGTACCTTGGCGTCGCCCTGCACGATGGCTTCGGCCAGCACGTCCAACGGCGGCAGTCGGTTGCCGTCCACCAGCACCTTCACAGGCTTGAGCCGCAGGCCTTGTACGGCGCGGCGCATGGCGAGCAGGGTGGCCTGCAGGATGTTGAGGGTGTCGATTTCTTCGACGCTGGCCTCGGCCACGCAACAGCACAGGGCTTTGGCACGGATTTCGTCATACAGCGCGGCGCGGCGAGCGGGGCTGAGCTGTTTGGAATCGGCCAGGCCCTTGATGGGGTGAAGCTCGTCGAGGATGACCGCTGCGGCCACCACCGGCCCGGCCAGCGGGCCGCGGCCGGCTTCGTCCACACCGGCCACCAGGCCGGGGGCGTCCCACACCAGCGGGGCCTGCTCAGCGCGCAAGAAGCGTTTCGATCGCATCGGTGGCCAGGCGCGCGGTGTCGCGGCGCAGGGTGTGGTGCAACTCGGTAAAGCGCGTCTGCAGCGCCTGCACGCGTTCGGGCGCATCCAGCCAATCGAGCACGGCGCGCGCCAGTGCGGGTGCACTGGCTTCGTCTTGCAACAACTCGGGGACTACAAAATCACCGCACAGGATGTTGGGCAGGCCCACCCAGGGCTGCAGGCGCTTGCGCTGCATGATCCGCCAAGAGATCCAGTTCATGTTGTAGGCGATCACCATGGGCCGTTTGAACAGCGCGGCCTCCAGCGTGGCGGTGCCGCTGGCAATCAGCGTCACGTCGCACGCAGCCAACACGGTATGAGACTGCCCACGCACGATCTGCAAGGCGTCAGCGACACCCGCCTCGCGCGCACCAGCCTCGATACGTTCGCACAATGCGGGCACCGCGGGGAGCACGAACTTCAACCCGGGGCGCTCATGGCGCAGCACCGCGATGGTGTCGAAGAAGCGGCGGGCGAGGTACTGCACCTCGGAGGCGCGGCTGCCAGGCAGAACAGCCACCACGGTGTCGTCATCCCGCAGGCCAAGTGTGCGCCGCGCCGCCGCGCGGTCGGGCTCGAGCGGGATCACGTTGGCCAGTGGATGCCCCACGTAGGTGGCGGCGATGCCGTGCTCGGCCAGCAGGTCGGGCTCGAACGGGAAAATGCACAGCACGTGGTCGGCGCTGGCGCGGATCTTGTGAATGCGCTCGGGCCGCCAGGCCCAGATCGATGGGCACACGAAATGCGCGGTGCGCACGCCGGCCGCCTTGAGGCTGGCTTCGAGATCGAGGTTGAAATCAGGCGCGTCCACCCCGATGAACGCGGCTGGCCGTTCGCCGCGCAGCAAGCGCTGCTGCAATTGGGTACGGATGCCCACGATTTCCCGGTAGTGCCGCAGCACCTCGATGTAGCCGCGCACGGCCAGCTTGTCGCTCGGCCACCAGGCCTCAAAGCCCTGGGCGCCCATGTGGGCGCCACCAATGCCGACCGATTGCAAACCAGGCCAGCGCTGGCGCAAACCACCGAGCAACAGGCCAGCGAGCAGATCGCCAGAGGCCTCGCCCGCCACCATGGCCAAGCGCAGCGGCTGCGTCATGGCGGGCTCAACGAACGATGCCGCGCTGCGCGGACGTGCCCCGCAGGAAGCCGAGCATCATGTCCACGTCCTCCACAGCCTCGGGCTTGTCCTGCCGCAGCGCGTCGATGCGGCCCATGGCCTGATCGAGCGTGAGATCGTCGCGGTAGAGCGCCCTGTGCATGGCCTTGACGGCCGAAATGCGTTCGGGCGAGAAGCCTCGCCGGCGCAGGCCTTCGAAGTTCATCGAACGAGCGGCCGCCGGTTGGCCCTGGGTCATCACGAACGGGGGAACGTCGGCAAACAGCAGCGAGCACATGGCCGTCATCGCATGCGGGCCGATGCGCACGAACTGGTGCACCACGGTGAAGCCGCCGAGGATGACCCAGTCGCCCACCTCCACATGCCCGGCGAGTTGCGAGTTGTTGGCAAAAATCGTCTTGTTGCCCACCACCACGTCGTGCGCGAGGTGGACGTAGGCCATGATCCAGTTGTCATCGCCCACCTTCGTGACGCCTCTGTCGCCGGGTGAGCCGATGTTGAAGGTGCAGAACTCGCGAATGGTGTTGCGATCACCGATCACCAGTTCACAGGGCTCGCCCGCGTACTTCTTGTCCTGCGGAATCGCGCCGAGCGAGTTGAACTGAAAGATGCGGTTGTCGCGCCCGATGGTGGTGTGGCCTTCGATCACGCAGTGCGCGCCGACCGTGGTCCCGGCGGCGATCTTCACGTGCGGGCCGATCACCGTGTACGGGCCGACCTCGACGGAACTGTCGAGCTCGGCCGCGGGGTCGACGATCGCGGTGGGATGAATACGCGTCATGCGTTCGCCCCGGGCGTCACGCAATGGTGCGCATCGTGCACATGAGCTCGGCCTCGCAGGCCACCTCATCGCCCACGCGCGTAACGCCCTTGAACTTGTAGATGCTGGCCTTCGCACGCTCCAGCGTCACATCCATCACGAGCTGATCGCCTGGCTCCACGGGCCGCTTGAAGCGCGCGCCATCGATGCCGGCGAAGTAATAAACCGTCTTGTCGTCGGGCGCCACACCCAGCGTGTGGAAGGTCAACAGCGCCGCCGCCTGGGCCATCGCCTCGAGCATCAACACCCCCGGCATCACGGGCCGGTGGGGGAAGTGGCCCGTGAAGAACGGTTCGTTGATGGTGACGTTCTTGAGCGCCTGGATGCGCTGCCCCTTCTCGATCGACAACACGCGGTCGACCAGCAGGATGGGGTAACGGTGGGGCAGCAGTTTGAGGATCTGGTGGATGTCCATCAGGCGTCGTCCGTTTTTTTGTTCGGCAGGGCCTGCGCGATGGCTTGTTCCGCGGCCTTGAGCCGCTCGCGCAGGCGGTTGAGCTGCTTGAGAGAGGCAGCGTTCTTTTCCCAGGCGGCATTGTCGTCGATGGGAAACATGCCGGTGTAGTGCCCGGGCTGCAGGATGGAGCGCGTGACCACCGACGCTGCCGAGATATGCACGCCATCGGCCAGCTTCAGGTGCCCCAGCACCACCGCGCCGCCTCCGATGGTGCAATGCGCGCCGATATCGGCGCTGCCCGCCACCCCCACGCATCCGGCCATGGCGGTGTGCGCCCCCACACGCACGTTGTGACCGATCTGGATCAGGTTGTCGAGCTTCACCCCGTCCTCGATCACGGTGTCGTCGAGTGCACCGCGGTCGATGCAGGTGTTGGCGCCGATCTCGACGTCATTGCCGATGCGCACCGCGCCCAACTGTTCGATCTTGATCCATTGCCCCTGGTGCGGTGCGAAGCCGAAGCCGTCGGCACCGATCACCACACCGCTGTGAAGAATGCAGCGCTCGCCCACATGGCAGCGCTCACCCACTGTCACACGCGGCATCAGACGCGTTCCGGCACCGACCTCGGCACCGCGCCCCACCACGCTGTGTGCGCCAATGCGCGCACCCGCGCCGATGCGTGCGCCGGCGTCGATCACCGCGAACGGCCCGACATCCACCGCGTCCCCGAGTTCGGCACCGGGATCGACAACAGCAGACGCGTGAATGCGAGGCGGTGGCAGCGGATCGTGCCGGGCACGCCACCATTGCGTGAGGCGCGCAAAGTAAAGATACGGATCGTCGGTGACGATGCAAGCGCCACGTGCCTGAGCCTCGGCCTGCAGGGACAAGGGGACGATGAGTGCGCCGGCCTGTGTGCTGGCGATCTGCGCCGCGTAGCGAGCCTGAGCCACAAAAGCAATGTCCCGCACCCCGGCGGTGGCCAGAGGTGCGGGACGTTCGATCAGGAGGTTGGGCGCACCGACCAGTTGGCCGCCGAGGGCCTCGACGATGGCGCCCAGCGGTGCGACCACACCGAGCCTTACTTGGTGCTGTCGAGCTGGCTCATCACGCGCTCGGTGATGTCCACTCGCGGGCTGACGTAGTAGGCCTCTTGCACGATCAGGTCGAACTTCTCGGCCTCGGCGATCGAGCGGATCACACGGTTGAGCTTCTCGACCACCTGTTGCAAGGCTTCATTGCGACGCAGGTTGAGCTCTTCCTGGAAGTCGCGCTGGCGGCGCTGCAGGTCACGCTCTTGTTCGACGAGCTGGCGTTGGCGCGTGTTGCGCTGGCTCTCCGGCAGCGTGGGGCCTTCGCGTTCGAAGCGTTCCAGTGCCTGGCGCAGCTGGTCAGCCGAGGAACGCAGATCACGCTCTCGCTTGGAGAAATCCTGCTCGAGCTTGGAAGACACTGCCTTGGCGGTGTTCGAATCGCGCAGGATGCGCTCGACGTTGACAGCGCCGATCTTGGTGTCTTGGGCAATGGCACCCACCATGGCGAGCGCCAAGGCCGCCGCAACGGCGATGCGGCGACCGAACAGGGGGAACAGAGGCTTCATCAAAAGGAGGTTCCGATCTGAAACTGGAATTTCTGGATTCTATCGCCGGGGAATTCACGAATGGGATTCGCAAAGGCGATGCGCAAGGGCCCGATGGGCGAGATCCAGCTCACGCCGATACCCACCGAGGCCCGCATGTTGGAAAAGGTAAGACTCTCGTTCTCGCCGTAGATATTGCCCACGTCAAGAAAACCGAACAGCCGCAGCGAGCGGTCGTTGCCGGCACCAGGGAACGGGGTGATGAACTCGGTGTTGAGTGCCACCGACCGGCTGCCCCCGATATTGATCACGGCGTTGTTCGTCGAGTTGTTCACCGGCGAGGTCGGGCCCAGGGTTCCGCTCTCGAAACCGCGCACAGAACCAAGCCCCCCGCCGAAGAAGTTCTTGAACACCGGGTACGGGCGACCATTGAGACCCTTGCCGTAGCCCATCTCGGCGTTGAACGCCAGGGTGTACTGGTGAGTGAGCGGAAGGTACTGCTGAAACTGCAGGTTGGTCTTGGCGTAACGGGCGTCGCCCCATAGGCTCAGTTCACCGTTGACGCGCATCAAACGGCCCCGTGTGGGCACCAGAGCGCTGTCGCGGCTGTCACGGGTCCAGCCCAGGGTCAGCGGCAGCGTGTTGCTGGTATCACCAAAGGTGCTCGCGTAGTCCACATACGCCTGTGGAAGATTGGCGCCGGGCTCGATCGTGGTCTGCTCGACACCCGCGCCAAAGAACACCGTATCGAGTTCGGTGAACGGCACGCCAAAACGCATACTCACGCCCTTGGTGACGAGCCGGTAGTCACCCTCCTGGTTCTCGTACGGGCGCGTGGTTCGGTAATAGCCGTCAAAACTGCGCGACACACCATCGGGCGTGAAGTACGGATCGGTGGTGCTCAGCACAAGTTGCCGGTTGAATCGGCTCGTGTTGATGTCCACACCAAGGTAGTTGCCCGAGCCGAAGACGTTTTCCTGGCGAATGCCGGCCACGATGGACAGCTTCTCGGCCTGCGAGTAGCCCGCACCCAGCGTGAGGTTGCCCGTGGGCTTTTCCGTTACGTTGACGATCAGATCGACTTGATCGGGAGAGCCGGGCACGGCCTCGGTCTGCAGATTGACTTCGGTGAAGAAGCCCAGACGGTCCACGCGATCACGCGAGAGACGAATGCGATCACTGTCGTACCAGGCCGACTCGAACTGACGGAACTCACGGCGGATGACTTCATCGCGCGTGCGGTTGTTGCCCTCGACGCTGATCCGGCGCACGTACACGCGCCGCTGAGGCATCGCACGCAAGGTGAACGCCACGCGTTTGGTGCTTCGGTCGATGTTTGGGGAGGCCTCGACCTGGGCAAAGGCGTAACCGAAGGCGCCGAAGTACTCGGTAAACGCCTTGACGGTGTTGTTGACGTCCTCGACGTTGTAGGCCTCACCTGGCTTGAGCGTGACGAGCGTCTTGAATTCGTCTTCACGGCCCAGGTAGTCGCCCTGCAAAGCCACAGAAGAAACCACATAGCGGTCGCCTTCGGTGACGTTGATGGTCACGGACATGCTCTGCTTGTCGGGCGAGATGGCCACCTGGGTTGAATCGACACGGAAATCGATGAAGCCGCGCGTTAGGTAGTAAGAGCGCAGGGTTTCGATATCGGCGTTGAGCTTGGCGCGCGAATAGCGGTCGCTCTTGGTGTACCAGCTCAGCCAGTTGCCGGTGTCCAGGTCGAACAGGCCGCGCAGCGTCGACTCCGAGAACGCCTGGTTGCCCACGATCCGGATCTCGGTGATCTTCGCAATTTCACCTTCGGTGACGCTGAAGTTCAGATTGACGCGGTTGCGTTCACTCGGGGTGACGGTGGTGACGACCTCGGCGGCGTAGTAGCTGCGGTTGATGTACTGCCGCTTGAGCTCTTGTTCGGCGCGGTCCGCCAGCGCCTTGTCGAACGGGCGGCCTTCGGTCAGGCCGATGTCGCGCAAGGCATTGCGCAGCAACTCGTCACTGAATTCCTTGATGCCCGAGAAGCTCACGCCTGCGACGTTGGGCCGCTCCTCGACGATCACGACAAGCACATCACCGTTGATCTGCAGGCGCACGTCGCTGAACAGACCGAGGCCGAACAGCGCACGGATGGCGCTGCTGCCCTTGTCGTCGTCGTAGCGATCGCCGATGCGGAACGGAAGTGACGCAAACACGGTGCCAGGCTCAACGCGCTGCAACCCTTCAACGCGGATATCGCGCAGGGTGAAGGGATCGACCGCCCATGCCGGCAAGGCGGCAAGCAGGGCCATCGCGAGCGCAGACAAGCTCAGGCCGCGAAGACCTTGTTTGTGATGTTTCATGCGAAGGATTTGATCAGCCGGCGAGGCGGGCGACATCGTTGAACAGGGCGACGGACATGAGCGCCATGAGCACCACGACACCACCACGCTGCAGGCGCTCCATCCAAGCCTCAGACACGCTGCGGCCGGTGAGTGCCTCCCAAAGATAATACATCAGGTGCCCTCCATCGAGGACCGGCAACGGGAGCAGGTTGAGCACGCCCAGGCTCACACTGATGAGAGCGAGAAACAGCAGGTAAGAAGTGAGGCCAAGGCTCGCCGACTTGCCGGCGTAGTCGGCGATGGTGAGCGGGCCGCTGAGGTTGCTCAGGGACGCTTCGCCGATCAGCATGCGCCCCATCATCTTGAGCGTGAGCCATGACACTTCCCACGTCTTGACCACGCCGCGCCACAAACCATCCAACGGCCCGTGGCGCACAGTCGTCATGGCTGGCGCTTCCCCGACGTACGCTTCGATCCGGGCGATCCAGCGTCCGTCACGCTGCTCGGGTCTGGGCGTCACGGTCAGTGACATCGCCCGCCCCTCGCGCTCGATGTCCCAGCGTTGGACGAGCGCCTTGCCGTCCGGGCCCACCGCGTCGCGGATACGTTGGCGCAACATCTGTCCATCGAGCACTTCGCGACCATCGACGCGACGCACAAGATCGCCATCGCGCAACCCCGCTGCCTGGGCGGCGCCACCATCAAATACCTGGCCCACGCGCGACGCGGTGTAGGGTGAAACGATGCCGATGCGGCGGAACAACTCTGCGTCGGCCTCTCGCACGTTCAGTGACGACAGCGGGAGGACCCGGGGCTGCCCATTGCCCTCAGGGTGGCTGGCCACCCAAAGCACCAGGTCGCGCCCGTCCAGAGCCGCCTGGGTCAGGCGCCAGCGCAGGTCGTCGAACGACGCCACGGCGGTGGCGCCGTCTGCGCCAGCACCCTCCCCGTCCGCTTCACCGGCGCGCAGCACCCAATCGCCAGCGCGCAACCCTGCCCGCTCGGCCAACGAGCCCGCCACCGGGGTGGACAGCACCGGCTGCGGCTCCTCCAGCCCCGTCCAGTTCAGTGCGGCATAGATGACCACGGCGAGCAGCAAATTCGCTGCCGGGCCGGCCGCGACGATGGCTGCACGCGAGCGCAATGGCTGGGTATTGAAGGCCAAGTGGCGCTCGGCAGGATCCACAGGGGCCTCGCGCTCATCAAGCATGCGCACATAACCCCCCAGAGGCAGAGCGCCGACAACGAACTCGGTCGGGCTGCCCGGGCGCTGCCAGCGCAGAATGGGCTTGCCGAATCCCACGGAGAATCTCAGGACCTTCACACCACAGGCCACGGCCACGCGGTAATGGCCGTATTCGTGAATGGCGATGAGCAGCCCGAGGGCAACGACGAAAGCGAAGACGGTGAGCATGCGCAGCCTGTTGGAGTGAGGCCTCGGCCCGGTTGGTGTTCAGGCCCGCAGCCGTTGAATATGCTGCCGAGCCACCGCCCTGGCCTGAGCGTCAACCGAGAGAAGGTCGTCCAGCGAGCCCGGCTTGGATGGCCGCACGGCGGCCAAAGTTTCCTCGTTGACAGCGTGAATGTGATCGAAGCGCAGCCCGTTGTCGAGAAAGGCAGCAACCGCCTCCTCGTTGGCGGCATTGAGCACCGCCGTGGTGCCTGAAGGGCCGTTCAGCGCCGCCCAGGCCAGCGCAAGGCCGGGAAAGCGGCGCGCATCGGCGATTTCGAAGGTGAGCGACTTGAGAGAGAGGAAATCCAGCGGCAACGCACCCGATTCGATGCGCTCCGGCCAGGCGAGGCCGTAGGCGATCGGCACCCGCATGTCGGGTGTGCCAAGTTGAGCGACCACCGAGCCATCGCGGTACTGGACCATGGAGTGAATGACGCTCTGAGGGTGGATCACGACCTCGATACGCTCTGGAGCCAGACCGAACAGGTAACGCGCCTCGATGACCTCGAGCGCTTTATTCATCATGGTGGCCGAGTCGACGGAAATCTTGCGCCCCATCACCCAGTTCGGGTGGGCACAGGCCTGTTCCGGCGTGACGTCGGCCAGCGAAGACGCATCGCGCGTGCGGAACGGCCCGCCAGACGCCGTGAGCACGATCTTGTCGACGCGCCGCGCCCAAGTGGCAGGGTCTTCGGGCAGCGACTGGAACACCGCCGAATGCTCGCTGTCGATAGGCAGCAAGGTCGCCTTGCCGGTGCGCACGGTGTCGAGAAACAGCTCGCCACCGACCACAAGCGCCTCCTTGTTGGCCAACAGGAGTTTCTTGCCAGCGCGTGCCGCGGCCAGGCTTGGCTCCAGCCCGGCCGCGCCCACGATGGCCGCCATGACAGCGTCGACTTCGGACGCTTCGCTCACATCGCACAGCGCTTTGGCCCCCTCGAGCACCTCGACCGCGAGCCCGGCCACCCGCACACGTTCGCGCAAAAGAGCGGCGCTCGCCGGGTCGGTCATCACGGCATAACGGGGCATGAAGCGCCGGCACTGCTCGAACAACACGTCCACCTGACGTGCGGCCGTGAGAGCGAACACGCGGTAGCGCTCCGGATGGCGGGCCACCACATCGAGCGTGTTCTGCCCGATGGAGCCCGTGGACCCAAGAACAGTGAGGAATTGCGGAGCAGCAGACAAGGGCATCAGAGGCTCACAAGCATCATGGCCAACGGCAGCACCGGCAACAACGCATCCACCCGGTCGAGCACGCCACCATGGCCCGGCAGCAGGGCGCTCGAATCCTTGACACCGGCCGCCCGTTTGACCAACGACTCGATCAAATCACCGACGACGCTCATGGCGACCAGGCCGACCAAGGCGGGCAGCGCAACCCAGAACCCGAGGCTCCAGAGGTAGGAATAGAGGTTGAGCAACGAGCCCCAGCCTTGCGAAGCCGCACCCAACCAGGCCAAAGCCAGCACAAGCACACCAACGAGGCCGCTGACAACGCCCTCCCAGCTCTTGCCCGGGCTCACGGTTGGCGCCAGCTTGCGCCGGCCGAAGCGCTTGCCGCCGAAATACGCGGCGATATCGGCCGCCCACACCAGCAACAGGACCGAGAGCAGGAATTCGAGCCCGAGCAGTCGCGCCTGAACCAGCGCAAGCCAGGCGCAGGCGATGAGAAACAACCCAAGCCACAGACGCAGCACCTGCGGCCAGCGCCCGAACGCCTCGGGCCCGCGGCGCAGCAACGCCACAGCCAGAACAACCCACGTTGCGCCAACGATCAACCACAGCACCGGCCAGGCACGCTCGACGCCGCCCCCAAGCCAGAGCAACAGCAAGCCAACCGCCAGGGCCAGGCCGGCGGCCACGGATCGCGCGGGCCCGCAGCCATTCAGGCGAGCCCACTCCCACCCAGCCGCAGCAATGAGCAAAAGCGTGAATGCAGCGAACGGTTCGATCGAGGGGTACAGCAGCGTGGGCAGAAACACCACCAGCAACAGCACCGCGGTGATGATCCGCTGCTTAAGCATGCTGGGTATCCGCATCGGGCGCAGAGGCCTGCGCACGCTGCGCCGAGGTCTGGCCGAACCGGCGTTCGCGGCGAGCGAACTCGGCAAGCGCGCGGTCGAGCTCGGCAGTGTCGAAATCCGGCCAGAGGCAATCGGTGAACACCAGCTCGGTGTAGGCCGCCTGCCAGAGCAGGAAATTGCTGATACGCAGCTCGCCGCCGGTGCGAATGAGCAGATCCGGGTCGGGCACATGCGAAAGCGCCATGGCACCCGAAAGGCTCTCTTCGGTGATGGCCTCACCACGCTCGGCCAAACTGCGGGCTGCCTGAGCGATATCCCAGCGCCCACCGTAGTTGAAACACACGTTGAGCACCAGGCGATCGTGCCCGGCGGTGGCCTGCTCCGCTGCGGTCAGGCTGTGCGCCAGCTTTCCGGAGAGCCGCGAGCGATCGCCCGGAAAGTGCAAGCGCACGCCGTTCTCGGACAATCGCGGCACCTCGCGGGACAAAGCCAGTGCAAGCAGGTCCATCAGGCCGGAGACCTCGTCCACCGGACGGTTCCAGTTCTCGGACGAGAACGCGAACACCGTGAGCACACGAATACCGCGCTCCACACAGGCCTGAACGATGCCGCGAAGGGCGTCCACCCCCTGCTTGTGACCCGCCACGCGCGGCAACCAGCGCTTCTGCGCCCAACGCCCGTTGCCATCCATCACGATCGCGACGTGGTGCGGCAACATCGGAGCAGGAGGGTTGTGCATGCGCACGGACGTGAGTAGCAGCGCTGAACGGACGACGCTCAGACCGCCATGATGTCCTGTTCCTTGGACGCCACCAACCGATCCACCTCATTGATCATGCGGTCGGTCAGCTTCTGGATGTCGTCCTGGGCGCGGCGCTCGTCATCCTCAGAGGCAATCTTGTCTTTCACCAGCTTCTTGACCGCTTCGTTGGCGTCACGTCGCAGGTTGCGGATGGCGATCTTCGCGGCCTCACCTTCGCCCTTCACCACCTTGGTGAGCTCCTTGCGGCGCTCTTCGGTCATGGGCGGCATGGGCACGCGGATCAGGTCGCCTTGCGAAGCGGGGTTGAGGCCCAGATCCGATTCACGGATGGCCTTCTCGATCTTGGCGCCCATGCCCTTTTCCCACGGTGCGACTCCGATGGTTCGCGAATCGAGCAACGAGAGGTTGGCCACCTGCGACAGCGGCAGCATGGAGCCGTAGTAATCCACATGCACCGTGTCGAGCAGCGCGGGATTGGCGCGGCCGGTGCGAACCTTGGTCAAGCCGGTTTTGAACGCCTCGATCGACTGCTGCATCTTGTGCTCGGCGTTCTTGCGGATATCGGCGATGGTCATGTGGTCTCCTGTGGCGACGGGATGCGTCAGACGTGAACGAGCGTGCCTTCATCGGCACCCATGACCACGTTGCGCAGCGCGCCGGATTTGAAGATGGAAAACACCCTGACGGGCAGCTTCTGGTCACGGCAAAGCGCGAACGCGGTGGCGTCCATCACCTGCAGGTTCTTGACCATGGCCTCGTCGAAGGAGATGGAGGTGTACCGCGTGGCCAGCGGATCCTTGTTCGGATCGGCGGTGTACACACCATCGACCTTGGTGGCCTTGAGCACCACCTCGGCGCCGATCTCGGCACCCCGCAGCGCGGCAGCGGTGTCGGTCGTGAAGAAGGGGTTGCCCGTACCAGCCGCAAACACCACCACCTTGCCCTCTTCGAGATACTGCAAAGCCTTGGGGCGAACATAAGGCTCGACCACCTGCTCGATACCGATGGCCGACATGACACGAGCCACCAAGCCTGCCTTGTTCATCGTATCGGCCAGGGCCAACGAGTTCATCACGGTTGCCAGCATGCCCATGTAATCGGCGGTGGCGCGGTCCATGCCGACCGAGCCGCCGGCAACCCCACGGAAAATGTTGCCGCCTCCGATCACGATGGCAACCTGAACGCCCAGGCGTGTGATGTCGGCGATCTCATCGACGATGCGCACGATCGTGGCTCGGTTGATGCCAAAGGCATCGTCGCCCATCAGGGCTTCACCAGAGAGCTTGAGCAGGATCCGTTGGTAGGCGGGCATGTAAGGCTTTCAGGATCAGTTCGCGGTGCGCTCAGCCGGCAAGTGTAGCGGCGCAGACACCCGTGTCGGGCCAGCAAGAGGGGTGTGGCGGGCACACACAAGACAACGGGCCTTGCGGCCCGTTGTCTTGTGCAGTGGGAAACCCCGTTCAGGCACCCTTGGCGGCGGCAACCTGTGCGGCCACTTCGGCCGCGAAGTCGTCCACCTTTTTCTCGATGCCCTCGCCCACCACAAACAGGGTGAAGGACTTCACCGTGGTGTTGGCCGCCTTGAGCATCTGCTCGACGGTCTGCTTGTCGTTCTTCACGAAGGGCTGATTGAACAGCGACACTTCCTTGAGGTACTTCTGCACGGCGCCGTCGATGCGCTTGGCAACGATCTCGGCGCTCTGCGCCGGCTTGCCAGCGGCCACGAGTTCCTTGTTGGCTTCGTCGGCCTTGGCCGTGGCCACCGAGCGCTCGCGCTCGATGAACTCGGCTGGCACATCTGCGCTGGTCAGCGACACGGGCTTCATGGCGGCCACGTGCATGGCCACGTCCTTGGCGGCGGTTTCGTCGCCCTCGAACTCGACAATCACGCCGATGCGGGTGCCGTGCAGGTAGCTCGCCAGTTTGGACGAACCGCTGTAGTGCTTGAAGCGGCGGAACGACATGTTCTCGCCGATCTTGCCGATCAGGCCTTTGCGCACGTCCTCCAGGGTCGGGCCGAAGCCGTCCTGGCTGTAGGGGAGCGCGCCCAGGGCAGCGAGGTCGGCCGGGTTGTGCTGGGCGATCAACTGGGCACCGGCGTTGGCCAGAGCCAGGAAGCTGTCGTTCTTGGTGACGAAGTCGGTCTCGCAGTTGACCTCGAGCAAGGCGCCGGTGCTGCCCTGAATCGAGGCGGTCACCACACCTTCGGCGGTGACGCGGCTGGCGGCCTTGCCTGCTTTGGTACCGAGCTTGACGCGCAGCAATTCCTCGGCCTTGGCCATGTCGCCATCGGCCTCGGTCAGCGCCTTCTTGCACTCCATCATGGGCGCGTCGGTCTTGGCACGCAGTTCAGCGACCATGCTTGCGGTGATTGCAGCCATTTCTGTACTCCTGTGATCGGGCGCCACACACGACGCCGTCGATGAATATTGGAACCTGGGTGTGAAAAGGGGGCTACGCGAGCCCCCGTTTTCGTGCGCGGGCGGCGATCAGGCCTGGTCTTCCGGCACCTCGACGAACTCATCGGAGCCTTCGGCAGCCGCAGCAACCTTGGCCACGTCGGCAACAGCGTTCGCACGGCCCTCGAGCACAGCATCAGCGATGCCACGGGCGTACAGCGCGACGGCGCGTGCCGAGTCATCATTGCCCGGGATCACGTAGTCGATCCCCTCGGGCGAATGGTTGGTGTCAACCACCCCCACCAGCGGAATGCCCAGCTTCTGCGCTTCAAGCACGGCAATCTTGTGGAAACCCACGTCGATCACGAAGATGGCATCGGGAAGCGCAGCCATGTCCTGGATGCCGCCGATGTCCTTCTCGAGCTTTTCCATTTCGCGGGTGAACATGAGCTGCTCTTTCTTGCTCATGCTGTCCAGACCGGCTTCCTTCTGGGCTTGCATGTCTTTCAAGCGTTTGATGGAAGTCTTGACTGTCTTGAAGTTGGTCAGCATGCCGCCAAGCCAGCGTTGGTCGACGAAGGGCATGCCGGCGCGGCGCGCTTCCTGGGCCACGATGTCGCGCGACTGGCGCTTGGTGCCCACGAACAGCAAGGTACCGCGATTGGCCGCGAGTTGACGCACAAACTTCTGCCCACCTTGAAACAGGGGCAGCGTCTTCTCGAGGTTGACGATGTGGATCTTGTTGCGGTGCCCGAAGATGTACGGAGCCATCTTGGGGTTCCAGAAGCGGGTCTGGTGGCCGAAATGGACACCGGCTTCCAGCATTTCGCGCATGGAAATGGACATGGGATAACTTTCCAGAGGTTAGGTCTAAAATCCAGCCCCGATCACTCTCGACGAAAGCTCGTCGGGAACGACACCCGGTTGGGCTGGTTTGCGATTTACTTTGCAACGCCAACAGCGTGACAGGCGCAAAGCCTGTCGATTATACATCGCAACCGCTTCCCTTCTTAGCTTGGGCCTCACCGAATGAAGATCGCCATCGTGGGCGCCGGCGTCAATGGCCTCGCCACCGCCCATGAGTTGTTGCTGGCCGGTCACGACGTGACCGTCTTCGAACGCCACGCTACCGCCGCCGAAGCCGGCAGTTTTGCGCCCACCGGGCTCCTGCATGCCGCCTGGGCCCTGGCCTGGGCCGAACCTCAGGCGCGCCTGCATCTGCCCTGGTCCGCACAGGGGCCCACCTTGCGCTGGCGACCTCACGCGGGCTGGGCGGGTTGGGCCTGGTGGCTGCGCTGGCGATCGGCCACCCGCCGGCGCCCCACATATGCGCGCCAGGCGCTGGCCGATCTGCTGGCGCTCGGGCAAGAGCGGCATGCAGCGCTCACCGCCGAACTGGAACTCGATCACGACCGCAGTGATGGCCTGCTGGTGCTGGCCAGCGACGAGCGTCGGTTCGCGCAGGCCGCCGCCCGGGCCGTCGGCCTGCGCGAAATGGGGCTGGCGGCACGCGCCGTGTCGGCAGAGGAAGCCCGCGTCATCGAACCGGCGCTCAACCCTGAGGCACCGCTCGCGGGGGCCGTGCATCTGGCCGGCCCTGCAATCGCAAACTGCCGCGAATGGACATTGCTTCTGCGCCAAGCCCTGATGCGCGGTGGCGGCCGTTTCGTGGCGCGCCAACCCATAGCAACACTTGAGCCGCGCAACGGCAACATCGATCTGGTTGCGCCCGGTGGTGACCGCGAAACGTTCGACGCGGCGGTTGTGTGTGCGGGCGTCGATGCGGTGTCGCTGCTGCAGGGCCTGGGGCTGCCGAACCCATTCGCAGTCTGGTGGTCACATTCCCTCAGTGCGCCGATGCGCGAGCCTGTCGATGCCCCGCAATCCGCAGTGCTTGATCTGCAAAGCGGTGTGGCGGTGGCGCGGCTCGGCCACCGGGTGCGCGCCAGCGGCGGCTGGGATCTGGGGGGCGATGCCGGCCCGGCCGAGAAAGCTGCCATTGCCCGTCTGGCCCAGGCCGCGTCACTGTGGTTCCCGGCGGCCGCGAGGCTTGGTGGGGCGCAATCTGCGCTTCAATCATGGCGCGGCGCAGTACTCGCCTCGCCCGATGGACTTCCTCTGATCGGCGCAAGCCGCGTACCGGGTGTCTGGCTGAACATCGCACATGGCCCGTTGGGCTGGGCCCTGGCCTGCGGCGCGGCGCACCAACTGGCGCAGGCCATCACCCATGACGAGGCTTCGAGCATCTCCAGTGCTCTAGGCCCTGCCCGCCTGGGTTTGTGACGGCCACATGATGCAATCGGGCGCATGAGACGGCTGCACTCCACGCGCCTGGAAGCCCTGCACGATGCCGCGGCAACCCGCGCCCTCGAACATGCGTTGGCCGCGAGGCTGCCGCCGCACACACTGATGGCGCGCGCCGGCCTCGCCGTGGCGCAACTCGCCACCGCGCTCTACCCGCATGCCAAGCGTGTCTGGGTGGCATGTGGTCCGGGCAACAACGGCGGCGATGGCCTGATCGCGGCGATTCATCTGCAGGAATGGGCACGCACACGCGGCGCAGAATTGGTCGTGACGCACGACGCCGACCCACACCGCCTGCCGGCCGATGCCGCCTGGGCGTGCTCACAGGCGCTGAATGCAGGCCTGCAGCTCGGCGACGTCTCGCCCATCCAAGCCGATCTGGTCATCGATGCCTTGGTTGGTCTGGGCGGGCGCCCACAAGCGGCAGGGCCGTTGGCTGCCCGCATAGCCGAGGTGCGGACGCACCCCGCCCCCGTACTGTCCGTTGACCTGCCAAGCGGCCTGAACCCCAATACCGGCCAGCCCGCCACCTCCATAACCGCGGAGCCAGGGGCTCGCCAGACACTGAGCCTGCTCACGCTCAAGCCCGGTTTGTTCACCGCTCACGGCCGCGATGCGGCGGGCGAAGTCTGGTTCGATGACCTGGGGGCTGAAGGCCTTGGCGCCAACGCCACCGCATGGTGGGGTGGTTTCGGCGCCACGACCGACGCGAAGTCCACCGCCTCGCATGCCGGCCACAAGGGCAGTTATGGCGACGTTGGCGTGATTGGCGGGCAATTGCCCGGCACGCACGGCGTGGCCATGGCAGGCGCCGCCGCACTGGCAGCGTCTGCGGCCTTGCACGGTGGCACCGGACGGGTACTGGTTGCACTGGTAGGTGATGGGGCCACACCCGCACTTGATCCGTCGCAACCCGAACTGATGTTCAGAACACCCGCGCGCCTGCTCGACATGCTGTCCGATCCAGCATTCGTTCTGGTGGCAGGTTGTGGCGGTGGCGACGCCCTTCGCACCTGGTTGCCTCGTTGCCTGAATGCCGCCTGCCATCTCGTGCTCGATGCCGACGGCCTGAACGCGCTGTCACAGGATCCCGCCTTGCAAACCCTCGTGGGTTCGCGTGCCGCAAGAGACTGGGTGACCGTGCTCACACCGCACCCTTTGGAGGCCGCAAGGCTGCTTGGAACAACAACCGCTGCGGTGATGAGTGATCGGCTGGCGCATGCCGATGCACTCGCACAGCGGTATCGCGCGGTGGTGGTGCTGAAGGGGTCTGGTACGGTGGTCGCAGCGCCAGGGCGGCAACCGTGGATCAACGCCACAGGCAATGCGCGCCTGGCCACTGCCGGCACCGGAGATGTGCTCGCCGGCCTGATTGGTGCGGCCCTTGCGCGCAGCGGACGCGACACTTTTTCGGCGACGTGCGCTGCGGTGGCTCACCACGGCGCATTGGCCGACGCCTGGCCACCGAATCGCGCGCTCACGGCCAGCGCCCTCGCTCGCGCGGCGCGGCCGTTCTGACGGTCAACCCAGCAGCATCAGGCCGATCTGCAGCAGCACGATAAGGATCAGCACCGACAGATCCACCCCGCCCACAAGGGGAACCACGCGGCGCACGGGGGCCACGATAGGGGCACAGAGCCGATCCAGCAGCCCCATGGTGGGCGCACGCGGGTTCACCCACGACAGCACCGCATAGACGATCAGCAGCAGCATCAGCGCCTGCAACAGGGTGCGCAACAGGAAGCGCGCGGCCAGCATCACCCAGGCCCCACCCGATGCCCACTCACCGCCAGTGGCAATCAACAGCCACAGCAGCGCATGCAGCAAGGCCAGAAGAACCGCAGCGACCAGACTCGCCCCATCGATGCGACCTTTGGCAATGGCACCGGGCAACACGCGGCGAAGAGGCTGTACCAGCCAATCCGTCACGGCCATGACGAAGCGGCCCGGCTGGGCCTGCATGGGCACACGCAGGTGGTTCATCCAGGCCCGCAACAAAGCGGCGCCCGTCAGAAGGAAAAAGACGGTGTCGAGCAGGAAAAGCAGGATGCGCATGGGCGCGGAGTTTATTAGGCCGAGAGCAGCAAGGGTGCGCCAGGCTCGCGCGGATCAAGCTCAAGCCCGGCGTCGAAACGCCGCAGAGCCTCGACGCGCGAGGCACGCAAAAAGTCGAGCATGATGGGTGAGCTGTCGGCCAGAGCGTGACGATCGTGATGGAACTCGGGGTGCCATTGCACGCCACGGGCGTAGGCATCGCCATTCCAGCGAAACGCCTCTACCAATCCATCCAGCGTGGACACCGCCTCAACCTCGATGCTCTTACCCAGTTCAGCCACCGCCTGGTGATGAATGCTGGTCACCCTCAATTGCGTGGATTTGGGATAAAGCTCGGCAAGCGGTGAACCTTGAATGAAGGTGACGTCGTGCTCGAACTGATCGTAGAGATCCACATCGATGTGCTCGTGCGCACTCGGGCATTGCGTTGCGATGTCCTGGTACAGCGTGCCACCGAAAGCCACGTTGAGCAATTGCGCGCCACGGCACACACCAAGCACCGGCTTCTTCTGCGCCAGGAAGCAGCGCAAAAGTGCCATCTCGTAGCGATCGCGCACCACGTCACCACGCCATTCGTCCTTGAGAGGCTTCTGCCCGTATGTTTCGGGCGCGACGTCGGCCCCCCCTTGCAACACCAGCGCATCGAGCTCCTGCACCACGTGTTCCACCTTGAGGTGCCGGGCGGCATGGCGGCTGTCGTGCGTCACCGCCGGCACCATGAAGGCCACAGCACCATGCGCCATAACCCAGTGGGCCAACGAGGCTTCGATGTACTGCAGGCTCTTGTTGCGAAAACCCAGCTCGGAAGGTACGTGGTGCATCAAGCGAGCCGAGATACCGATGCGCAACGGCCGCTCTTGCCGTGCCTTGTCGGCCCGTGCCTTGGCGGCAGGCCCAGTCGATTTGGCCGTCTTCGCAGACGTCATCCGCGGCGCCCTCGCCGGGGTTTTGTTGCCACTGCACGCGCCTTGCCTGCGCCCTTCTTGCCGGATGCCTTGCGCACAGCGGCCTTGAGGTCGGGAATGCTCGCGGCCACGCCGGAAGGAGCACGCGCCGGTCGCTTGCTCTTACGTGCAGGCGCTGCCGGCTCATCGCGCGCCGGGCCTCCTGTTTTGTCGCGCATTGCACGCAGCAAGACATCGTCGTTGCCCGTCACCAAGCGGAAATCGATGCGGCGGCCGTCGAGATCGACCCGGCTCACCTGCACCTGCACCCGTGAGCCCAGCGCATAACGGATGCCCGTTCGCTCGCCTCGCAACTCCTGGCGCGCCTCTTCGAAGCGAAAGTACTCGCCGCCCAACTCGGTGATGTGCACCAATCCTTCGACATACATCGCATCCAGCGTGACGAAGATGCCGAAGCTCGTGACCGCGGTGACGATGCCACTGAACTCCTCGCCCAGATGCTCGCGCATGTACTTGCATTTGAGCCAGGCCTCGACATCACGGCTGGCCTCGTCGGCACGCCGCTCGTTGGCACTGCAATGCAGGCCTGCAGCCTGCCAGGCCAGCGTATCGGCCGATGGTTTGCGCACGGGCTGGGTGGGCGGCTTCACGCGCGAAGCCAGGCGCTTGCTGAGCTTGGCGTGCGCCTCCCCTGGTGTGGGCAGCGCGGGCAACTGGTACCGCTGCTTGTGCAGGATGGCCTTGATCACGCGGTGCACCAACAAGTCCGGGTAGCGGCGGATCGGACTCGTGAAATGGGTGTACGCCTCGAACGCCAGGCCGAAATGCCCGCTGTTGATGGGCGTATAGATGGCTTGCTGCATCGAGCGCAACAGCATCGTGTGGATCTGCTGGGCATCAGGCCGATCCTTGGTGGCATCGGCGATCTGCTGAAACTCAGCCGGCCTGGGGTCATCACTGATCGACAAGCCAACGCCCACCGCCTTGAGGTAGTTGCGTAGCAGCTCCTGTTTCTCGGGCGTGGGGCCCTCGTGCACCCGGAACAACCCGGGGTGCTTGCTTTGCGCAATGAACTCCGCCGAACAAACGTTGGCGGCCAGCATGGCTTCTTCGATCAGCTTGTGCGCATCGTTGCGCGTGCGCGGAATGATCTTCTCGATGCGTCCCGACTCGTCGCAAACGATCTGCGTCTCCACGGTTTCGAAGTCAACCGCACCTCGTCGGTTGCGGGCCGCCAGCAGCGCACGATACACGTCGTGCAGATTGAGCAGGCTGGGCACGAGGGGCTTGCGGTTCTGTGCCTCGGGGCCTCGCGTGTTCTGCAGGATCGCAGCCACTTCGGTGTATGTGAAGCGCGCGTGGCTGAACATCACTCCCGGATAAAACTGGTACGCGTGGACATCACCCTGGGCCGTAATCAGCATGTCGCAGACCATGCACAAACGCTCAACCCCGGGGTTGAGCGAGCACAGGCCGTTCGACAACTTCTCCGGCAGCATGGGAATCACCCGACGCGGGAAGTAAACCGAGGTGGCACGGTCATAGGCATCGACATCGATCGGTGAGCCTGTTTGCACGTAGTGACTTACGTCGGCGATCGCCACCAGCAAGCGCCAACCTTTGGCTTTGCCCACCTTGGCGGGTTCGCAGTAAACAGCGTCGTCGAAGTCGCGCGCGTCTTCGCCATCGATGGTGACCAGGGGAACGTCACGCAAGTCGACACGGTGGCGTAGATCGGCAGATCGCACGTGATCGGGCAATGCGCGCGCCTGGGCCATTGCCGCCTGAGAGAACTCATGCGGCACACCGTATTTGCGCACCGCGATCTCGATCTCCATGCCCGGGTCGTCGATCTCGCCCAGCACCTCTTTCACACGCCCCACTGGCTGACCATAAAGTGCAGGAGGTTCGGTGAGTTCGACCACCACCACCTGACCGGGCTTGGCGGATCCTGTTGCACCTTTCGGGATCAGTACATCCTGACCATATCGCTTGTCCTCCGGCGCCACCAGCCATACGCCACTCTCTTGCAGCAAGCGGCCGATGATCGGGGCATGTGATCGTTCGATGATTTCGGTGACCCGCCCTTCGGGTCGGCCCTTGCGATCAAGACGCACGATACGGGCCTTGACCCGGTCCTTGTGCAGGACCGCGCGCATTTCATTGGAGGGCAGGTAAATATCGGGTTGCCCGTCATCACGGACCACGAAACCATGTCCGTCTCGGTGTCCCGAGACGACACCTTCGAACTCGGCCAACAGGCTGCTTTTTTCGTTCACTTTTTCTCTGCTATACTGCCGGTTTCCTGAGATGCCCAGGTGGCGGAATTGGTAGACGCACTAGTTTCAGGTACTAGCGCCGAGAGGCGTGGAGGTTCGAGTCCTCTCTTGGGCACCAATCATATAAGGGCTTGCATGCTGAATGGCTGCAGGCCCTTTCTCTTTGCGCACTGCGTAGCGCGGATTCAGACGGGCACTGCCACAAGGTCGTGACCATCGGTGTGGACGATGCGCGCACGCGTGAACTCACCCACCTTGAGCGTCTTGCTGATCTTCTCGGGCGGCAACAGGCGCACCACACCATCGATCTCGGGTGCGTCCGCGTAACTGCGCCCCACACCGCCCTTGCGCCCCATGCCGGGCGCACTGTCGACCAGCACCTGCATGTTGGCGCCAATGCGCGAACGCAGCTTCTCGGCGGAGACCTGTTCCGCCACGGCCATGAAGCGCGCCCGGCGCTCTTCACGCAGCGCGTCGGGCACCGGGTTGTCGAGCGTGTTGGCGGCCGCGCCTTCGACCGGTGAATAAGCGAAGCAGCCCGCGCGATCGATGCGCGCCTCGCGCACGAAATCGAGCAGGTGCGCGAACTCGGTCTCGGTCTCGCCAGGAAAACCGGCAATGAAGGTGCTGCGCACAACGATCTGCGGGCATAGCTCGCGCCAGCGTGCGATGCGTTCGAGGTTGCGCTCGCCACTGGCCGGTCGCTTCATGCGCTTGAGCACGTCGGGATGGCTGTGCTGCAAGGGCACGTCGAGGTAAGGCAGCACCAGGCCTTCGGCCATGAGCGGCACGATCTCGTCCACATGCGGGTAGGGATAGACATAGTGCAGACGTACCCAGGCCCCGAAGGGGTGCGCGAGTTCACCCAGTGCCCGCACCAGATCGAACAGGCGGGTCTTCACAGGCTTGCCATCCCAGAAACCGGTCCGGTACTTCACATCCACGCCGTAAGCCGATGTGTCCTGGCTCACAACGAGCAGCTCCTTCACCCCGGCCTCGAACAACTTGCGCGCCTCCGTGAGCACTTCGCCGATCGGACGACTCACCAGATCGCCGCGCATGGAGGGGATGATGCAGAAGGTGCAACGGTGGTTGCACCCTTCGCTGATCTTGAGATACGCGTAGTGGCGCGGCGTGAGCTTGATGCCTTGCGGCGGAACCAGATCCACGAAAGGATCGTGCGGCTTGGGAAGGTGCTGATGCACCGCTTCCATCACCTCGTGAGTGGCGTGCGGGCCGGTGACGGCCAGTACGCTGGGGTGCATCTGGCGCACCAGATTGCCCCCGCCCTCGCCCTCCCGCGCGCCGAGGCAACCGGTGACGATGACCTTGCCGTTTTCAGCCAGAGCATCGCCGATTGCGTCCAGGCTTTCCTTCACGGCGTCATCAATGAAGCCGCAGGTGTTCACGATCACCAGGTCCGCGCCGGCATAGGACTTGGACGTCGCATAGCCTTCGGCGCTGAGCTGCGTGAGGATGAGTTCGGAATCGGTCAGTGCCTTGGGGCAACCCAGGCTGACAAAGCCCACCTTGGGCGCAGAGGCATCCGCGGTGGTCGGGAGAAAAGTGGAATCTGGCATGAGGGCCCGATTGTCTCAGACCCCGTCCGGCGGGCAGCGCTCAGCGCTTGAGGCCGAGCGCGGCGAGCATCTGCTCGCTGTTCTTCTGCATCTGCTCCTGCATCTGGGTGAAGGCGCTGCGCGACTGCTCCAGATAGGTACCCATCATGCCCTGCATCATGGGCGACTGCATGTTCATGAACTGCTGCCAGGCTTCCGGGTTGAGCCCGCCACCGGTCTGCTCGGTCATCTTGTGCTGCAAGTCCATGAATATCTGGATGTTCTTTTCCAGGTAGGCTCCCATGAAGCCCTGCATCGAGTGGCCGTAGAAGCGGATGATGTTGGCCAGCACCTGCTCGGTGAATATAGGCACCCCCGCCGTCTCTTCCTCGAGAATGATCTGCAGCAGGATGCTGCGGGTCAGATCCTCGTTGGACTTGGCGTCTCGCACCACGAAGGACTCACTGTCCATCACCAACGCCTTGACCTCCGCCAGCGTGATGTAGGAAGAGGTGTCGGTGTCGTACAGACGCCGGTTGGGGTACTTCTTGATCACGCGCACGCCACGCGCGCCGCCCGGATCGGTCTTGGGTTTGGTCGCCATTCCTGCATTCTAGGAAGGCCGGGCGCCCCTTCAGGCATGGTTTTCCCTGTGCGGCGCAACAACGAAAAATCCCCGCAGCCAGTCGGCTTGCGGGGATTTGTATTTGGTAGGCGCGATTGGACTCGAACCAACGACCCCCACCATGTCAAGGTGGTGCTCTAACCAGCTGAGCTACGCGCCTTCGATCAACTCGAAGCCGCGCAGTATAGCAGCACCAACACGGCCTATTTCCGGCGCACGGAGCGAACGCCGCTGACGTCGCCCACGACCGCCATGGCGCGCGCCACCTGGCGCGCGTCATTGACCTCGATGGTGAATGTCATCCAGGCAATTCCCTTGACCGACTGCGTCTGCACACCGATCACATTCATCTTTTCGCGCGCGAATACGTCCGAGATGTCGCGCAACAGCCCCTGGCGGTCGGCAGCTTCGATGGCCACATCGACCGGGTACATGGCTGACTTGCCGTCACGCGAAGCACCGACCTCACCACTCCAATCCACCTCGATCACCCGATCAGGGCTCTTGCGCACCAAGTGGGCGAAGTCACTGCAGTCGGCCCGATGAATGCTCACACCCTTGCCGCGCGTGATGAAGCCGCGGATCTCGTCGGGAGGCGCGGGCTTGCAGCACTTGGCGAGCTGTGTCATTAGCGAGCCCACCCCCACAACAAGCACGTCCCCCGCGCGGTTGTCACTGCCACGGCGCGGTTTGCGCACCCAGTTGGCAGGCTCCGGGGGCGCTTCGGGTTCGGGTGGCCGCAGATGGGTTTCGATAGCACGCAACGACAACTCATCCTTGCCGACGAGTTCGAACATCTCGTCGGCACCGCTCAAACCCATCTCGACCGCGAGATCCTCGAACTTCAGGGCGGTACGGCCCTCGCGTTGAAGCAGCTTCTCCACCGCATCGCGCCCACGCGCGATGGTTTCGGCCAGAGCCTGAGCGTTGAACCAGGCGCGCACCTTGCTCTTGGCCCGGTGGCTGACCAGATAACCCAGGTCGGCATTGAGCCAGTCGCGTGACGGCCCGCCTTCCTTGACGGACGTGATCTCCACCGTCTGGCCGTTCTGCAGGGGCGTGTTCAGCGTCACCATGGCGCCATCGACCTTGGCGCCACGGCAACGGTGTCCCAGATCGGTGTGCACCGTATAGGCGAAATCCACCGGCGTAGCGCCTTGCGGCAGCTCCACGATGGCCGCATTGGGCGTGAGCACGTAGATGCGGTCATCGAACAGCCCTTGCGCCATCCCGCTGAGATCGCGCTCCCAGGCCAGCAGTTGGCGCAGCACGGCGATCTTGGCGTCGTACTCGGTGTTGGCCGACACCCCCGCGTATCCCTTCGCGCCAGCTTCCTTGTAAGCCCAATGGGCCGCCACACCGTGCTCGGCGTGGTCGTGCATGGTCTGTGTGCGGATCTGGATCTCGAATGCCCTGCCCTGCGTGTCGCGCACCACGGTGTGCAGCGATTGGTAGCCGTTGGGTTTGGGCTTGGCGATGTAGTCGTCAAACTCCTCCGCCACAGGCGTGAAACGCGCGTGCACCAGCGCCAGCACTGAATAGCAATCGGCTGCCTCGGGTACCACCACGCGCAGTGCGCGGATGTCAAAAACCTGTTCGAAGTCCAGCGACTTGCCCCGCATCTTCTTGACGATGCTGTAGATGTGCTTGGGCCTGCCTTGGACCGCAGCCTCGATCCCTTGTGCCTGCAGATCGGACTGAAGATGCTCTCGAACCTGCTCCACGTGGGCTTCGCGTTCGGCCCGCTTTTCGTCGAGCAGGCGGGCCACATCCTTGTAGGTTTGCGGCTCCAGGAAGCGAAAGGCAAGGTCTTCCATCTCCCACTTGATCTGCCAGATGCCAAGGCGGTTGGCCAAGGGTGCGAACACATGCAACGACTCGCTGGCCAGGGCTTCGCCGGGCTCCCCCTTGCAGGCCGCGAAGTAGCGCAGCGTCTGCAGCCGCGACGCGAGACGCAACATCACTACCCGCAGATCGCGCGAGAACGCGAGCAGCATCTTGCGCACGTTCTCGGTCTGGCTTGCTGCCAGCTCCGACACCGGGGCCTTGGCCAGACCCGGCGCGGGCTGTCCGGCGTCTTGCGAGGCTTGGCGCTCCTCGCGCTTCCTCGCCTGAGCTTCAGCCGCCTTGATGCGAGCCTGACGCTGCAGCTGAACCAGCTTGGTCGTCTCAAGTGCAAGGGCGGCATGGTGTTCGCCGAAGGCTTTGGCGATGACCTCCTGTGGGCGGTTCAGGTGCTGGCAGGCATAGACCAGGTAGGTGACCGCCTGCATGGCTTCCGAACCGCCGATATCAGCCAGGATTTTTGCGACGGCATCGGCATGGGCCAGGGTGTTCTCGCCGGTATCGAGTTGCTCACTCTCCAGCAAAGGCTCCGCGAACGCACGCGCCCGCGCCAGCGCATTGGCCTGGTGCGGCAAGCCAGCCGCCGTGGCCGCGACGATGGCCGCAGCAGGTGGCGACATCACCTCCCCGGGGGCAATGGCGCGCTTCATGGCGACCACAGGAAATCGCGTACCGCCGCCACTTGATCAGGCGCTACGAGCGTCGGCGCATGACCGACGCCCGCGAAGGTGACGCAGACAGGCCGGGGCCCACGCTGCCCCATGGCCTGGACCGTGGCCACGCTGAGCAGATCGGAGTGTTCGCCTCGCAACAGCAAGGTCGGGCAGGCGATGGCGTCGTACAGATCCCAAAGCGCGGCTTCCCCTTCACGGGCAAGCCGCTGCATGTCGGCCTGATCGAGACTGGACGTCATGGCCTTGAAGGGCACAGCAATCGATGGGTCGTAGTGAAGACGGTAGCGGCCTTCACGCACACGCAGCATGGGTTGGTTCAGCGCGCGCCATTGCGCCGGCGTGTGTGGTCCGAAGCCGGTGGAGATGGCCGAAAGGTAGTCGATGGCGGCCTGTTCGCTGTCGAAGGCTGGGTCCTGCCCGAGGTAGGTGCCGATACGCAGCAGCGCCTCCCACTGCACCACCGGGCCCACATCGTTGAGCACCAGCCGTGTCGGCGCCAGGCCGGGCTGCGCGGCAATCCCCATGCCGATGAGCCCTCCCATGCTGGTCCCCACCCAGTCGATGCGTACCAGAGGATCTTCCTGGCGCAGGTGCAGAAGCAGGGCTGCGAGATCGGCCACGTAGGTGGGCACCTGGTAGGCCATGGGATCGGCCAGCCAGTCACTGTGTCCACGGCCGGTCACGTCGACCGCGATCACACGGCAACGGGGCTGCAGGGCTTGGGCCAGGGTGTCGAAATCGCGCCCCTGGCGCGACAACCCATGCACACACACCACCACGTGGCGGCTGGCAGGGTTCGTGCATGGCCAATCCCAGAAGGCCATGCGGCGGGGGTGCCCGTCGCGCGCAGCCGCTCCATTCACGGCGATGTGCTGGAGGACGGGTTCATTCATGGCGTCTCAGGGCGTGCGGTCCACCATAATCGGCGCAACCGTGTTCGACCAATCGTAATGGAACTGGAGAGACCCATGCTTGCCGGAAAAACCGCCCTCGTCACAGGCTCCACCAGTGGCATCGGCCTTGGTATCGCCAAGGCGCTCGCGCGCCAGGGCGCCAACATCGTGCTCAATGGCTTTGGTGATGCCGAAGGCCCCAAGGCAGAAGTTGCTGCTCTTGGCGTCAAGGTGGGTTACCACGGAGCGGACATGAGCAAGCCCGCCGAGATCGAAGCCATGATGGCCTATGCCGCCCAAACGTTCGGGCGCGTGGACATCCTCGTGAACAATGCCGGCATCCAGCACGTGGCCCGAGTGGAAGATTTCCCGGTCGATCGCTGGGATGCGGTCATCGCGATCAACCTCACCAGTGCGTTTCATACCAGCCGCCTGGCTCTGCCCGCGATGCGTGCCGCCAACTGGGGGCGCATCATCAACGTGGCGTCGGTGCATGGCTTGGTCGGTTCGGCCGAAAAATCGGCGTACGTGGCAGCCAAGCATGGCATCGTCGGCCTCACGAAGGTCACCGCCCTGGAAACCGCCACCACAGGCGTGACCTGCAACGCCATATGCCCCGGCTGGGTGCTGACACCGCTGGTGCAGAAGCAGGTGGACGCGAAGGCCGCTGCGCTGGGGCTGTCGAACGAGGAAGCCACCAAGCGCTTGCTGGGTGAGAAAGAACCGTCGATGCAGTTCACCACGCCCGAAGAGCTCGGCGAACTGGCGGTGTTCTTCTGCTCGGCAGCCGGCAACAACGTGCGCGGCGTGGCGTGGAACATGGACGGCGCCTGGGCCGCCCAGTAAGCCAAGCGGCTCAGCGCAACTGCACGGCGCCCGACACGGTGATGCTCACCGTGGCCGTGCCCGCAGCCGTGGGGATGGGCATGTCGCTGGCCGCACCCTTGGCCTCCATGGCCATCATGCGAGGCATCGGGCGCTCCGGCAGATCAGCAGAACTCACGGATATATCGCGCAGGGTGTAGCTGGAGAAGCCAAAGCCCTTGGCTACCTCTGTGGCACGGGCACGGAAACGCTCGATGGCCTGCGCCTGCACCTGCGATTCGAGCGCCAAACGGGCATCACGCGACAGCGAAAAACCCATGCTGGAAACGGTCATGGATTCGATGCGCCCCGCCACGGCACTCACCCGAGCGATGTCGCGCCCTTCGATCACGAGCTCGGCCTGCCCCTGCCAGCCACTGATGCGGCCGTTGCTGCCGTAGCGGGGAAAGAGCCGCAGATTGCCCGTGCGCACCTCGAGCTGCTGAGGCCGGGCTTGTGCCTGGGCGGCGGCGAGCGCGGTGTCCACTGCCTGCTTGAGCTGGTTTTGCACAACCACCGGGTCCGCCCCCTCTTTGGTGGTGTTCAGCACCACAGTCAGCCAGTCCTGTGGCACTTCAAGGTGGCCACTGGCGGAAAGGTTGACGATGTTGGCAGGGATCTCGTTCTGCTGGGCCAGCGCTGGCGTGGCCAGGGCGCACAGCGTGACGGTGGCGGCGAACGCGCGACGCCACGCGGGCGCCACCCGGCGGGTCTGGAATGAGGGGGTCATGGAGAGGTCAGGGTTTGCGGCTGGACTCGAAAGGGGGTTGGTCCCGCAGTTGCTCGCGAAGGCGCTGACGCTCCTCCACCGACAACCGGAAGGGCTTGGCCCCGTCGTCCATGTCGTCAAACGGCTGGCGCAGTGCGTCGCGCAGGCGCATGGGCGCGCGCGGCTCGCCGCCGTCGATCGAGATGGGCATAACCGCTGCCGACTCATGAGCGGCTTCGCGCGAATCGCGCACGCGCTCCGGATTCGCGAGCGAAGCGCCAGCGGTCAGCATGGCTAAGGTTCCCATCCAGATGGACTTCATGGTGCGGTCGAGTATGGCCAGACCGCGCATTGTGTGAGTGACGTCGGCGTGAAGTCGCTGAGAGCGCGCGCAATATCTGTAACGACGTGTCAGAAAACCAAAAATCCAGCGTTGACAACCACTTGCCGCTGCCAGAATCGGGTTTGTTACATTTCACGAAAGTTGCTCCCATGCCACAAAACCACACCCGCCCGAACAAGGTTCTGGTCGTCGACGACGATGTGCGCATCCGCGACCTGCTGCGCCGCTACCTGATGCAGGAGGGGTTCGAGGTCATGCTGGCAGAGGACGGCAAGGCCCTGAACCGGGTGCTGCAACGCGACGCGGTGGACTTGATCGTGCTCGACCTGATGATGCCGGGCGAGGACGGCCTGTCGATCTGCCGGCGCCTGCGGGCCAACGGCGATCGCACGCCGATCATCATGCTCACGGCCAAGAGCGAGGACGTGGACCGCATCGTCGGCCTGGAAGTGGGCGCGGACGACTACCTCGGCAAGCCCTTCAACCCGCGCGAACTGCTGGCCCGCATCCATGCGGTGCTGCGCCGCCGCCCGCCAGCCGAGGTGCCTGGTGCGCCCTCGCAGGATGCGGAGGTGGTGAAGTTCGGCCCCTACGAATTCGATCTGAGCCTGCGGACCCTGCGCAAGGACGGCCAGGATCTGCCCCTGACCACCGGCGAGTTCGCCATGCTCAAGGCTTTGGTGCGCCACCCGCGGCAGCCCTTGTCACGCGAAAAGCTGGCGCAGCTGGCGCGTGGCCGCGAGTTCGAGCCCTTCGATCGCAGCCTGGACGTGCAGGTCTCCCGCCTGCGCAAGCTGATTGAAGAAGACGCCTCCTCCCCGCGCTACCTGCAAACGGTATGGGGCGTGGGCTACGTGTTCGTGCCCGACGGCAACACCTGATGGACAGCGAGTCACGGGTGTCGTTCGAGACCGAGCCCGCCGCACTGGAAACCGCACCGGCCCCGCTGGAGGTGCGCCCCATCCGCGGCGTGAGCCTGTTCTGGCGCACCTTTTTCTTTCTCACCCTGCTGCTCACCGGCTGCATCGTCGCCTGGCTGCAAACCTTTCGGGCGCTGGAGTACGAACCGCGCACGCTGCAAAGCGCACAGCAACTGGCTTCATTGGTCAACCTCAGCCGCGCGGCGCTGGTCCACTCGGACGCCATCGCGCGCGTTTCTCTGGTGAAGACGCTGGCCGCCGAAGAGGGCCTGCGCATCGCGCCGCGCGAGCCCAACGACACCTTCAAGGTCTATGACGTCGATGCACTGAGCCGCAACGTCGCCGGGCAGCTCAAGACACGCCTGGGCGCGGACACGGTGGTCGCGCGCGAGGTCAATGGCCAGCCTGGTCTGTGGATCGGCTTCACCATCGATGGCGACCAATACTGGTTGCTGACCGATCCATCACGCATCGGGCCGGTGGCGGGCACCACCTGGCTGATCTGGCTCGGTACGGCCGCGCTGTTGTCGCTCACGGGTGCGGCGCTGATCGCGCGGCTCATCAACCGCCCGCTGAAGAAGTTGTCCTTTGCAGCCAGCCGGGTGCGCGAGGGCGATTTCAACGCGAGTCAGCTCAACGAAACCGTGGCCACCAGCGAGATCCGCGAGGTCAACATCGGCTTCAACCGCATGGCGCAGCGCCTGTCCAAGATCGAGCAGGACCGCGCGCTGATGCTGGCCGGCATTTCGCACGACTTGCGAACGCCACTGGCGCGTCTGCGGCTGGAAACGGAGATGAGCGTGGCCGACCCGCAAGCGCGCGAGCACATGTCGGCCGACATCGAGCAGGTCAACGCCATCATCGACAAGTTCCTTGATTACGCACGACCCGATCACCTCAAGGCCACCGAGGTCAGCCTCAACGAGGTGATCGACGCCGCCCTGTTCGCGCTCGGAGACGACCCCCGCACCGTGATCAAGACCCGCATCGAGCCCGATGCGCGGGTGATGGGTGATGCGGTGGAACTCAAGCGCGTCTTCAGCAACCTGCTGGAGAACGCAGTGCGCTACGGCCGCGACCCCGAAACCGGCGTGGTGCAAATCGATATTGCAGCCAAGTCCAAGGACGACGCGGTGCTGGTGAAGATGCGCGACCACGGCAAGGGCGTGAACCCCGAACTGCTCGAACAGCTCACACAACCCTTCTTCCGCGGTGACGCCGCACGTTCCGACGCCACGGGCACCGGGCTGGGGCTGGCCATTGTCGAACGCGCAATCGCACGCATGGGCGGGCGCTTCGCCCTGGCCAACAGCAGCACGGGCGGGCTCGCGGCGCACATCAAGCTGCGCCGCGCGGGGCACTGAGGCTCAGGCCCTGGCGAGCAAGGCCACGGCGCGCGCTTCGATCGCGTCGCCCTGCCCCACCGGGCCCATCTTCTCAGCCGTCTTGGCCTTCACGTTCACCTGAGACGGAGCGAGACCGAGCAACGCCGCGATGCGTTCGACCATGGCCGGAATGTGTGGCGCCAACTTCGGCGCCTGGGCAATCACGGTGCTGTCGAGGTTGACGATCTCGTAGCCCGCCTCGCGCACGCGCCGGGCCGCCTCGGCCAGCAACACGCCCGAGTCGGCGCCCTTGAAGCGTTCGTCGGTGTCGGGGAAATGGCGGCCGATGTCGCCAAGGGCGGCCGCGCCCAACAACGCATCGGTGATGGCGTGCAGCAGCGCGTCGGCGTCGGAATGGCCCAGCAGCCCGTGCGTGTGCGGCACGGTGATGCCCCCCAGCACAAGCGGCCGCCCGGTGACAAGGCGGTGGATGTCCCAGCCTTCGCCGATGCGCAATGCGGGCAGGTGGCTCATGGGCGGCTCCTGAGGATGGCTTCGGCGAGCGCGAAGTCGTGTGGGAAGGTCACTTTGAAATTGCTGGCGCGCCCCTCGACGAGACGGGGCCGCAAGCCGGTGCGTTCGATGGCGCTGGCTTCGTCGGTGATGCCGGCAAACCCGCTGTCGCGTGCAGCGGCCAAAGCCGCGTGCAAGGCGCCCAGGCGAAACATCTGCGGCGTCTGGGCCAGCCATTTGTGCTGGCGGTCGATGGTCTGATCGACGCGCCCATCGACCTCGGCTTTCAGCGTGTCCGGCAACGGCAGGGCCAGCAAGCCGCCCACGGCGTCGTCCCGGCAGGCGGCGATGAGCGCCTCGATCTCGGCGGGCGTCACCAGGCAGCGCGCGGCGTCGTGCACCAGCACCCAGTCGTGCTCGGGCACGCCCGCGGCCCGCAAGGCCGCCAGGCCGTTGAACACACTCTCGGCGCGCGAGGCGCCGCCGCAGCGGGCCACGTCCACGCCCGCCACGTCGCGCCACACCGCGTCGTCGGGTGCGATCACCACCAGCACGCGCTGAATGGCGGGCACCGCGCGCAGGGCCGCGAGCGTGTGCGCCACCAACGGCTGCCCCTGCAAGGGCTGGTATTGCTTGGGCAAAGCGGTACCCGCGCGCGAGCCGTTGCCCGCCGCAGGCAGCAAGGCATGGCAGCGGGGCGTGTCGGGGTTTGGCGAGGTGTTGGCGGGCATGGGCGGGCGCCATTCTAGAATTCGCCCATCACACCCCCGGCTTGAAGCGTCCGGGGGTGTTTGTCATTGGTGCCTTTCGAATGCCCCTTTCCCTGCCCCCACTCAACCCCGGCAAGCGCCACACCATGCCCCTGCCCGTGGGCTCGGCCGACGCCTTGTGGCTGGCCCGCCTGGCCGAACGCGAACTCGCGCAGGGCCGGCCCACCGCCATCGTCACGGCCGACGCGAACGACGCGCAGCGCCTGATCGACGAACTGGCGTTCTTCGCGCCCGATCTGCGCGTGACGCTGTTCCCTGATTGGGAGACCCTGCCCTACGACACCTTCTCGCCGCACCAGGACCTCATCAGCGAGCGTCTGGCGACGCTGTGGCGCATTTCCCAGCGCCAGCACGAGGGCGGCGCCGACGTGGTGCTGGTGCCCGCCACCACCGCGCTGTACCGGCTCGCGCCACCGTCGTTCCTGGCGGGCTACACCTTCCAGTTCAAGGTGAAGCAAAAGCTCGACGAGGCGCGCCTGAAGGGCCAGCTCACGCTGGCGGGCTACAACCACGTGACGCAGGTGGTGAGCCCTGGCGAATACGCGGTGCGCGGCGGGCTGATCGACCTCTTCCCCATGGGCAGCCTGGTGCCCTACCGGGTGGACCTGTTCGACGACGAGATCGACAGCATCCGCACCTTTGACCCCGACAGCCAGCGCAGCCTCTACCCGGTGAACGAGGTGCGCCTGCTGCCCGGCCGCGAGTTCCCCATGGACGACGCGGCCCGCAGCAAATTCCGCAGTCGCTGGCGCGAGCTGCTCGATGGCGACCCGACCAAGAGCCGCATCTACAAGGACATGGGCAACGGCGTCGCCACCGCCGGCATCGAGTACTACCTGCCGCTGTTCTTCGACGACACGGCCACGG